>Ga0214921_10003183_pt1 | contig 25404 bp, 24 predicted proteins | sample LL1505_MetaG_FD_177992 | JGI IMG/M metagenome (GOLD analysis project Ga0214921, IMG submission 177992) | Freshwater microbial communities from Lake Lanier, Atlanta, Georgia, United States - LL-1505 | ecosystem: Environmental > Aquatic > Freshwater > Lake | place: USA: Georgia | collected...
ATACCCAGAAACACGCAACATGATTAACTTTGGATTTAAGGCATGCAACGCATCCCAACCCATGCCCCATTTCTCCATGGTGCCGGGTCGAAAGTTTTCGATTAGAACATCAGCCTCTTGGGCTAAGCGTCGTACAACATCCTGGCCCTCGGGTTGGCGTAAATCAATGCAAATGGATTGCTTGTTCCGCGACTGAGCCTGCCACCAGACCGAAGTACCCTCATGCAGCATGCGCCACTTACGCAAGGGATCCCCATCTTGGGGTGACTCGACTTTAATAATCTCTGCCCCAAAGTCTGCAAGTGTCTTGGCTGCAAAGGGGCCCGCAATCAATTGGCCAAGCTCTAGAACACGAATACCGGAGAGGATTTGTTGCATGGCAATCAGCCCCATCAATCAAGAAAGTATCTAGATTAAACTACAAGATTACAGATCCTGAGTTGGAGAATCTCAATGAAACAATGGTTGCTTGGCCTTACGCTGCTCAGTTTTTTCCACAGCTCATTGGCTTGCACAGCAGTCAATATTCAGGCTAAAGATGGTACGGTGATTGCCGGTCGAACCATGGAATGGGCCTTTGATATGAAATGGACTATCAATAGCATTCCCCAGGGAACTAAATTTCGCACCACGGCCCCTGAGAATCTCAAGTTGCCTCCAATTCAGTTCATTACCAAATATGCCGTAGTAGGAATCTCCCCAGGAATCTTGCCAGGTGCACCGGCTCTCCTCGAAGGACAAAACAGCGCGGGCTTAGGCATGAGTGGTAACTTCTTGCCAGGCTTTACGGAGTACCAAACCGTTACCGCAAAAGATTTGGACTATGTCTCGATTCTGGATTTTGGTACGCTTGCTTTAGGTCTGTTTGCCAATGTTGCCGAATTACGCAAAGACTTGCCCCGTTACAAGGTTTGGTATGACTCAAGCCTACCAGCAGGGCCTACACCACCTTGGTTGCATTTTGTGTTTACCGATCGCACTGGTGCCAGCATTGTGGTGGAATTTGTGAAGGGTCAAATGCGCATTCATGACAATGTGGCGCAGGTATTAACCAACTCACCCACCTACGATTGGCATCTTCTCAATGCAAGAAACTATCTAAACCTTACTAACTTTGCTCGAAGCTCAGTAACCGTCAACGGTCAAAATGTCACGGAGCTTGGTCAAGGTGGTGGCCTCATGGGTTTGCCAGCCGATTACACTCCGCCCTCCCGATTTATTCGGGCGGCGTATTTACGCCAACTTGCAACTGCCCCGAACAATCGGGCTGAGGGTGTGCAACTCACCGGACATATTCTGAATAATGTCGATATCCCAATTGGTGTAGCTGCCACAAAAGATGGTGATAAGGTGATCTCCGATTACACCCAGTGGGTCAATATCAAAGATCTCAATAATCAGCAATGGCATATCTCGAACTATGCAAATCGCACCAACTATGTCACTTTAGACCTAAAAAAGATTTTTGATAGTAACAAGTCAGGCACCTGGCCAGTCGATCAGCTCCCCTATCAAAGCATCGATATCACCAACAAAATCCTCAATTAATCATGCCACTCAGCATTCCAAAACCGGATCAATACCAAGAGATGCGCGAAGCGCTGCGTGGCCTCTGCTCGCGTTATGACTCTGCGTATTGGCAAAAAATTGATCATGAACGTGGTTACCCTGAAGCGTTTGTGAAGGCGATGACCGATGCAGGATGGTTAGCAGCGTTAATTCCGGAGCAATATGGTGGTTCAGGACTGGGGCTTGCCGAAGCTTCCGTCATCATGGAAGAAATTAATCTTTCAGGAGGCAATGCTGGGTCTTGCCATGGACAGATGTACAACATGGGCACTTTGCTGCGCCATGGCTCAGACCAACAGAAGCAACTCTACCTCCCCAAAATCGCCTCCGGTGAATGGCGACTACAAAGCATGGCGGTCACCGAGCCCACTACCGGAACCGATACGACCAAGTTGAAGACCACCGCGACCAAAAAGGGTGATCGCTACATCATTAATGGTCAGAAAGTCTGGATCTCACGTATTCAGCATTCGGATTTAATGATTTTGCTAGCGCGCACCACCCCCCTTGCGGAGGTTAAAAAGAAGTCTGAAGGAATGTCGATCTTTATCGTCAATCTCCATGAGGCAATTGGCAAAGGGATGGAAGTGCGCCCCATCGCGAATATGGTCAATCACGAAACCAATGAGGTTTTCTTTGATCAATTAGAAATCCCGGCAGAGAATTTAATTGGCGCCGAAGGTCAAGGCTTTAAGTACATTTTGGATGGCTTAAACGCCGAGCGAACGCTAATTGCTGCGGAGTGCATTGGTGATGCCTATTGGTTTATTGAGCGCGCGCGTCGCTACGCCACTGAGCGCGTGGTCTTTGATCGCCCCATTGGCATGAACCAAGGGATTCAGTTCCCGATTGCGGATAGCTACATTGAGACCGAGGCGGCGAACTTAATGCGCTTTAAGGCCTGTGAGTTATTTGATCGTCAAGAACCCTGTGGGGCTGAATCCAATATGGCCAAGTATTTAGCAGCGAAGGCATCCTGGGAAGCGGCCAACGTTTGCTTACAAACCCATGGAGGTTTTGGCTTTGCCTGCGAATACGATGTCGAACGCAAGTTCAGAGAGACCAGGCTCTACCAAGTCGCCCCAATCTCGACTAATCTGATCTACTCCTATGTAGCCGAGCACTTGCTTGGCTTACCGCGCTCTTTTTAGTCATGCGACCTTTGGACGGTATTACAGTCGTTGCTCTCGAGCACGTGATCGCAGCACCTTTTGCCACGCGTCAATTAGCCGATCTCGGTGCACGTGTTATTAAGATTGAGCGTCCCGGTGCAGGTGACTTTGCACGTAACTATGACCAACGTGCCAAGGGGATGTCTTCACACTTTACGTGGGTAAATCGCTCCAAAGAAAGCCTAACCCTCGATCTCAAACACAAATCTGCTCTAGAAATTCTGCGAAAACTCCTTGAGACGGCCGATGTGTTTGTCCAAAACCTCGCCCCCGGTGCAGCGGCTCGGATGGGTTTAACCCCTCAAACATTACAAGCAAGCAATCCTCAATTAATTTATTGCAATCTCTCTGGCTACGGTGAGAATGGGCCGTATCGGGATAAAAAAGCCTATGACCTTCTAATTCAGAGTGAGGCAGGACTCTTATCCATTACTGGCACCCCTGAGACCCCCAGTAAGGTTGGTATTTCCATTGCGGATATTGCCGCGGGTATGTACACGTACACCAATATTTTGGCTGCCCTATTGCAGCGACAAAAGACGGGTAAGGGATCGGTCATTGATATTTCCATGCTAGAAGCACTTGGGGAGTGGATGGGCTATCCGATGTACTACAGCATGGATGGTGCCGCACCTCCCCCGCGCACTGGCGCATCCCACGCCACCATTTTTCCTTATGGCCCTTATTTGGCCGGTGATGGCAAAACGATTATGTTGGGCCTTCAGAATGAGCGGGAGTGGGCATTGTTTTGCGAGAAAGTACTTTTACAGCCCGAGCTCGCGACCGATGTGCGCTTTGATAAAAACTTCAAGCGCAATGAGAACCGCGTGGAACTCAATGCGATTATCTTGAAGATCTTCTCTGCAATGACCAGCGAGCAGGTTTTAGCCAAACTCGAGGAGGCGCAGATTGCCAATGCCTCATTAAATGATATGCATCAGTTTTGGGATCACCCACAATTGCGTGCACGCGAACGTTGGCATTCGGTGGAATCACCGAATGGCCTCATCCCTGCCTTATTACCTCCAGGTATCAATACTGCCTATGAGTATCGGATGGACAAAATTCCGGGAGTTGGTGAACACACCGAGGCAATCTTAAAAGAGCTAGGGTATTCACAGGAACAGATCAGTCAGTTCAAGGAAAAAGGCAGCATTTAACATATTGGTGCATTTTTGCACCTTTTTGGTGTATTCATTACCATTGTGTGATTGCAGCAATTTACTGCTGCCTCACAAATCCTTGATCCTACAGGGATTAATGATTGGCATGCTTCTTGCAGCAGCACCTATAGATATTTCTATAAGGAGCCAGCAATGAGTATTCATAAGCCATTTGATCCTGATCGTCCTCTATTTAGTAGCCGCTGTAGTTGCGGCATGCACGCATCAGCTGCAGAGCACGAGGCCGCTAAATTACAAAAGATCAATGAAGAGCAAGAAAGTGCTAATTTCATTGAGGCGAGTCTTGTCAAGGCACTATTTCCTCAAGAAGCTCGCCGGCGTGCATTTTTAAGAGCCGTAGGAACTGGCGGTGCAATGGGTGCCCTTTCGGGATTTCTTCCAGTAGGTGCGTTACAGGCCATGGCTCAAGAAAAAGCACCATTAGAAAAAAGGGATCTCAAGATTGGATTTATTGCGATCACCTGCGCCACACCACTCATCATGGCCGACCCTCTAGGTTTTTACAAAAAACAAGGATTAAATGTCACATTAAATAAGACTGCTGGTTGGGCATTAATTCGCGACAAAATGCTGAGTAAAGAGCATGATGCATCGCATTTTCTCTCGCCAATGCCAATTGCCATGTCGATGGGACTCGGCTCCGATCCAAGTCAAATGCGTGTTGCAACTATCCAAAACACTAACGGTCAAGCGATTACTTTAGCCAATAAACATAAAGACAAGCGCGATCCGAAGATGTGGAAAGGCATGAAGTTTGCTGTGCCCTTTGAATATTCCATGCACAACTTCTTACTTCGCTATTACGTAGCCCAGGCTGGACTTGATCCCGATAAAGATATCCAGATTCGGGTAACGCCACCACCTGAGATGGTTGCCAATTTACGCGCGGGCAATATTGATGGTTTCCTTGGGCCCGATCCATTTAATCAGCGTGCCGTATATGACGAAGTAGGATTTATTACCATTCTGACGAAAGATATTTGGGACGGTCATCCTTGCTGTGCATTTGGTACCTCTGAGGAGTTTATTCGGAAGAACCCCAATACCTTTGCGGCGTTGTATCGCGCCGTCATCAACGCATCCACAATGGCTCGCAACCCCGAAAACCGTCCATTGATTGCCAAAGTGATCTCTCCACAAAACTACCTCAATCAACCCGAAACAGTCGTTATGCAAGTATTAACTGGTAAGTTTGCTGATGGACTGGGTAACGTACAAAACGTACCAGATCGAATCGATTTCAATCCGATTCCTTGGTACTCGATGGCTACATGGATGCTCACCCAAATGCAACGGTGGGGATACGTCAAAGGTGATGTGAACTACAAGGATATTTCGGAGAAGGTATTCCTACTCACCGATGCGAGAAAGTACATGCAAGAAACGAATGCGCCGATTACTGCGCAAGCGAAGGCTAGTACTGGAAATCCAAAGTTCAAGATTATGGGTCGTGAATTTGATCCTGCTACTGCGGCTGCCTACAGCAAGTCGTTTGCGATCTCAAAAACATAGGATCAATGATGAACTCCATCAAGCTAAAAGGTGCCCTGCTGTCCGTCATTCTTTTTTTAATGATGTTGGCAGTATGGCATCTAGCCACGGCTCCTAAGTCAGGTATTAATCAACCGGATCGGGTATCGACCACGACCGCATCTAGTGGAAATTCTGAATATGACCTACTAATGGGCAAGGGCAGCAAGGATGTAGCCCCTGCTCAGAAATCAGGATTTCCAACCTTAACGCAAATGGGGGAGACTTTTTACAAACAACTTTCTGATCCCTTTTATGACAAAGGTCCAAACGATAAAGGGATTGGGATTCAGCTGGCGTATTCATTAGCCCGCGTTAGTCTTGGTTTTTTATTAGCGCTTGTTGTGGCGTTGCCAGTTGGCTTTCTAATTGGCATGTCCCCACTACTCTCGGCGGCGCTTAATCCATTCATTCAGATATTAAAACCAATCTCACCCCTTGCCTGGATGCCAATCGCACTCTATACGATCAAGGATTCATCGATATCTGGTGTTTTTGTGATTTTCATCTGCTCAATCTGGCCGATGTTAATTAACACAGCCTTCGGGGTTGCCAGCGTTCGCAAGGAATTGCTCAATGTTGCCAAAACTCTTGAAGTCAATCCGATCCGCAAAGCATTTAAAGTGATTCTGCCGGCGGCAGCACCAACCATTCTCACAGGAATGCGGATTTCAATGGGAATTGCCTGGCTAGTGATTGTTGCTGCTGAAATGCTCGTTGGCGGGACTGGGATTGGCTATTTCCTCTGGAACGAATGGAACAACCTAGCAATTTCAAGTGTGCTTTTTGCCATTGTGGTGATTGGTTTTGTGGGCATGCTCCTCGACATGTTGTTCGCCAAATTACAAAAGATGGTGACTTATGCAGACTAATATTGATTTCTTGAAGGTTGAAAACCTCTCCAAAACTTATGTCGCTGGATCTCCACCTGTTTTTGAGAATGTCAATTTCGACATCCAACAAGGTGAATTTGTTTGCATCATTGGCCATTCGGGCTGTGGCAAGACGACTATTTTGAATGTCTTAGCTGGCTTAGAAGAAGCAAGCTCAGGATACGCCTATATGTTGGGTCGAGAAATTAAAGGCCCCAGCCTAGAACGTGGTGTGGTGTTTCAAGGTCATGCGTTGATGCCATGGATGACTGTATTGCAAAACATTAATTTTGCAGTGAAATCAAAATACCCAGACTGGCCCAAAGCAAAAATTACTGCCCATTCCGAGAAATACATTGAATTAGTTGGCTTAGGTGCCGCAAAGCAAAAAAGGCCTTCTGAATTATCAGGCGGTATGAAACAACGCGTTGGCATTGCCCGTGCATTTGCCATCGAACCAAAAATGCTGTTATTGGATGAACCGTTTGGAGCGCTGGATGCCCTAACCCGTGGAGTCATTCAAGACGAGCTACTCAAGATTTGTGCATCAACCAAGCAAACCGTATTCATGATTACGCATGATGTGGACGAAGCGATTTTGCTATCCGACAAAATTATGCTCATGAGCAATGGTCCGAATGCTCGGATCGCCGAAATTGTTGAGAACACGCTTCCCAAAAATCGCGAGCGCGCCACCATGCACCACGATCCCATGTATTACCCAATGCGAAATCATCTCGTTGACTTCCTAGTACATCGCTCAAAATTGGTGCAGCAAAGCTCGCATGCCACTCAGAACCAAAATAATGTTCGGGATATTACCCAGCGCTTAAAGCCTCGACTTGTAAGGCCAGGAAAAGAACAAATGGTTTCAAATCAATCAACTCAAATGAACTAAGGAGCATTCAAAAATGATGAATCGTGAAGTTGTCACTCAAAAAATTATTGAGGCCAAAGTTAAGAAGAAATTAAAGTGGGCCGATATTGCCAAATCGATTGGGGAATCCAAAGAGTGGGTTACCGCAGGATGCTTAGGTCAAATGACTTTTACTAAGGCTCAAGCAGAAGCCGCTGGGAAATTATTTGATCTAACCGATGAAGAGATGGCGTGGTTACAAATTGTTCCATACAAAGGGTCGTTACCAACGGCTGTGCCAACTGACCCACTTATTTACCGCTGGTATGAAATTGTGAGCGTCTACGGTACTACCATCAAAGAATTAATTCATGAAGAATTTGGCGATGGCATTATGAGTGCAATTGATTTCTCGATGGATATTCAACGGGAACCCGATCCAAAAGGTGATCGTGTTCAGGTTGTCCTATCCGGAAAATACCTGGCTTATAAAACGTACTAATCTAAGTAAACCCTAGCCAGTCCTCATTGGCTAGGGTATTAAAGTAGGGGCGATGCCAGGTGCGCAGTGTTCTCAAGCAGTCTACGCCACCGTGGTCGTCGTTCCCACCCGATCCGATTAATAATCTGTGAGCGTTTTAGATAGCTGGTGGTTAATTGTTTGAGTTGAGTACAGAAGGCTTGATCATAAACAATAAGGCTGATCTCAAAATTAAGGCGCAAGCTACGTTGATCAAAGTTCACCGATCCAAAAATAGCTATCCGCTCGTCTATCAAAAGGCTCTTGGTGTGCAGTAACCCACCCTTGAACTCAGCGATTTCCACTCCCGCTCCCAATAAAACACTGTAGAAGCTGCGACTACTCCAGGCAACTAAGGTTGAGTCATTTAGGCGTGGCACGATTAACTTGACCTTCACCCCTCGGTGAGCAGCAGCCATTAAGGCCTGAACCAAGCCCTCGTCGGGCACAAAGTACGGGGTGGTAATCACTAACTCTCGTCGTGCGTCTAATACGGCAGAGAGTAAGACTTGATAAAGGATGTCATCTCGATAAACTGGTCCCGATGAGAACTCCTGAGCCAAAGCGTTACCAGCTGGCTTCTTATTAAGACCATCGCGATCATGAAAATGCATCACTCGTGGGTTGTCAACGCTCCAATCGTACGAAAAGGTGAGCTCGAACTGGGAAACAACGGGTCCCTGGATTCGGACCATGGCATCAACCCACTCCCCCACCCCTGAATCCTGTTTAAAGGTTCGGGGATCAACCAAATTCATACTTCCGGTCCAAGCAGTTTCACCATCAATGATGAATATCTTGCGATGCAAACGTAAATCAGCGCGCCGAAACTGAAAACGACCAAACTGAATAGGCAAGGCTTCAGTCACCTCGATCTTGGCGCTCGCAAAGCGATCAGGCCAGGCGGATTTAAACCAGCTCGAACTTCCCAAGGAATCAAGCAAAACGCGGCACTTCACCCCACGCTTGGATGCGGCAATCAGGGCTTCGCCGACTCCATCGGCATCGCCTCCTAATGCCCAAATGTAAAACTCCATGTGGATCGATTGTTGGGCACGATTGATCTCATCAATGAAGTGCCGCAAGATTTCAAGCGAGTTCGTAAATAGTTCAATACGGTTCCCAGCGGCCACTGGCGTACCATTCTTGGCTTGCGCAAGTAAACTAATTGCATGCGCATCGGGATGCAGAAGAGATCGATCAGGCTCATGCAGTTGTCGCATTGCCTTACTAATCTTGGCATATTCCTTTTCCATCCGAATGATCTTGCTCGTTAGCGTTCGGCCAACTGGCCGCTCACCAATCGTCAAATAGAGAATCAATCCAACAATAGGAAAGGAAACAATAATCAGCAACCACGAAACTGCCACACCCACTGGGCGTCGCACCCAAATGATTCGCAGGAAAAACAGGATTGCAATCACAACATGGAGGATCACAAACCACGGGACGTGATAGCCAAAAATAGTACCGGTAAATAAGTGCATCATATTAGTGACCTAATTCTGCATACACAGCCAGATGATCGGATAATTTTGACCACTCGGTCAATACCTGGGCCTTCTGAATCTTCAAGCCGCGAACATAGATCCGGTCCATTGCCAGCATCGGCTTTGCGCTTGGAAAAGTTTTAGCGGGAGCTCCATACAAACTCTCAAAGGCATCCACAAAACCTGCTTCGCTCATCGGCTCACTTGCCGAATTACGCCAGTCATTAAAGTCGCCAGCAATAATGCTCGGTTCATGCTTTGATAGGGTCTCAATATGCTGCAAGATACTATCGACTTGACGTTCACGTCCACGTTGTAACAAAGCAAGATGGACACAAAAACAATGGATTGGTAGGCCTTCTTTTAACTGAATGATGGAATGCAAAAGGCCCCGACGTTCAAACCGGTAGGCTGAGATATCGTAATTATCGCCCTTATGCAATGGAAACTTCGAAAGGATGGCGTTGCCATGGTGACCATGACGATACTCGGCATTTTTTCCATAATGCCAGTCTGCATAAAAGCCATCTGCCAGAAAATGAGTGATCTCATGTTTAGGCCAGGTGGCTAAGCGCTTCTGACGACGTAAGTTCTCCTGTTGCAATTCTTGAATAAAAATTAAATCGGGATGCTGAGACCTCAAGCGCTGACGCAAACGATAGACGGTGGAGTCAATTTTCAGGGGGGACATCCCTTTATGCATATTAATCGTAATAACTCGCAAGCCTGAGGCAGGCAGAATCGCACTAGGATGATTGTTGTTGACGTCGAATGCGCGCATGATAAATTTCAGTTTGAACAAGCTCTTCGCATTGCATGCATTTATTGCAAATTGATGCCTCTTGGCGCAACTCCTCAATGGAGTTAATTTCATGAGTTGCCAAGTACTCTCGCAAATCTTCGTCCCATATTTGGTTACATAGACATATGACATCAGCCATAGCGTCAATGATACCGAATTACTTAGCTTTTAATTGCAAAAAAGCAATTGCCTCGGGGATTGAAGTAACAACAGTAATATGGGAAAAATGACGCTCAATTAAAAACCCATTCTCGTATTGCTTCTTAGCAAAGGAAAGCAGGTCATCGAAGAAGCCATCAAGATTCACGATCAAAATCGGCTTGGAGTAGGCCTTCACATGATTGCCGGTCCAAACCTCAAAGAGCTCCTCAATCGTGCCAATCCCGCCAGGCAAAACAATAAAGATATCCGAGAGATCAACCATCATCTCTTTACGCTCGATCATACTTTCAACCACATAAAGCTCAGATAGATCTTGAATGACGGGTTCGGCCTCCGTAAGGAAGTTGGGAATAATTCCGATTACCGTTCCATGCGATGCGATTGCTCCTCGAGCGAGCTCGCCCATTAACCCTCCACCGCCGCCCCCAAAAACAAGTCGCCAGCCATGCTTGGCAATTTCGGAGCCCAACTGGCTGCTGGCATTCGACCAAGCCGGATTTAAACCGGGTCGAGATCCACAAAAGACACAAACAGTGATTGACATCGCATCATTGTGCCACTGTGACCCAAGTGGGATTGATTGTTAGAATCCATAGAATCTTCTTATCAATAGTGACTCATGAGCTCAACGTTTTTGGATGCCTTTGCACTCTTGGCCCATCTCGATGTGGCCATCGTGCGTATTGTCATCACCTCCTTACAGGTCAGCATCACAGCGTTGGTACTGGGAACCCTGGTGGGGCTCCCTATGGGGGCTTGGCTGGCTACTGAAGAGTTTGCAGGTAAGCGGGTTGCAATCGTCATCCTAAACAGCCTAATGGGGATTCCGACGGTGATTGTGGGTGTTTTGGTGTACTTGATTTTGTCAAGAAGCGGCCCCTTTGGGGAATGGGGCTGGCTATTTACGGTCAAAGGAATGATCGTGGCTCAGTTTTTTATCACTACCCCTTTAATTGCTGCGCTTAGCCGCCAATTACTAGAAGACTCGTGGAAGATTCATCGCGATACCTTTATGGCCTTGCGCCTACCTTATTTTTCCCGTCTGAAATGGTTGATTTGGGATTGCCGTTTCTCACTCACGATCGCGATTCTGGCTGGCTTTGCCCGTGCAATCTCGGAGGTCGGGGCCGTGATGATCGTTGGCGGCAATATTGATCGAGTAACGCGTACGATGACCACTGCGATTGCTCTTGAAACGAGCAAGGGTGATCTTGCATTTGCATTATCTCTGGGCATCGTCCTGCTTGGTATTGTGATATTGGCAAATATATTCATATTTGTGGTTCGACAGATTGCGGAGCGGCGGTATGGATAAATTACTAAGTCTGCGTAATGTTGAGGTCATCCGAGATGGGTGCGCCATTTTGCAATCCGATGATCTCCATATTCCATTAACAGGGATTACTGCCCTGATTGGTCCAAATGGGGCTGGTAAAACGACCTTGCTACGCTTAATCCATGGCTTAATTGAACCCTCGATTGGTCAATGCGAGCGCCCCTTTGCGCCCCACGAAAGTGCGCTGGTATTTCATTACACACCAATGCTTAAGGCGACCGTGCGTGAGCACCTTACCTTATTGAGAGATACCGATCGAACCATTCGTGATGAGGCAATTGATGAGGTCCTGCAATCGGTTGGGATTGCCCATTTGGCCAATAATCCCGCGCAACGCCTCTCTGCCGGAGAGCGTCAAAAGTTATGCTTTGCTCGTGCTCGCTTACAAAACCCAAAATTGGTCCTGCTTGATGAGCCAACCGCCAATCTAGACCCCAACGCAAGCGATGATGTTGAGCAGATGATTGCTCAATTAGCCAAGGATGGGAAAGCCGTTTTATTTGCCTCCCACAATATGGCTCAGGTCAAGCGTCTCGCGTCCAATCTGATCTTCATGCAAGACGGCAAAATCCGTGAAATAAGCTCCCCTGATGACTTCTTTAAAAACCCTCAGACCAAAGAGGGCTCCCAGTTTCTTGCTCGAGAATTTATTGCACAATAACTGGATCATTCAATATTAGGAGACCCTATGCGACTTGTCAGCTCAAGTTTTCAGGATGGCGCGGTAATTCCTGGTCAGTATGCGTTTTGTATCCCCAATGATCGTGGGCATGTGTGTCTTGGATCAAATCACAACCCCCATTTGCGCTGGGACGATGTTCCCGCCGGTACACAATCATTCGCTTTGATTTGTCATGATCCCGATGTTCCTTCCAAACCCGATGACGTCAATCAAGAGGGTAAAACGGTGCCCGCCTCTCTGCCTCGTATTGATTTTTTTCACTGGGTCATGGTCGATATTCCTAAAACGATTACTGAGATCCCGGCGGGTCATTATTCAACTGAAGTAGTCCCCCGCGGCAAACCCGGTCCTGGAACGCACCATGGAGCCCAGCACGGTATTAATGATTACACGGCATGGTTCTCAGGTGACGCTGAAATGAAGGGGAATTACTTCGGCTATGACGGCCCATGCCCCCCATGGAATGACAGTATCTGGCATCACTATATTTTCACGATCTACGCCCTAAATACAGCATCGTTGGGCCTCGGTACCACCTTTGATGGCAAGACTGCTCTAGCGGCTCTACAGCGTCATATCTTGGGCAGCGCTCAGATCACGGGCCGTTACACCCTCAATCCTTCCGTCAAATAAAAAATCCCCAAGGGAGGCTTGGGGATTCTTCTAAACGATTATCAGGTTATTTCTTAGCGGGTGCTGCAGCAGGAGCTACAGAGGCAGTCGCTGGGGGCACAAATGGGGGTGGAGCTACGCAAGGTGCTGGATCCGGAGTGCCTGCTTTTTTGTATTTCATGGCAACCGCGTTAATAGATTGGCATAACTGAAAATTTGCTACAACGTTAGCGTAAGCAGTGCGTGCTTTTGCTAACTCGGCAGCTTCTGCTTGCTGGGGGGTTGGGGGAGGTAAGGCAGCCAAAGAAACAGATGTTCCAAAAGCGCATACCGCACTAACCAATAGGCGTTTCATATTGCTTAACCCTTTCCTAATTTGTTGTACCAACGCTGATGATGCTCTTTGGCCCAAGTCTCGTCACAATTTCCCGTACGCATTCCATCCAAAGAGCCCTGCATACCGATTGAGCCAATGTACATGTGTCCGAGCGCCATCGCTACCATCAAAATGGAGCCAACGTTATGGACAATATTAGCGATTTGCATCGTGCCACGGAAGTACTCAATTTGAATAAACGGCACAATCATGTTAAGGACCCAACCCGAAGCGGAAACAATGGAGCCAAGGATTACTAGAAGCACCCAGAACAACATCTTTTCACCAGGATTGAAGAAGTTAGCTGGAATATGCTTTCCTGTAAGCAAACCACCCAAACCTTTAACCCATTCCCAATCACCCTGCTCTGGAAGATTGCGTCTCACAAACAAAATGAAGAAAACAAGAATGCTGACTGTAAATGCAGGTCCGACAAAGTTATGAATGTTCTTGCACGCAAGTAAAAATGGTCCGTAGAGTCCAGGCCCCATGAGAGGTAATAAGAAATACTTACCCCACAAGATCAAAATTCCTGTAATTGCAAGAGCAACAAAAGTAAAGGCCATAGTCCAATGCGTAATGCGCTCTAGTAAGGTAAATCGCTGAATCTTTCTACCCGACATTGGCTCATGCAGCTTGATCGAGCCCTTCAAAATAAATACCGCGACAATTGCACAAAATACAAAGGTAAGAAGCCAAGCGCCATAGACTGTAATTACACCATTTCGAATTAGGCGCCACTCTTGACCTGTTTTTTGAATCAATACACCATTTTCTGCACCAGGTATTGATGTGTAATTAATGGTTTCACTATTAACCGTTCTCCAAATGGGCGCATTGTTACCAGGCTGATTTTTCCCGGCCTCAATTGCTGCTTGTGAAGTGGCATTGGGTGCGCGACCGACATCCATAATGTTGACCGACTCCACTTTTTGTGGAGTTGGTGATTGGGCCCCTTGCTGAGCAGCACTAACACCTGCTAAAGCGAGACCCAAGGTCAACAATAAAGTACGAGCAATACCGCTCAAAGATAGGTTCATGCAAATTTCCTCAAATCAGTTTGGTTGTTTTAGTTCTTATTTGATTCGACTGTATTCGGATTGAGATTGATTCCGCTTGGTGATTTCCGCAGTCCAACTTGCTTGATCACCCGGTTTCCAACCCTTAGCCATAAAGCCGTTGTCAGCACCCATATATGGAGCAATATCAGGACGCTTAGAAGCACTCATCCCCGACTCATTGCAGCCCACTAAAAGTGAGGCTGCAACAAGGGAACCTACGAGGGCTAATTTCATGACTTACCTCCAGCGGGCTTAGCAGCTGGGGCAGGAGCGCTTGGCTTACCGTATGCAGTAGCCCAACCAAAGACATCAGCACCTGCATTCTTACCAGCAGCCATCCGTTTAACGACTCGAGTGCGGAATACATCAGCGATCACATCACCATCACCGCCGATGAGTGCTTTTGTTGAGCAAAGCTCAGCGCACAATGGCAACTTACCTTCAGCCAAACGATTACGGCCATATTTCTCAAACTCGGCAACGCTACCGTTTTTCTCAGGACCGCCGCTGCAGAATGTGCACTTGTCCATCTTGCCGCGTAATCCAAATGTTCCAGAACTTGGGAACTGAGGTGCGCCAAATGGGCAGGCATAAGAGCAATAGCCACAACCGATACAGGTGTCCTTGTTATGCAACACAACACCTTCATCTGTACGGTAGAAACAATCAACTGGACAAACTGCCATGCAGGGCGCATCCGCGCAATGCATACAGGCAACCGAGATTGATTTTTCAGCTCCAATAATGCCGTCATTAATAGTAACGACACGCCGGCGGTTTACACCCCAAGGCACCTCGTTTTCGTTCTTACACGCTGTCACGCAACCGTTGCATTCAATACACCGTTCTGCGTCGCAGATAAATTTCATTCTTGCCATAGTTAATATCTCCTGACTTATTCGGTGTTAATTAAGCTGCCTTTTCGATCTGACAGATCGTGGTCTTTGTTTCTTGCATCATGGTGACGCGGTCATAACCGTATGTTGTTGCGGTGTTGACAGCCTCTCCACGGACTACAGGGTAAGCACCCTTCGGATAGAAGTCGAGCAAGTCCTTACCTTCCCACCATCCAGAGAAGTGGAATGGAACAAATGCAGTATCTGGGCCAACTCGCTCAGTTACCAATGCACGAACCTTGATCTTGGCACCTGTTGGGGATTTTACCCAGACAAAGTCCCAATTCTTAATACCTCGGCGAGCCGCTGCACTTGGGTTAATTTCTACGAAGTTCTCTTGTTGTAACTCGGCTAACCATGGGTTCGAACGTGTCTCCTCACCACCACCCTCGTACTCAACCAAACGACCAGAGGTCAAAATGATTGGGAACTTCTCATACAACTTGTCAGCTGTATTTTTCTCTTGAACGGTCTTAAAGAGAGTTGGCATTCTCCAGAAGGTCTTGACGTCGTCATGCGTTGGGTATTTTGCAACCATATCAGGACGTGTGCTGTAAAGCGCCTCGCGGTGAATAGGAATTGCATCTGGGAAGTTCCACACCACAGCGCGTGCTTTTGCGTTTCCGAATGGGTGGCAGCCGTGGTTCTTCATCGTCACACGAATAATTCCACCAGATAGATCGGTCTTCCAGTTTTTACCTTCGGCTGCTTTCTTTTCATCCTCGGTGAGCTCATTCCACCAACCAAGTTTCTTGAGCATGACGTGATCAACCTCTGGATAGCCGGTTTTAATATCAGCTCCCTTCGAGAAAGAACCATCAGCGGCCAAGAGTGACTTACCATCTTTTTCAACACCAAAGTTGGCACGGAAGTTACCGCCGCCATCCATCACGTGCTTGCTGGTGTCATACAGATTTGGTGAGCCTGGATGTTTCAGTGCTGCATTGCCATAACAAGGCCATGGCAATCCAAAGTAGTCTCCAGCAGTATCGTATCCAGACACCGGATCCTTACCGCCGCGTGAACGTAAGGTCTTCGGATCAAACACACTCATCATTCTCATGTGAGCTTTAAGACGATCTGGGGTCTGACCGGTGTAACCAATCGTCCAAACGGCTTGATTAATTTCAAGCAAGATGGACTCAATTTGTGGCTCTTTCCAATTCTTACCGGCAAACTTCGAATCCAACATTTTGAAGTTCTTGGAGAGTTCTTTTCCAAAGCCAAGTTTGTCAGCAAAAGCCTGCATCAAAACATGGTCAGGTACCGATTCAAACAATGGATCGATCACTTTTTCACGCCACTGAATCGAACGGTTCGATGCAGTAACTGAACCAACGCACTCAAACTGAGTTGTGGTTGGCAAGAGGTATACAGCGCGATTCTTATTTACTGCGCCACCGGGTGCGGGAGGCATCGCTGCCATCGCAGCAGTTGCGCTTGGGTATGGATCTACAACAACTAAGAGATCCAACTTGTCCATCGCACGCTTCATATCCAAACCACGGGTTTGAGAGTTAGGTGCATGACCCCAGAAGAAGACGCCTTTAACAGCGGTTGCTTGATCAACCATATCGTCTTTCTCAAGAACAGCATCAACCCAGCGCGATACGGTTGTTCCAGACTTCTCCATCATGTCAGGGGCATAACGGCCCTTGATCCAATCGTAATCAACACCCCAAACTGCAGCGTAATGTTTCCATGATCCTGCCGCTAAGCCATAGTAGCCTGGCAAGGAATCTGGGTTAGGACCAACGTCTGTCGCTCCTTGAACGTTATCGTGACCGCGGAAGATGTTTGCACCACCGCCGGACACACCAATATTACCGAGAGCCAACTGGAGGATGCACGATGCACGAACCATCGCATTACCAATGGTGTGCTGTGTCTGACCCATACACCAAACGATGGTGCCAGGACGACTCTTTGCCATGGTTTCAGCAACTTTTTTCACTTCAGCCTCTGGCACACCGCAAGCGGCCTCAACGTTTGCTGGGGTCCACTTTTCCATCACTTCTTTACGAATGTCGTCCATTCCAAAGACGCGATCATTGATGTACTTTTTGTCTTCCCAGCCATTTTGGAAGATGTGATACAGAACACCAAACAGGAATGGAATATCAGTACCTGAACGGATGCGGACATATTGATCTGACTTAGCAGCCGTACGAGTGTAACGTGGATCAACCACGATTACTTTGCAGCCATTCTCTTTGGCATGCAACATATGCAACATCGACACAGGGTGGGCTTCAGCAGCATTAGAACCGATATACAAAGCTGCCTTCGCGTTCATCATGTCGTTGTAGCTATTGGTCATTGCACCATAGCCCCAGGTGTTCGCTACACCGGCAACCGTAGTGGAGTGGCAAATGCGAGCCTGGTGATCGGTGTTGTTAGTGCCATAGAACGAAACAAATTTACGAAGCAAATACGCTTGCTCATTATTGTATTTGGATGAGCCGATAAAGAAGATTGAATCCGGCGTGTACTTGGAGCGAAGCTCTTTCATCTTCGTGGTGATTTCATCTAATGCTTGATCCCACGAGATCTTTTGATACTTACCGTCAACTAATTTCATTGGGGTACGCAAACGATAGTCACCATGGCCATGCTCACGAAGCGCTGCGCCCTTCGCGCAAGCGCCACCCATATTGATGGGGGACTCAAATACTGGGTCTTGGCGCACCCAAACACCATTCTCGACGGTTGCATCAAATGAGCATCCTACTGAGCAGTGTGAGCAAACGGTCCGCTTCACTTCAATCTTGCCCTTGCCATCCAGCATTGCCTTCGACTCACCTGCCTGAGCCTTTTGCAACATGCTTAATTGAGTCGCCGCAATTCCAGCGCCGACGCCAATTCCGGAACGCTTTAAGAAAGTACGACGATCCATCGTCGGCACAGCGGCACGAAGGCCGCGCGACAAGCTACCAATCAATTGCGATGGAACTTGACTCGATGTTGAGGTTGATTTACGGATTAAGCTCATTGTGAGACTCCTGCGAGAGTGCGTATTGAAATAAAGTTCAAGTGTAAAAAACGCTCAATTAAACGAGCGTTGTTTGGTAATACTTTTTAATATGTGCAGTCAGGTGATAACCATCTTTACTTCCCGCAACTGCAGTACCCACTTCCTGAACCAGGGCCTGACCAATTGGAGTTTGCGATACAACTGCAACGGCTCCGACGGTAGCGCCAGCGCCGATGAAAAACTTACGGCGAGAAGGCTTGGTATTGGATTCAGTTTTGTTCAGTTTTTTGCTATCCATGAGTATTCCTTTGGGCGAATATGAATAATGCGTTGCAATGAATTTAGTTTAGAAGAAATAGGGACTTTATGTTAGTTTTTGCATGTTATTTAGAACTAGGACTTACCCTTAAAGGAGAAGGTAATGACGTCCATAGTTATTGACTAAATCATGTCGAAACTCTGGCCTTCAACCGCAAGAAACTCGCGGGTTAGGGCTGAAACGGCCTTGTAGAGGTGAATTTCTTGATCTGCGTCAATTGCATCGCACAAATCGTCGAACCAAGGGCGAATATGGTCATTGAAAAAGACCCTTTGATTTGTAAGGTTTGAGACCTCAACATCTTCCCCAGCGATCAAATAACGCATCACCTCGAATAAAGCAGCAATGTGGTCCTCTGTCTCACTGATTGAGTCTGATGCCTCAAGCCCAAATTGTTGCAGGGAACGTCTAATTTCTAAGAGTGGTTTTTCATGAAGGTGTCCAGCCATGTAAAAGGAGCCGTACAAAAACACATTGGGCTTGCCGACCCCTAAAAAGCTACTGTCATATTCGGCTTTCCAAGCCGCCGCCTTACTATTTTTAGCAGTCTCGACAAGATTCATCCAAACACCTTCAAGCGGCGCCTCACCAGATTGCGCATTGGCCTCTTTGCCTGAGGCGACTATCTGATCTAATAAGATTTGATCGGGCGGCTGGAAAAATAAACTGGCGAGAAGTCCATATAAATCTGCGCGAGCTAAATCCTCAGCCAGACCCTCTTTACTGAGTTCTGGTGTTTGTTCTGCTTCTTTTTTACTCATAACCTGTTCACAGCTCTTTTTTCATCATATCGACCACACGGCAATCACTACACATCTTTAGCCGCTCTAGCGCCTCTCCAGAAAATGCCTGATGCGAGCCAATGCGCCCTAGCATCAGCTCCACCATCTTTAGGGTGCCAAAGGCTTTTCCACAACTAATGCAATGGAAGGGTTGAGTTTTGTTCAGGGTTACTTTTTCTTTACGGTGTTCAATCGAACGCAAACGAGGGCTTAATTGAATCGCATTTTCTGGACAGGTTTGCTCGCACAAGCCACATTGCACGCACTGTTTCTCAATAAACGACAGTTGTGGCTCGTCGGGGTTATCCAATAAAGCACCTTCGGGACATGCACCTACACAAGACATACACAACGTACAGGAATCTTGATTAACAATTAAGCCACCTAATGGAGAGTGAGCCGGTAATGGCACACCTTCTATCGGTAAGGCTTGAGGAGCAAATTGCAAAAGATGCTCCAAACTACTCTCTAAGGTCTCGCGCTTTTGCAAAGAAAGTGCAAAGCTTGCAGGGTTTGCTAGTAACTTCTGGGTCTTACGCTGGCGCAATTCAGCCATAAGCTTGCTAACCGGTGCAATATCTCCGCTAGAACTTGTTGCAATTGACTGAATCCGCTTGCTATTGCCCATTGCCACTAATATTGAATTAGCCAGATCAATCTGTTCAGCTAGTGCGTGTCGGTAGCTTGGGTCCTCATCGCCGCTTAATAAAAGAATTACTTCCCCAAACCCATAAGCCAGGGATCCAAACCATAAATCAATTCCGGTTGAGGCAATGTGCTCAACCGCTAAAGGAATCACAAACGCTGGAAGACCACTAACCTCCTTCGTTTGTAAACGAGCAGCACGGCCGAGCTGATCTAGTAATTCAGTTCCAGTTTTTTGGCTATGTATCAGCAAACTCGGTGCAGCATCTCCAGGCTTAGAGCTCTTTAGTGCGCCCAAATATGTTTGCGCCAAGATTTTCACTTGTTTACCTTGATAAGCAACACTGGGGTAGTTGTAACGCATCGCGCCCGATGGACAAACGGTGGCACAGGCGCCACAACCCATGCATAAATTCGGATTAACCTCGACCTTACCTTGTCCGTCTTTGAATGAGGACTGAATCGCTTTGGTAGAACAAACATCAATACAGGCAGAGCATCCGACCTTGCCATTTCGTCCATGGGCACAAATCTTCTCGTTGTACGCAAAGTATTTAGGCTTTTCAAACTCCCCAACCATGCCCAGTAATTGACTCGCGGCCATTGATTGCTCAAAAGAATCTGCACCGGGCGCAAAGTAACCTTGCGGTTTTTGACGAACGGTAATGCTGGGAACTTCTTGTAAATCAAGGATCAGATCAAACTCACCCTCGCGCGCTTGATCCTTGCGCTCAAAATTAATCGCACCAATACCAGCACATGCAGTGACGCAGGCGCGATGAGACTTGCATTTATCCATATCAATTTGAAAGGATGCATCAATCGCATTTTCGGGACAGACTGAGACACAAGCACCGCAACGTGTGCACATCTCTGGATCAATCGGATTCTTTAAATCCCACTTGGCTTTGAACTGTCCTAGGTATCCATCTAACTGAGTCACTTCTCCCGTAAAACTTGGATAATCTCGACCGGTGGGTAATACACCTGGCTCAGTGCATAAAACACTGACCTGTAAGGTATCGCCTAATTTATTTGCCCAGTGAAATGCACTCTTTCCAGGGCCAATGACTAATACACGGCCCTCGCTCTTGTATTCAACGACTGGGACAGCGTCAGGCTCTGATAAATCGGCTAGAGCCAGCAAAGCGTTAATCTTGGGAGTCGACTTGTCTGCCTCTTGAGTCCAGCCAGCAAGCTCACGAATATTGACAAACTTCAGGGGTGCTATTAAGGGCTTCTCAGCCTGTGTTGCTAATTCAGAAAACAGCGCTCGCTCCTGTGTGCAGGCAACTACAATGGCCTCGGGTTCATTTAGAGCATTGAGAAATTGACCCACCTCCTGCCGACATAAAGCAGTATGGACAGGAAGGCCCAGCTCCTTGGCATCTAAGGGCATGCTTCGATTACAGTCGCAAACGAGTTTTTTTGTCATTCAATTAGATAACTAAGGCTTACAGTACTAGGTACTGGAATCAGGCTTAATTTGTCTCTCTCCAGTTTGCTGGTTTTGGATTTCATTTGGTTCAGAATCGCTAGATTCTATATCGATCCGCCGATAAGCGTGGCGCGGGTTTGGATTAACGGTCACATTCTCATTGGGCGAGGGGTTTTCCAATGCCTCTTTGCTCTCAATCTCCGATTGAAGGGTCGGATCCGCATCTGAATCTTTTTTGGCATCCTTAAACTCTGGATAGAGCTCATCGGTAGTCTTAAATATTCCTAACATATCCGATTGAGCCATGCGTTTGAGCATCTCCATTGGAATAGGATCAGGTTTAGAGTAATCGTCAATATAAATATCTAGCCCGTCCATCACATTGAAGTGTGGATCACGAAACATTTTTTTCATGGCAGCCTGTTGGACCGCTGGATCAACGTCCGCTCGCATGAAGGCTGAGAAATCGCTTGCCTTTACATCAATCTTCTCAACGTCTTCCATGGTGGGTGGCGGTAGTTCTGGCGGCGCTGTTAATTCATTGGGCGTCTTTTGGGACGAAGTTAGAGAGGCATCCGATTGAGAGTCTGCTTGGGCAGTTTTATCCTCAGGATTGGGCGTGGGCTGTTTAGATTTGTCTTGAACAGTTTCTTCAATCACCCCTGCTTTCTTTCGGGCCCAGCGGTTCAAAAAATTAGATTGACTCATGAGGGTTCCGCAGGACGGTTTGCACCTTTGAATGATGCTGGCTTTGCACGCTTCTTGGGTTCGGGTTTGTAATGTGCTGCTACATATTCTGCGAGATAGGATTTCATTTCTACTTGTAATGGCGCAGTATCTACCGACTCACCACCATCGACTAATCGGGCCGCTTCGTTATAACTAAGCATCAGCCGATGAGGTACGGCAATACCAGCACCGTCTTCATTATCAACGGATGCTAGAGAATTAGGTTCTAGGTATTCCTGATAATCAACTTCCATACGCCACATAATGAACCAGCATGGCTCGGGTGAAGTGGTATTAAGAAAGTACCCCTCAGATTCGTCTTGAAAGAAGTGGAAATCAAAGCCAGCAAACAACCACGATTCACCTTCATCGTCGCGTTCTAAAAACCGCCCTACTACTTTTTTATTTTGATTCGTACCAGCTTGCTCTAAAGCTTTTCCAAACTGACCAATATCTGGAATGATCTCAAGCGGCTTCCATCGATAGTTCTGCCATGGGTTATCCATTTTCTGTTTTCGCATCACGATGGCAAAACGCATAATGAGCTCTATCTCTATGTCTTTTGCACAACAATGCTGGGAAACTTACTACTCATATCCTTGGTCAGGTTTGCTACCCGAATAGCTACTTGCCGAGCGATTCCTTTATAGATTGCACTAATTGCGCCATCGGGATCTGCAACCACAGTGGGTCTTCCAGAATCAGCCTGCTCCCGAATGGATAAATTCAATGGCAAGGCACCAAGGAAGTCAACGCCATAGTCTTGGCACATTTTCTTACCGCCACCCTCACCAAAAATATGTTCCTCATGATTGCATTTGGGGCATATGTATGTACTCATGTTCTCAATAATGCCGATGATGGGGATTCCCACTTTTTCAAACATTTTGAGCCCCTTACGAGCGTCAAGTAGTGCGATATCTTGAGGCGTAGTAACGATTACCGATCCTGTCACCGGAACCTTTTGTGAAAGCGTTAACTGAATATCGCCAGTACCTGGTGGCATATCCACAATCAGATAATCTAGGTCGCGCCACCGGGTTTGACGTAGAAGTTGCTCTAAGGCCGAGGTGACCATGGGCCCCCTCCAAACCATCGGGTTGTCCTGTTCAATCAGAAAACCAATCGAACTGGCCTGCAAACCATGTCCTTCCATAGGCTCAATCGTGTTCTCAGCCAGAGACTCTGGCCGACCAGTAATACCCAACATCATCGGTTGACTGGGGCCATAAATATCAGCATCCAAGATTCCCACCTGAGCGCCCTCAGCAGCTAATGCCAAAGCTAGATTAACTGCGGTCGTTGATTTTCCGACACCGCCCTTACCGCTAGCGACCGCAATAATGTTCTTCACTCCAGGAAGTAACTTCACACCGCGTTGTACTGCGTGTGCAACGATATCGGTGGTGATGGCCACGCTGACATTCTTTACACCGGGAAGCTCTCGAATGGTACTAACGACCAATTGACGAATCAGGTCAATTTGACTTTTAGCTGGGTACCCCAAAACGATATCTAGGGAAATATCTCCCTCATTGACCTTGAGATTACGTACTGATTTTGAACTCACAAAATCAATTTGAGTATTCGGATCTTTTACCCCTTTTAGGGCCTGTTGAACCTGTTCCGTACTAACCGACAATTTTGTCTCCTTGCTTACTTTTTTTACCACTTCTGAGGACTAATAAACTCTAAACCCATAATGATAGACCTCAATTGATATTCAAGCAGAGGGGGCTTTTTCTTCGGCTTGATTAATCATTAAGCTCCATAAAGTACCCAAATAAAGTTGGGGTGGATTGTTGATTTTTTTTGCTACTAAAGTCTGCTTGAATTTGGTAGTTTTGATAAGCTTGCCATATGAGATTCTTACGCAATGGGTTTTTCGTACTGATTTCGTTACTCAGTCTAATGACGCAATCGGTAGCTAACCCCACTTTTCCCAATAAACCAATCAAAATCATTATTGGTTTTCCTGCGGGCGGCCCCCTTGATGCCCACATTCGCCTCTTGACAGATCGCCTTCAAACAACGCTTGGTCAATCGGTCATTATTGATTACAAAGCTGGGGCCGGCGGTACCGTTGGGGCTCAATTTGTAGCACAGGCCCCCGCTGATGGATATACCCTGTTGTTAGCGAATACCGGAACTATGGTGATTAATCCAGCCATTTACAATCAGTTACCCTATGACACACTCAAAGATTTTCAGCCAATTGCTCGAACTGCACAACAGCCCTTGGCTCTCATTGTTAATAATGAAGTGCCTGCGCAATCGCTTCGTGAATTTATAGACTATATTCGACGCAATCCTGGAAAGGTGAATTACGGATCTGCTGGAAATGGGGGCATCTCACATTTAGTCCCTGAAATGCTCAAGCAAGAAACCAAAACATTTATGGTTCATATTCCGTATCGCGGGAGTGCGCCAGCTTTTATGGATTTAATGGCTGGGCAAGTTCAATTCATGGCCGAATCCATTCCCCAGGCCGCGAATTATGCAAAGCAAGGCAAGCTGCGGGCGCTGGCAGTAACTAGTAGTAAACGCAATTCAGCGCTTCCTGATGTTCCTACCGTAAATGAAACTGGGGTTGCCAAATTGGAGGTTGTGGGGTTTTATGGAGTTTTGGCACCAAAGAACACGCCACATGACGTTGTTTTGAAACTTTCGAACGCCTTTAAACAAACGCTGGAATCAAAAGAAATACAACAAAAGATGATTTCTCAAGGTGCTGATCCTGCTTTTTTGAATGCTGAGGACTTCTCTGCCTTCTTAAAAAAGGAAATGCCAAAGTGGGCTGTTGTTGTTAAACAAGCGGGAGCAAAAATCGATTAGTTTTTTGAATTAGACTTTAAGAATGGTTTGTATTTCAGCTCGATATCACCGTAATAGGCCTTCGTATCGGACTTCGTATTATCCGTATCTGTCAAAAGCGCAATACCAATCACATTGCCTGGAGCATAGCCATAGGCGGCCTGGTAATCCGCAGTCAAGTCTCTGCTGTGCTTGCGCCACTGCCCTAAGTTTTCTTTTCCCACATCCACCGCAATCATTTTGATCCGATTGGTATACGAATTGGGCTTGATTTGATTGAGCTGTCCGTTGGGTGACCAGATATACATCAGCGTTGCGTAGGGCATCTCTTGACCACTCATGATTTGTGCAAGCTCGCCTACCATTTTATCTTTCATGCTCAATTTAGATTGATCGCCATCAAACGCCACTAATATCCGCAAAGGTGCGTCATCAGCATATCGATCTAGATTATTTGCCTTATCAAGAGTCCCGGTCGCTTTCCATTGCCACTCAAGCCATAAATGTTGCGATGGGCGCGGTTTGAGTTTTACAGCCAACCCCGATGACGATTTTTTTGCATTGGCACTGAGTACCGTTCGTC
>Ga0214921_10003185_pt1 | contig 25402 bp, 20 predicted proteins | sample LL1505_MetaG_FD_177992 | JGI IMG/M metagenome (GOLD analysis project Ga0214921, IMG submission 177992) | Freshwater microbial communities from Lake Lanier, Atlanta, Georgia, United States - LL-1505 | ecosystem: Environmental > Aquatic > Freshwater > Lake | place: USA: Georgia | collected...
CAGCACAAGAAATAAAAAAACGCATACTTCAAAATTTTAATAATTTTGAAGTATGCGTTTTAGGGATTTTCGTAATTTTTAGTTTTTCAGCAGACCCTATTTATTCTATCAAAAAACAACATAAAAAAAGGGGCTTTCGCCCCTTTTTTATTTATAAACATAAAGTTTATAACTATACTTTAATCTCAACATCAACTCCACTAGGAAGTTCTAATTTCATTAATGCATCTACAGTTTTAGAGCTAGTTGAGTAAATATCAACCATTCTTTTGTAAGTACATAATTGAAACTGCTCACGAGATTTTTTGTTTACGTGTGGAGAACGTAATACAGTGAATATCTCTTTTTCTGTTGGCAAAGGCACCGGACCGCTTACTACTGCACCAGTAGATTTTACGGCTCTTACGATTTTCTCAGCAGATTTATCTACCAAGTTATGATCGAAAGATTTTAATTTTATTCTTATTTTTTGACTCATTTTAAATATTAAGCTTTAGCTGTTCCTTTTGTTTTAGCAACAATAGCATCAGCCATGTTGTTAGGAACTGGTTCGTAATGTGAGAATGTTAACGATGCAGATGCACGTCCAGAAGTGATAGTTCTTAAATCAGTTACATATCCGAATAGTTCAGATAAAGGTACATCAGCTTTAATTACCTGAGCACCACCTAATTTAGAATCCATCCCTTTCATTAAACCTCTTCTTCTGTTTAAGTCACCTGTTACTGGACCTGTATAATCTTCAGGTGTAACAACTTCTACAGACATAATTGGTTCTAACAAGATTGGACCAGCATTTCTACCTGCTTCTTTAAAGCCCATACGACCAGCTAATTCGAATGACAATGAGTCTGAATCCACATCGTGGTAAGAACCATGGTATAAACGAACTTTTGCATCAGTAACAGGGAAGCCAGCCAATACACCATTTGTCAAAGATTCTTTGAAACCTTTTTCAATTGCTGGAATAAATTCTTTAGGAATTACACCACCAACGATTTGATTTACAAACTGTAAGCCTTGAACTCCTTCATCAGCAGGACCAAATTCAAATACGATATCAGCAAATTTACCTCTACCACCAGATTGTTTTTTGTAAACCTCTCTGTGTTCAAAGTTTTTAGTGAATCTTTCTCTGTAAGCAACTTGAGGAGCACCTTGGTTAATTTCTACACCAAACTCACGTTTCATACGGTCGATGATGATTTCCAAGTGAAGCTCACCCATACCTCTTAAAATAGTTTGACCAGTTTCGTGATCAGTTTCTACTTTCAAAGTAGGATCTTCTTCAATTAATTTAGCAATTGCATTACCAAATTTATCTACATCAGCTTGTTTTTTAGGCTCAATTGCATACCCGATAACTGGATCTGGGAATACCATTGATTCAAAAACAATTTTATTTTTCTCATCACAAAGTGTATCACCTGTTTTGATATCTTTAAAGCCTACTACAGCCGCAATATCACCACAATATAATTGGTCAATTTGCTTTTGTTTGTTAGCATGCATTTGGAAGATACGAGAAATACGCTCTTTGTTTCCAGATCTTGTGTTAAATACATAAGAACCAGATTCTAAGATACCAGAGTATGCTCTTACGAAACACAAACGACCAACATAAGGGTCAGTTGCAATTTTAAATGCAAGTGCTGCAAAAGGCTCATCAGGAGAAGGTTTTCTCAAAATTTCTGCTTCAGTATCAGGATTAGTACCTCTAGCTCCCTCTTTGTCAAGCGGAGATGGTAATAAAGCCATTACATAATCAAGCATGGTTTGAACACCTTTGTTTTTGAATGAAGAACCACAAGTCATTGGCACAATTTTCATGTCAATAACTGCTTTTCTCAATGCTGTAAGAATTTCGTCTTCAGAAATTGAGTTTGGATCTTCAAAATATTTTTCCATTAAAGTTTCATCATACTCAGCTACAGCTTCTAAAAGTTGTTCTCTGTAGTATGTTGCATCTTCAAGTACATCATCAGGAATTGGAATTTCAGTGAATGTCATTCCTTTATCATGCTCGTTCCAAGCAATACCTCTAAAGTTAATTAAATCAACAACTCCTTTAAAAGTATCTTCGTTTCCGATAGGTATTTGTAAAGGCACTGCATGGCTACCTAACATTTCTTTCACTTGTTTACACACGTTTAAGAAATCAGCACCCTGACGGTCCATTTTGTTTACAAACCCAATTCTAGGAACTAAGTAATTATTTGCCAAACGCCAGTTAGTTTCAGATTGAGGCTCAACACCATCAACTGCACTAAACAAAAACACTAGACCATCAAGTACACGTAGTGAACGGTTTACTTCCACTGTAAAGTCAACGTGACCAGGCGTATCAATAATGTTTACATGGTAGCTATTTTCTCTGTATTTCCACTCAACAGTTGTAGCAGCAGAAGTAATAGTAATACCACGTTCTTGTTCTTGAGCCATCCAGTCCATTGTTGCTGCACCATCGTGCACTTCACCAATTTTATGACTTACACCAGCGTAATAAAGAATACGCTCAGTAGTGGTGGTTTTACCAGCATCAATATGTGCTGCAATACCAATGTTTCTAGTAAATTTAAGATCTCTTGACATTTTATATAAAAATTAAAATCTGAAGTGAGAGAATGCTTTGTTGGCTTCTGCCATTCTGTGTGTATCATCTTTCTTTTTCACAGATGCACCCTCACCTTTTGAAGCTGCTAATAACTCTGCTGCCAATTTATCCACGAAAGTTTTTTCACTTCTTCTTCTAGTATAAGTGATTAACCATTTAATACCAAGTGATGTTTTTCTTTCTGGACGAACTTCTGTAGGAACTTGAAAGTTTGCACCGCCTACTCGTCTACTTTTAACTTCTACAGCCGGCATTACGTTGTTAAGTGCTCTTCTCCAAACTTCTAAACCGCTTTCACCAGTTTTTTTCTCCAAAAGATCGATGGCATCATAGAACATACTATAAGCCAAGCTCTTCTTGCCATCATACATCAAATAGTTAACAAATTTTGTAACCATTACATCCTTAAATTTAGGATCAGGCAATACGTATCTTTTTTTAGGTTTAGCTTTTCTCATTTTTTAATAAGTATTATTTCTTTTTCTTTTTAGGATCTACTGCCGCTTGTCCTGGCTTAGGTCTCTTAGTACCATATTTAGATCTTGATTTTTTACGACCGTTTACTCCGGCTGTATCTAATGAACCACGTACGATGTGATATCTTACCCCTGGTAAGTCTTTTACTCTACCACCTCTTATAAGAACAATTGAGTGCTCTTGTAAGTTGTGACCCTCACCCGGAATGTAAGCATTTACTTCTTTTCCGTTGGTTAATCTTACCCTTGCAACTTTACGCATTGCAGAGTTTGGTTTTTTAGGAGTAGTAGTATATACACGAGTACAAACACCACGACGCTGAGGACAAGAATCCAAAGCTGGTGATTTTGATTTCGATGTAAGTTTTACTCTACCCTTTCTAACTAACTGTTGTATAGTAGGCATTTACGTTATTGATTTATAACTTTTTAGTTTTTTCTGAAAAGGACTGCAAATGTAGGCAATTAGATTTGACTCTACAAGTATTTCATAATAAAATATTTAAGCTTCTCCTGCAGTGTTCCCAAAATTCATTAAAAAATTGGGTTGCTCTGCTTGATTCTTAATATTTCCAATATTTTCTTCGTAGCGTTGAATGTTATCATTCAAGGCATGAAGTAATCTTTTTGCATGCTCAGGTGTAATTATGATACGAGATTTCACTTTCGCTTTTGGCACTCCTGGCAATAATCTAATAAAATCAATCACAAATTCTCCAGGTGAATGACCTATCATTGCTAAATTAACATATTGGCCCTCCGCTATTTCTTCGGAGAGCTCAATATTTAATTGTTGTTCTTGATTTTCTTCTGACATCTTGAATTATTAGTCGTGAATTACTTCTTTTCTTCTTGACTCTTTTACAGCAACTGCTTGCTCTAAATCTTCTTTATTTGTCACAATCAAATCATTGTATTTTCTTAAACCAGTACCTGCAGGTATTAAATGTCCTACAATTACGTTTTCTTTAAGACCTAATAAATAATCTGTTTTACCTCTTACTGCTGCTTCACTTAAAACTTTAGTAGTTTCTTGGAACGAAGCGGCTGATATAAAGCTTCTTGTACCTAATGAAGCTTGAGTAATACCTTGTAAAGTTGGTTTTGATACGGCAGCTTCTGCATCTCTTACCTCTACCAATTTCATATCACGACGTTTTAAGCTTGAGTTTTCATCTCTTAATCTACGTGCTGATACTATTTGACCTGGTTTTAAGTTTTCAGAATCTCCAGCTTCTAATACCACTTTTTTATCTGTGATATTGTCATTTTCATGACGGAAATCTAATTTATCTACTACTTGACCTGGTAAGAAAGTGGTATCTCCTGGATCCAAAATTTCCACTTTTTGCATCATTTGACTTACAATTACTTCGCAATGTTTGTCATTGATTTTTACCCCTTGCAAACGGTAAACTTCTTGAATTTCGTTTACTAAATATTCTTGTACTGCAGTTGGACCTTTGATAGCTAAAATATCAGCAGGAGTAATAGCTCCATCAGATAATGCCTGACCAGCTCTTACAAAGTCATTATCCTGTACTAAAATATGTTTAGACAATGATACTAAGTATTTCTTTTTCACATCGTCTCTTGATGTTACAAATACTTCTCTATTACCACGTTTAATTCCTCCAGTTTCAACTATACCATCTATCTCACTTACTACTGCAGGATTTGAAGGATTTCTTGCTTCAAATAATTCAGTAACACGAGGAAGACCCCCTGTAATATCTCTAGTTTTACCTACTGCTCTTGGAATTTTAACTAATATTTGACCAGCAACTACTGCATCATTATTGTCGATGGTAATGTGAGCTCCAACTGGTAAGTTGTAAGATTTCATCACTTCACCTTCTTTACCCACAATGTTGATGGCAGGGTTTTTAGCTTTATCTTTAGATTCAGTAATTACTTTTTCTCTGTGACCTGTTTGCTCATCATACTCTTCTCTGTAAGTGATACCATCCTCAATAGCATCAAATTCAATAGTACCTTCAAATTCAGATAAAATCAAGGCATTGTATGGATCCCAAACACATAGTTCATCTCCTTTTTTCACCAAAGTACCTTCAGTTACTTTTAAGTTTGAACCATAAGGAACGTGATAAGCAATCAATAATTTATTAGTACCTGGCTCAACAATTTTTACCTCACCAGAACGACCCATTACAATATCAACTAGCTCTCCATCAATATTTGTTGATTTCACCACACGAATTTCTTCAAATGCAATTTGACCATCAAATTTGGCTTTATGACCAGATTCTACCGCAATGTTTGATGCAGTACCCCCAACGTGGAAAGTACGTAAAGTTAACTGTGTACCTGGTTCACCAATAGACTGTGCTGCAATTACACCCACAGCCTCACCTTGTTGTACCATTTTACCAGAAGCTAAGTTACGTCCATAACATTTAGAACATGTACCTCTTTTAGCTTCACAAGTTAATACAGAACGAATTTCGATTGATTCAATACTTGTTTCATCAATTCTTTTAGCAACTAATTCAGTTACTTCTTGTCCTGACGATAATATTAATTCATTTGTTAAAGGATCATAAACATCATGTACACTTACTCTACCTAAAATTCTTTCAGATAAAGGTTCTACTACATCTTCATTGTCTTTTAATGCAAAAACTTGAAGACCTCTAAGTGTACCACAATCTACTTCATTAATAATTACATCCTGAGCCACATCCACTAAACGACGTGTTAAGTAACCAGCATCAGCAGTTTTTAATGCAGTATCAGCCAAACCTTTACGAGCACCGTGAGTTGAAATAAAGTACTCCAATACATCCAAACCTTCTTTAAAGTTTGATAAAATTGGGTTTTCAATAATCTCACCTACAGAACCTTGTAAATTCTTTTGTGGTTTAGCCATCAAACCTCTCATACCACCTAACTGACGAATTTGCTCTCTCGAACCACGAGCACCTGAGTGCATCATCATGTAGATTGAGTTAAATCCTTGTTGGTCGTTTTCTAACTGAGTCAATAATTCTCCTGTAATTTGAGAGTTAATTCTAGTCCAAATATCAATTACTTGGTTATAACGCTCATTATCAGTAATAAGACCCATGTAATAGTTGCTCCAAACTGTATCTACATCACCTTTTGCCTGCTCAATCAATTGATTTTTGATTTCAGGAATCATGATATCATTTAATCCGATAGATAAACCACCTTTAAATGCAGTTTGGAAACCAATTTCTTTAATATCATCTAAAAATCTTGCAGCTCTTGCCATACCCGTTTCTTTTACAATTTGGGAAATGATTTGCTGAAGTTTTTTCTTAGTCAATAATTCATTAATATAACCAACTTCTTTAGGAACAAATTGGTTAAATAACACTCTACCTGCAACAGTTTCAATGATTTTATCTACTAGTTCGCCTTTTTCATTTTTTACAATAGCTTTTACTTTGATATTGGCGTTTTTAGATAATTGTTTTTCATTGATTGCAATTACTACTTCTTCAAAACCATAGAAAGTATGCCCCTCACCAGCAACTGGATATTCAGGAGTACTTACTCTACCTTTTGATAAATAGTACAACCCAAGTACCATGTCTTGAGATGGTACTGCAATTGGTGCACCATTGGCAGGGTTTAAAATATTGTGAGAAGCCAACATTAATAATTGTGCTTCAAGCACAGCCTCATGACCAAGTGGTACGTGAACCGCCATTTGGTCACCATCAAAATCGGCGTTGAATGCAGTACAAACTAATGGATGTAACTGAATTGCTTTTCCTTCAATTAATTTTGGTTGGAATGCTTGAATACCTAATCTATGTAGTGTAGGAGCACGGTTTAATAAAACAGGATGACCTTTTAATACGTTTTCAAGAATATCCCAAACAACTGGGTCTTTTCTATCAACTATTTTCTTGGCCGATTTTACTGTTTTAACAATTCCTCTTTCAATTAATTTTCTGATAATAAACGGTTTGAATAACTCAGCCGCCATATCTTTTGGCAAACCACATTCGTGTAGCTTCAATTCTGGACCTACTACAATTACAGAACGACCAGAATAATCAACCCTTTTACCCAATAAGTTTTGACGGAAACGACCTTGTTTACCTTTAAGCATATCACTTAAAGATTTTAAAGCTCTGTTACCCTCTGCTCTAACAGCATTTACTTTTCTTGAGTTATCAAAAAGTGAATCAACCGCTTCTTGCAACATACGTTTTTCATTACGTAAAATTACTTCAGGAGCTTTGATTTCTATTAATCTTTTCAAACGGTTATTTCTGATAATAACCCTTCTATATAAATCATTTAAATCTGATGTAGCAAAACGACCACCATCCAATGGCACCAACGGACGTAATTCTGGTGGAATTACAGGTACCATTTTAATAATCATCCACTCAGGTCTGTTTTCAATTCTTGTTACAGAATCTCTTAACGCTTCTACCACTTTTAAACGTTTTAAAGCCTCAGCTTTACGTTGTTGAGAAGTGTCATTAGCAGCAGAGTGACGTAAACTATATGATAATTCGTCTAATTTTAAACGAGACAAAAGCATTTGCAATGCATCTGCACCCATTTTTGCAATAAATTTATTAGGATCAGCATCGTCTAAAGATTGGTTTTCTCTAGGCAATTTGTCCAAAATATCTAAATATTCATCTTCTGTTAAAAAGTCAAGATAATTAATACCATCTTGCTCTTTTATACCAGCCTGAATAACTACAAATCTTTCGTAATAGATAATTTGATCTAGTTTTTTAGTAGGCAAGCCTAATAAATAACCAATTTTGTTTGGTAAAGAACGGAAATACCAAATATGAGCTACAGGAACTACAAGTTCTATATGCCCCATTCTTTCACGTCTTACTTTTTTCTCAGTTACCTCTACCCCACAACGGTCACAGATAATACCTTTGTATCTGATTCTTTTATACTTACCACAGTGACATTCCCAATCCTTTACAGGACCAAATATTCTTTCACAAAACAAACCACCCATTTCTGGTTTATAGGTTCTGTAATTAATAGTTTCGGGTTGAGTTACCTCTCCATGTGAGCTTTCCAAAATTGATTCTGGAGAAGCTAGACTTATGGTAACTCTTGAGAAGTCTTGATTTAGTTTTTTATTTTTTCTGAAAGCCATCGTATAGTCTTGAATGAGCTATGAATATATAATAAATTCACTCTCCATCAGTTGAGGAGAGTGAATGAATTTAATTAATTTAGTCAAGTGTAATTTCTAATGCAAGACCTCTAAGTTCGTGCACTAATACATTGAATGACTCAGGGATGTTTGGTTTTGGTAAATTCTCACCTTTCACAATTGCTTCGTAAGCTTTTGCACGTCCTACAACGTCATCAGACTTAACAGTAAGAATTTCTTGTAAAATATGAGAAGCTCCAAATGCTTCAAGTGCCCAAACCTCCATTTCACCAAAACGCTGACCACCAAATTGTGCTTTACCACCAAGAGGCTGCTGCGTAATAAGCGAGTATGGACCAATAGAACGTGCGTGCATTTTATCATCAACTAAGTGACCAAGTTTTAACATATAGATAATACCTACAGTCACTTTTTGTTCAAATCTATCACCACTTAATCCATCGTATAAGAAGGTACGGCCAAACTCTGGTAAACCTGCTTCTTTTAATTCTGCATCTACTTCATCAACTGAAGCACCGTCAAAAATTGGAGTAGCATATTTTTTACCTAATTTTAAACCTGCCCATCCAAGTACAGTTTCATAAATCTGACCAATGTTCATCCTTGAAGGTACACCAAGTGGGTTTAACACAATATCAACCGGATGACCATCTTCTAAGAATGGCATATCTTCTGGTCTTACTATTCTTGCTACAACCCCTTTGTTACCGTGACGACCCGCCATTTTATCCCCTACTTTCAGTTTACGCTTTTTAGCAATATAAACTTTAGCAAGCTGTACAATCCCTGTTGGCAATTCATCTCCTACTTCTAATGTAAATCTTTCACGCTTAAATTTACCTGTAATTTCATTTCTGATTTTGGTATAATTTTTCACTAAATCTACAATCAATTTATTAGTTTCAGGCTCATTGGTAGAGCTTTCTAATAATAAATCTGAAATTAGGTTCACTTCTTCAGAAACTGTATAGTTACTTTCATCTCTATACACGTTTTTATCTGGGAATAAAGCGTCTTTGATGTTTTTTCTAGTAAATTTCACCCCTTTAGCAAGTATTTCATCACCAAATTTGTGTTTCACCCCTTGAGAAGTTTTACCTTCTAATAAGGTAGAAATTTTCTCAATCATCAAATCTCTTACACCTGCAAGATCTTTAGCATATTTTTCTTTTAACCCATCCAATTGACGTTTAGATTTAGCTCTTACGTCTTTGTCTTTTTTAGGTCTTGAGAATAATTTGGTATCAATTACAACACCTCTTAATGATGGAGGAGCTTTCATTGAAGCATCTTTCACATCACCAGCTTTGTCACCAAAAATTGCTCTTAATAATTTTTCTTCTGGAGTAGGGTCAGTTTCTCCTTTTGGAGTAATTTTACCTATCAAGATATCACCTTCTTTCACTTCAGCTCCTGCACGAATAATACCGTTTTCATCTAAATTCTTAACGGCTTCTTCACTTACATTCGGAATTTCAGAAGTTAATTCTTCCTCTCCTCTTTTTGTATCTCTTACTTCTAATTCAAATTCTTCAATGTGAATAGAAGTGAATATATCATTTCTTACTACTTTTTCAGATATAACAATCGCATCCTCAAAGTTGTAACCTTGCCAAGGCATGAATGCTACAAGCATATTTCTACCTAAAGCTAGCTCACCTTGATTGGTTGCATATCCTTCTACCAAAGGTTGACCATCTTCAACTCTATCACCTTTAAGAACAATAGGTTTATGATTGATACAAGTATCTTGGTTGGTTCTTCTAAATTTAATAAGTTCGTAAGTAACATAATCATCTTCAAAACTTACCATTCTTTGCTGATCGTCTCTATCATATTTAATAATGATTTTCTTCGCATCAACATAGTGAACTACACCAGGACCTTCGGCTACAATAATTGTTTTAGAATCCAAAGCTACACGTCCTTCTAAACCAGTACCTACTATTGGTGCTTCTGGTCTTAAAAGAGGTACAGCCTGACGTTGCATGTTCGATCCCATCAAAGCACGGTTAGCATCATCATGTTCCAAGAATGGAATTAAAGAAGCAGCAACCGATACAATTTGATTAGGTGCAATATCCATAAAGGTTACCTTATCAGGCTCAACAATAGGGAAATCACCTTGGAAACGAGTTTTTATTTTGTCAGATAAGAAATTACCATTATCATCATACTCAGCATTTGCCTGTGCAATGTGGTGATTATCTTCTTCTTCTGCTGATAAATATAAAACTCCTTTTTGAACATTTACTTTACCTTCTTCAATTCTTAAATAAGGTGTTTCAATAAAGCCCATACGGTTTACTTTTGCATGCACACAAAGTGATGAAATCAAACCAATGTTTGGACCCTCAGGAGTTTCAATGGTACACAAACGACCATAGTGAGTATAGTGAACGTCACGTACCTCAAAACCAGCTCTTTCTCTAGAAAGACCACCTGGCCCTAAAGCCGACATACGTCTTTTATGTGTAATCTCTGCCAATGGATTTGTTTGATCCATAAACTGAGACAATTGATTAGTACCAAAGAACGAATTAATTACTGAAGATAAAGTACGAGCATTAATCAAATCTGCTGGTTTAAAATCTTCGTTATCTCTTACGTTCATTCTTTCTTTAATAGTACGAGCCATACGAGCCAAACCTACCCCAAATTGAGAGTATAATTGTTCACCTACAGTACGAACTCTTCTATTACTTAAGTGATCTATATCATCCACAACTGCTTTAGAGTTGATAAGACCAATTAAGTATTTAACAATTGAAACAATATCTTCATTTGTTAAAACCTTAACATCAAAAGGAATTGTTAAAGAAAGTTTTTTATTAATTCTATATCTACCTACTTCACCTAAATCATAACGTTTATCACTAAAGAATAAGTTATGAATAATGTCACGAGCGGTTTGCTCATCAGGTGCTTCTGAATTTCTTAATTGACGATAGATTTGCTCCACCGCCTCTTTTTCAGAATTTGAATTATCTTTTTGTAAAGTATTGTAAATAATTGCAAAATCAGCAATATTCACATCTTCTCTATGTAAAATAATAGATTTACTACCAGATTCTAAGATAACTTCTAAATCTTCTTCTTTAATAGTAGAATCTCTTTCTAAAAGTACCTCATTTCTATCAATAGAAACTACTTCACCAGTATCTTCATCAACGAAATCTTCAGTCCAAGTACGTAAAACCCTAGCAGCTAAACGACGACCCACACATTTCTTTAACGTAGATTTAGTAGCTGCAATTTCTTCAGATAAACCAAATAAATCTAAAATATCCTTATCTGTTCCATAACCAATAGCTCTAAGAAGTGTAGTTACAGGAAACTTCTTTTTACGATCGATATATGCAAACATCACATTGTTTACATCCGTAGCAAACTCAATCCAAGAACCTTTAAAAGGTATAATTCTTGCAGAATAAAGTTTAGTACCATTTGTGTGCTTGCTTTGTGCAAAGAACACACCTGGCGAACGGTGTAACTGTGAAACAATAACCCTTTCAGCTCCATTTATTACAAAAGAAGCACGGTCAGTCATATAAGGAATATTCCCTAAGAAAACTTCTTGTTCAATAGTTTGAAACTCTTCATTATCTTCATCATTACAAGATAATTTCAACTTAGCCTTTAAAGGTACAGAATAAGTTAAACCTCTATCAATAGATTCATCTACTGAATATTTTGGAGGATCAACATGATAATCTATAAACTCCAATACGAAGTTTTCACGAGAATCCGAAATAGGGAAATTCTCAGCAAAAACTTTATACAAGCCTTCTTGGCTTCTGCTTTCAGCAGCTGTATCAAGTTGAAAAAAATCTTTGAACGATTGGATTTGTACATCAAGAAAACCTGGATACTTTATCACTTGTTTAATTGAAGCAAAGCTTTTTCTTTCGGATTTTTTTGGAATAGCCAAAGTGTTAGAAATTTAGGGTTAATAATAAGTGCCTATGTAACAGAGAGTTGCGCTTTAAAAACAACTAATACATAAACAGGAAAAGACCTGACTTACCCAAGTCAGGCCTTAATAAAGCTTAGTATATTTAAAGTAGATTACTTAACTTCAACTTCAGCACCAGCTTCAGTTAATTGTTTTTTAAGAGCTTCTGCTTCGTCTTTAGCTACTCCTTCTTTAACAGGTTTTGGAGCACCATCAACTAAATCTTTAGCTTCTTTCAAACCTAATCCAGTTAAGTCTTTTACTAATTTAACTACTGCTAATTTGTTAGCACCAGCTGATTTTAAAATAACGTCAAAAGAAGTTTTTTCTTCTGCTGCAGGAGCAGCAGCACCAGCACCACCACCAGCAACCATTACAGGAGCTGCAGCTGCAGGTTCAATTCCGTATTCGTCTTTTAATATAGTAGCTAATTCGTTTACTTCTTTAACTGTTAAGTTAACTAATTGCTCTGCAAATGCTTTAAGATCTGCCATTTTATTTATAATTTAAGTTGTTGAGATTAATATTAATTTTCTTGTTTTTCGGATAATGTTTTAACAATACCAGCCAATTTGTTTCCACCACTAGAAAGAGCAGTAATAACATTTTTAGCAGGAGATTGTAACAATCCAATGATTTCGCCAATCAATTCTTCACGAGATTTCAATTTGATTAATGCATCTAATTGGTCATCACCGATGAATAAGGCGCCATCTACAGACGCAGCTTTTAAAACTGGTCTGTTTTCTTTTCCAGTACGGAACTTCTTCAACACCTCAGCAGGAAGCTTGCCTGACTCTTGAGAGAAGATGATACCAGAAAAACCTTTAAGTACTTTGTTGCTTACTAATTCAGAAGTATCATAGCCATTAGCTTCTAATGCTTTTCTGATTAAAGTGTTTTTAGCAACTCTATATTCTACACCACTTTGAAAACAAATTCTTCTGAAATTGTTTATTTGTCCTACAGTAAGAGTCGAAGAATCTGTAATGTAGAAGTGATTGTTGGCAGCGAACTTATCCTTAAGTTCGTCAATTATACTACCTTTTTCGTATTTGGTCATAATTAAACTCCTGCTACTTGATTTTTATCTACAATTACACTAGGACTCATCGTGCTTGACAAATGGATGCTTTTGAAATAAGTTCCTTTTGCTGAAGCTGGTTTCAATTTAGACAATACCTGAATTAATTCAACAGCATTTTCAGCTATTTGCTCAGGGCTAAATGAAACTTTACCGATACTTGCATGAATGATTCCAGTTTTATCAACTTTGAAATCAATCTTACCAAGCTTAACCTCTTTTACAGCCTTACCAACTTCAAGTGTTACAGTACCTGATTTTGGATTTGGCATAAGGTTTCTTGGACCTAAAATTCTACCAAGCTTACCAACTTTAGCCATCACAGTTGGCATGGTAATGATTACGTCAACATCCGTCCAACCTTGTTCGATTTTAGTGATGTACTCATCAAGACCAACATAGTCAGCACCATTGTCTTTTGCTTCCTGCTCTTTGTCAGGAGTACAAAGTACAAGTACTTTTATGTCTTTACCAGTACCGTGAGGTAATGTGGCAACGCCTCTCACCATTTGATCCGCTTTTTTCGGATCAACCCCTAAACGAACATCAATATCAACTGATGAATCAAATTTAGTGAAGGTGATGTCTTTAAGTATTCTAGCGGCGTCCGCAAGAGAATACTCGACAGTTTTGTCGTATTTCGACAAAGCTGCCTTTTGCTTTTTAGTTAAACTTGCCATATAATGCGACGTCTATTTCTGCCAAGGGGCAGTTCCTGAAACAGTAATACCCATACTTCTTGCAGTACCTGCAACCATTTTCATAGCTGATTCCACGGTAAAGCAGTTTAAGTCAGGCATTTTTGTTTCTGCAATCTGTTGTACTTGTTCCCAAGTTACAGAAGCAATTTTGTTACGGTTGGGCTGAGCCGAACCTTGTTTTTTCTTAACCGCATCTAATAATAAGATGGGTGCTGGAGGAGTCTTGATTACGAAGTCAAAAGACTTGTCAGAATAAACTGTAATCACTACAGGCAATACTGTACCAGGTTTGTCCTGAGTACGTGCGTTGAACTGCTTACAGAATTCCATGATATTCAGACCTTTCGAACCAAGGGCTGGACCTATAGGAGGAGATGGATTTGCTGCACCACCTTTAACCTGTAGCTTTACGTAACCGGTAATTTCTTTAGCCATTTTGCTACAATTGTTTTTCTACTTGCATATAATTAAGCTCAACTGGTGCGTTTCGTCCGAAGATTTTAACCATCACCACAAGCTTTCTTTTCTCTTCTAATACTTCTTCAATAGAGCCTATAAAACCATTGAATGGACCATCCATTACTTTTACAGATTCACCTACTGAATATTGAGCATCTACTTTTTCTTCTTCTTCTTCTACATCATCTACTCTACCTAAGATTCTGTTTACCTCTGATGCTCTTAAAGGCACAGGTTCTTTGGATTTCATACTTTCACTTAAGAATCCTAATACTCCAGGAATACTTGTGATGGTATGTTTTGCTTCACCATGAGTTAAATCAGCAGAAATTAATATATATCCTGGAAAAAAGGTTTTTTCACGGATTTTTTTCTTGCCATTTCGCATTTGGTACACCTTCTCCATTGGTATTAATACCTGAGTGATAACCTCTTGCAATCCTTGTCTTACTATTTCAGTATCTAGGTAAGATTTTACTTTCTTTTCCTGTCCACTTACTGCTCTTACTACGTACCATTTTAACTCATTCATACACTAAAAAAATTAATTGGCACCATGAATTGAACTATAAAACAAGGTCATGCCTTCATGGAATATGAAATCTACTGCAGCAATTACAACAGCAAATACTAATGAAGCCACTAATACTAGAGTAGAACTTTGTTGAAGTTCAGAATACTTTGGCCAAGTTACTCTATGTACTACTTCTTCGTATGATTCTTTTATAAATTCAAATATCTTATTCATAATTGCTGTTATGATAATTTTTAGCACGGGAGGAAGGATTCGAACCCTCATCAGCGGTTTTGGAGACCGACATTCTACCCTTGAACTACTCCCGTATCAATTGCGAGCCTTTTAAAAGGACTGCAAAGGTAATGACTTATAATGAGATAAAAAAGCGAACTTGAAAAAAAATTCAAGTTCGCAATTTATATTATTAATTATCTTATTTATTAACCGATAATTTCAGTAACCTGACCAGCACCTACAGTTCTACCACCTTCACGGATAGCGAAACGTAAACCTTTTTCCATAGCAACTTGGTTGATTAATTCTACTTCAATAGAAATGTTATCACCAGGCATTACCATTTCAACGTTAGCTGGAAGAATAATTTCTCCAGTTACGTCAGTGGTACGGAAATAGAATTGTGGACGGTATTTGTTAAAGAATGGAGTATGACGACCACCTTCTTCTTTAGATAAAACGTAAACCTCAGCTTTGAATTTAGCGTGTGGTTTTACTGAACCTGGTTTACAAATAATCATACCACGACGGATTTGCTCTTTGTCAATACCACGTAATAAGATACCTACGTTATCACCAGCTTCACCTCTATCTAATAATTTACGGAACATCTCAACACCAGTACATACTGATTTTAAGTTTTCAGCTCCCATACCGATAATATCAACTGCTTCAGAAACGTTAATTACACCTCTTTCAATACGACCAGTAGCTACAGTACCACGACCAGTGATCGAGAATACATCTTCAACAGGCATTAAGAAAGGTAAGTCAACTAAACGCTCAGGAAGTGGAATCCAGCTATCAACTGCATCCATTAAAGCTTCAACTGTAGCAACCCATTTAGGCTCATCATTTAAACCACCTAAAGCAGAACCTTGAATTACAGGGATGTTATCACCATCAAATTTGTAGAATGATAATAATTCTCTGATTTCCATTTCTACTAATTCAAGTAATTCTGGATCATCCACCATATCCACTTTGTTCATGAATACTACTAATTGAGGCACACCAACTTGACGAGCTAAAAGTATGTGCTCACGAGTTTGAGGCATAGGACCATCAGTTGCAGCAACCACAAGAATAGCACCATCCATTTGAGCAGCACCAGTAACCATGTTTTTCACATAATCCGCGTGACCAGGACAGTCAACGTGAGCATAGTGACGGTTTTTAGTTTGATACTCAACGTGTGATGTATTAATTGTAATACCTCTTTCTCTTTCTTCAGGAGCATTGTCAATAGAAGAGAAATCACGAACTACGTTAGAAGAATCGTGTTTTGATAAAACTTTGGTAATAGCTGCTGTTAAAGTAGTTTTACCGTGGTCAACGTGACCTATAGTACCAATGTTAACGTGAGGTTTCGACCTGTCAAATTGTTCTTTTGCCATAACTTTTAGAAATACTTAAAATATTTAAATTCGAACTTTTACTTAATAAAATATTGTAACCACTATTCAACCGAATGAATAAAACTCAGAGCCGATGACGGGAGTTGAACCCGTGACCCCGTCCTTACCAAGGACGTACTCTACCTCTGAGCTACATCGGCTGATAAACAAAGAAAAATTTACAGCTTTGTGTACCTTATTACTAAGGCACACTCAACTATAAATTTTGTAGAGCGGGAGACGAGGTTCGAACCCGCGACCTATAGCTTGGAAGGCTATCGCTCTACCAGCTGAGCTACTCCCGCATTTTCAACTTTAACTCTGGTGGGGCGTGATGGATTCGAACCACCGAAGACATACGTCAGCAGATTTACAGTCTGCCCCATTTGGCCACTCTGGTAACACCCCTTTTGTTTTTGGAGATGCAAAGGTACGAAACTTTTTTTATTCTCCAAATTATTAATTAAAAAAAACTAATAAAGTTTTTTGTCTTGCACTTTTTCAAGATCAAATAAATCATTCAATACATCAATAAGTGTTTCTGCTTCACCACGTTTGCAGGCTGCTTTTAATTGAAGTACTGGTAATTTAATTATTTTTTGCATGATATTTTTGGTAATTTGATCTACCAATTTATTATCATTTTCATTTAACTGTTTTGCAAATCGTGACAATTCATCTGTCCTGATTTGTTCTAAAGCATTCTTTAATTTATGTATGGTGGGCGAAACTATCATTTCTTGGGTCCAATCATTGAACTCAATGATAGATTCTTCTACTATTTGCCTTACATGAGGAATTGCTTTTATTCTTTGCTCTAGGGCTTCGTTGGCGGTATTTCTTATCTGGTCTATGTTATAAACCAAAATGCCAGGAATTTGCTCTATTTGCTGTGAAACACTTCTTGGTACCGATAAATCAATGAAGTATTTATAAGTAAAAATATTTTGTTGCTCTAGTTTTTCTTTGGTAAAATAGGGTTCTTCAGCTACAATTGAACTAATAATTACATCATAATCTGCAATTTTTTTCCAAAGGTTTTCAAAAGGTAGTACTTCAAAGTTACATTCTTTTGCTAATGCTTCTGCCTTAGAAAATGTTCTGTTGCAAAGTGTTACATTTTTCCCTTTGGCATCAGCCAAATTTTTGCATACATCTGTCCCAATTTCGCCAAGTCCTACAACTAAAATTTTAGGATTAAGTATTTCAGAAGTAAGTGTTTCTATTAATTCTACTGTGGCATAAGAAACTGAAGCGGCTCCATCTCTGAAACTTGTTTCTTGTACTACTTTTTTATTGGTAAAAAATATGGTGTGCAATAAGCGATGTATAAATGGCCCTGCCAATGAAGCATCGGCCGACCACTGATAAGCATTTTTTACTTGATTTGAAATTTGTAAATCTCCAATTACTTGAGATTCTAAACCCATTGCAACAGAAAACAAATGATGAACGGTTTCATCTTGGTTTTCATTCAATATAAAAAATGGGAGGTATTGATCAGTATTTGAAATTCCTTTTTCTATACATAATAATTTTATGATATCAGTTGCGTTTAAATTTTCGCCACCAATAAAATAAATTTCTGTTCTGTTGCAGGTAGATAACACAAGCAATTCTTGAACATCGAGTATGTTTTTGGCATTCGACAAAAAACTTTTACATTGCATATCGGAAAGTGCAAGTTTCTCTCTTACCTCCAATGGTGCGTTTTTGTACGAAAGTCCTATGAAATTAAAGTTACCAGTCATATCTCTTATAAATTGCAAATTTAAACGATAATAAGTTCATAAAAAAATGACAAAAGTCAGAGAAAGCTATTTGAAATCATTCTAAATAATACATCATGTATATATCAAAAAAAATCATACCATTTATAGTCATCACATGTTCCATTATCATAGGTGCTTCGTCGTTGTACTACACTGAAATATTGGTAAAAAAACTTGCAGATAGAGAGCAACACATGATAAACTTGTATGCGAGAGGCTTGAAAGAACTTTCACAAACAGATGACAATAAGTTTATTATGTTTTTATTGGATGAAATAATTGAAGAAAATCACTCAATTCCCGTAATTTTAACTGATGAAAAATACAATTTAATTAGCTCAAAAAACATTGACTTTCCTGAAAAAGCTTCGAAAGAAGTGATTCAAAAAATTGTAAAAAATGAGATAAAAGAAATGAAGGAGGAATACAAACCTATCGTGATTGAATACATGGGTTTAAAAAATTATATTTTTTATAAAAACTCCTATTTACTACGTCAGTTGATTTATTTCCCTTATTTACAGACAGGTGTGCTTTCTTTTTTTGGTTTTATAGCATATTTGGCATTTAATTTTTCTAGAAAAGCAGAACAAAATAAGGTGTGGGTGGGCTTGGCAAAAGAAACTGCACATCAATTAGGTACGCCCATTAGTTCGTTGATGGCTTGGATAGAATTGATGAAAGCAGACCCTGAATTACAAGCGGTGGCTTTAGATGAATTATCAAAAGATACGTATAGGTTACAAATGATTACAGAGCGATTTTCTAATATTGGGTCAGTGCCTAAACTAAACAAAATGAATATTTTAGAAATTGTAAATGAAAATATTGACTATTTGAAACAAAGGGTTTCTAACAAAATAATATTTGAAATTGTAACTGAAATGCCCGATGATTTTGAAGTTTTGGTGAATAAACCTTTGTTTGGCTGGGTGATAGAAAATATTTGTAAAAATGCAATTGATGCCATGGAAGGCGATGGAAAAATGAAAATTTATTTGACACAAGAAGTGCATAATAAATTGATTATTGACATGATAGACACTGGAAAAGGCATGTCAAAAAAGCAAATGAAACAAGTTTTTGAACCTGGTTTTACCACCAAAAAAAGAGGCTGGGGATTGGGACTAACCTTGGTTAAAAGAATAATTGAAAATTACCATGCTGGCAAAATAAAAGTGAAAGAAACTGAAATTGGCAAAGGTACTACTTTTAGGATTGAGCTTAATTGCTAGCCTTTACCCACTGAAATCTTGGCACAAGGGCATTGCCTAAATATATATTTTCGGTAAACATTTTTAAAGGCCTTACCCAGAATGGATTGGGGTTACCAGTATCGTATAAAGCTTTGTAAATCACCATTTCCTCCAATGTTTCGCTGTGGGTGGCAGTGTACAAAACTTCGTATAAATTGCCTTTGTAATGTTTGTAAATACCTGGTTGTATGGACATATTGGGTTTGGGATGAATTGTTATTAGATTTTTAAAAAAAAATTAACACGTTTAGATTACTTGTTGTTAAATGCCAGTTGGCTGGTGCCTAGATTAAACGAGTTATTTTTATTTGGCTAAGTTATTTTAAATGGATTGCAAATCCAAGGATAAGGCTTCGGAGTTGCAAACTCCGAAGAGCCTAACGTTTTAATTATTAGACATTTGGGACAATCCGAACAGCAAGACACCTTGCTAGGAAGAAACATCTAATATTTTATTGTTTCAGCATTTTGTCAGAATCTATAAATCGTTCAAAATCATGAATCTTTTCTCTTTTAGTCCATATTTTAGTAAGCTCCTTACTGTTCACCCACTTTTTCAAATATTTATCAATCATTTCAAACCCTAAACTAACCAAAAAATCGTTTTGAAAGTCATCTGCACTATAAGGTTCTAATAATAATTCATTTCCACTCTTCCTCGAATAACTTATGACAAATGTATTGTTCATGTATTGACAATAAGTCAAAGAATTGTAAGCAAAATCTATTTGATTAGGAAGAACATTTTTAAAAAACACACCAGGCTTTTCCATTATAAAGCCAAGATATTGAGATTTAAAATCATAAGACATTAGTCTAAAAATATAAAAGTGATTATAACCAGAAATAGATTGAAATAATTGTCCGCTATAAAAAGCAAATTCTCCATTTTCAATATTCTCATTGAACATTGGATTGACAATACATTGAATTTCTTCAGGTTTAACAAATAATTCTCCCTTTATTACATTCACATTTTCAACTAAGGTTATTCTATTCGGTTCTGTCCAAATACATTCACAATCATGTTCTTTTATCCTCATCATGTAAACCCCACGTTCAAAAGTCTCCATATTAAATAATCCACATGCTGTATCATCAGATGTACCAACTTGAAAAACACCTTCTTGTTCTTCTTTTTCAATAAGAAACTTGAAGCCCTTATATCGACAAAATTTATTAATAATCATATGTTAAGAATATAGTTTAAATTGTTACTTACATTAAAATACCCACAACTCAAAACGAATCTTCGAAATATTCATTTCCCTCAATCAATTAATAATTAAAACATTAAAGCCACTCGAATTCAATAAAGTCGAATCTCAATTTATAAATTTTAAATCCATCTTCTTAAGTTATAACAAGTATATTTCAACTTACATCAACCCTCTCTCCTTTTACACAAATGTAAGAAAAATGTTTGCGATTGCATTTAGTAACAAGTTGAAAAAAAAGTTATTTCGGGTATTGGCTACAAACCACCCCTGCCCCTCCAGTGGGGAATTTTTGCCTAGAAGGTTTCAAAAAGTATCAACTAGGATGTATGAGTATAATAATTTTAATAAGTATGGGTTTATTGTTAAAAGTTTACAAGTATTTTCTCTATTTTCAACCCCATATAAATAATTTACGTTTTACACTTTTATTAATAAAATACTTACGGCCATGGCAAGAGGAGATAAAAAAGAAGATACAAGTTTGCTTTCATTTAGCGAAACTGAGGATATTGTAATGCATATTTTTAAACAAAATCCTATTTTCATTTACACTTTTAAACAGCTTCATACGCATGAAAAACTACATGGTATGGTTAGTAAGGAATTGCTAGATAAGGTATTGGATAAATTGGTTTCTAAAGACCGACTAAGAATTGAGGTAAACTTTAGTTATGCTTTAAATGTGCCTGTAGGTGAAATTTGGACTGGAATTGTGGACCATGTGAACCCTAAATTTGCTTTTGTGGTAACTGGAGATGCCGAACAAGGAGATATTTGGGTGAAAACCGAAGATCTACACGGTGCCATAGATGGCGACAAAGTAAGTGTGAGAATATACAAACCAAAACGTGGCAACAAATCTACTGACCATGCTGAGGCTGAAGTAATTGAGGTTTTGGAAAGAAAAAGAAATGAGTTTGCAGGGAAAATTCAAATATCTCCAAGATTTGGTTTTGTAGTGCCTGATGGAAGAAAAATCCATTTTGATATTTTTGTGCATAACGATAATTTGAATGGTGCCAAAGATGGCGATAAAGTGGTGGTGAAAATTATAGAATGGCCACAAGGCACCAAAAATCCTGTGGGAATTGTGACCAAAGTGCTGGGGCAAGCTGGTGAGAATAACACAGAAATGCATGCCATTTTAATTGAATTTGGTTTGCCAAGTGATTTCCCTGAAGAAGTAGAAAGAGCTGCCAATGAAATTAGCACGGTAATAAATGAAGAAGAAATAGCCAAAAGAAGAGATTTTAGAGATATACTCACTTTCACTATTGACCCCATTGATGCCAAAGATTTTGATGATGCCTTGTCGTTTAAATATTTACCCAATGGAAATTATGAAATTGGGGTGCATATTGCAGATGTAACACATTATATTACACATGGAACTGTCTTGGAAGAAGAAGCCTATTACAGAGCTACTTCGGTGTATTTGGTGGACAGATGTGTGCCTATGTTGCCTGAAAAATTATCGAATGATTTGTGTTCATTAAGACCCAATGAGGACAAACTTACTTTTTCGGCAGTGTTTGAAATTGACCCAAATGGAAATGTAAAATCCGAATGGTTTGGGCGTACCATTATTCACAGTGATAAAAGATTTTCGTATGAAGATGTGCAGGAAATAATTGAAAATCAAGAAGGTGAGTATTTGCAAGAAATAAATATTTTAAATCAACTAGCTTACAAACTAAGAGGTGTAAGGTTTACAAAAGGTGCTATTGGGTTTGAAACAGTGGAAGTAAAATTCAAATTAGATGAAAGAGGTAAGCCACTTGCTGTGATTCCTAAAATTAGAAAAGATGCCCACAAGTTGATTGAAGATTTTATGTTATTGGCTAATAGACAAGTAGCTACCTTTGTTTTTAATAAACTGAACGATGGCGAACATGGCCCAACGATGGTGTACAGGGTGCATGATTCACCCAATATAGAAAAACTAGAATCTTTTTCAATATTTGCCACTAAATTTGGTCATAAACTAGATTTACACAAAGGAGGTATTGCCCTGAATTTGAATAAGTTTATTCATGAAATTGAAGGCAAACCTGAGGAAAATGTACTCCAAAACTTGGCAGTGAGAACCATGGCAAAGGCGAGATACACTACCGATGAACATGGGCACTTTGGGTTGGCATTTGAGCATTATTCGCATTTCACCTCCCCTATTCGTAGATATCCTGATATGATGGCGCATCGTTTATTGCAACATTATTTAGATGGAAATACCTCTGCACCTAAAGAAGAATTTGAAGAAAAATGCAAATATTCATCTGACAGAGAGAAACTTGCGGCCGAAGCTGAAAGAGCATCCATCAAATACAAACAAGTGGAATACATGCAGCTGATGGAAAAAAGACCTTTTGAAGGTATTGTTTCTGGGGTGACTGAATGGGGTATTTATGTGGAAATGATTGAAAATAAATGTGAAGGCTTGATAAGAATGGCCGACATGAACGATGATTTTTACGAACTTGATGCTAAAAACTACAGAGTTGTAGGCAGAAGAACAGGTAGGGAAATTAGCCTTGGCGACAAACTGACTGTAATTGTAAAAAGTACTGATTTAGAAAAAAGAACTATTGATTTAACTTTGGATGAAGAATCAGTCACCAAAACATCATCAAGACCAATCTCTAGAGGAAATGCAGGAGAAAGCAGTAAAAACCGAAGAAGCAAACCTGCCAAAGGCAGCTATGGTAAGAAAAAGAAGAGATAAGAATTTTGAATATTAACAAAAAAAGGCTTTTCCACGAATTTGCTAATTGTTAGTAATTAGTTCATTCGTGGAATATTTTACATTATTTTAAATCCCTGAGTTATTGACTAAAAATTAAAATATACTTACCTTTACAAGACAAGGGAAATAATTATCAATTTATATTCAATTACTTATAAATAAAAAAGGTATATAAAGATGATAAAATTCATTCCTTAAACAAGACATTTGAAAATATGAAACTAGCCAACACGGTTATATTGCATCCCTCTGCTGATAATTTTGAAGCATTGATGGCTTTTGTAAAGGCACTGAAAATTGATTTTGAAATTCCAAAAAGTAAGACATCTCATCATTCAATTGCAATTGATGAAAATATCATTGCCTTATTAGACGAAAGAGCTAAAACACCCAACCATCTTTGTTTAAGTGAGGAAGAATCTATCCGTAGAATAAATGAGCTATAAAATTATTGGAGAACCTGATGCTCAATTGGATATAGATAAAAATTTTCAATATTAAAAGAATATCGCTGGGCGTTCTATTGCCAAAAAGTTTGCAAAATCAGTAACGGATTCATATAAGACAATCAAAAAAAATCCTTTTTATCAAATTAGAACAAAAAACTATAGAGCTTACCCTTTAAAAAACTTCCCCTTTCTACTTTTCTATGAAGTTTTTGAAGAAGAAGAGCTCATTAAAATATTAGCAGTTTTTAAAACAGAACAAGATCCCCAAAAATATCCCTCATAAGGAGTATCTAAAAAATCAAACTAGTCAAAATCAGTATTTAAAACAAAAAAGGCTACAAAATCTGTAGCCTTTTTCTTTGATTTTAAAATGAAAGAATCACTTCTTCAATAATATTACAACATTCGTTTAGCTGTTCTTCGGTAATTACCAAAGGAGGAGCAAAACGAATAATATCGCCATGAGTTGGTTTGGCAAGCAAGCCATATTCTTTAAGTTTCACACACACGTCCCAGGCAGTTTTTCCGTCGGCAGTAGGTTTAATTATTACTGCATTTAGCAAACCTTTACCTCTTACCAAAGTTATTAAATTGGTTTTCTCTTTTATAGCCAACATTTTAGCTCTAAAAATCTGACCCAATCTTTCGGCATTTTCGGTAAGTTTTTCATTTTTAATTACTTCCAAAGCAGCCACCGTAACCACCGCCGCAATTGGATTACCACCAAAAGTAGAGCCATGTTCACCTGGTTTTATGGTAAGCATAATTTCATCGTTGGCAAGCACCACCGAAACCGGCATGGTACCACCAGAAAGAGCTTTGCCTAAAATCAACACATCAGGATGTACACCTTCGTGGTCAGATGCAAGCATTTTACCAGTTCTTCCAATTCCAGTTTGAATTTCATCTACCATAAAAAGCACGTTGTATTTTTTGCACAAATCCGCAGCTTTTTTCAAATATCCTTCGGCAGGCACATATACTCCTGCTTCACCTTGAATAGGTTCTACCCAATAAGCAGCCACATTTTTATTTTGCAAAGCATGCTCAAGTGCCTCAATATCATCATAAGGAATTACCTGATAACCAGGCATAAAAGGACCAAAATTTTTGGTAGCATCAGGGTCGGTAGAGGCAGAAATAATAGCCAAAGTACGACCATGAAAATTACGCTCAGCGGCTAAAATAATAGCTTCTCCCGCAGGAATTCCTTTTACTTGATACGCCCATTTGCGAGCCAATTTCAAAGCAGTTTCATTGGCTTCAGCTCCTGAATTCATAAACAAGGCTTTGTCGTAACCAAAAGTTTCGCAAACGTATTTCTCTGCAATTCCTAATTGATTGTTGTAAAAAGCCCTTGAAGTTAAGGT
>Ga0214921_10003186_pt1 | contig 25392 bp, 23 predicted proteins | sample LL1505_MetaG_FD_177992 | JGI IMG/M metagenome (GOLD analysis project Ga0214921, IMG submission 177992) | Freshwater microbial communities from Lake Lanier, Atlanta, Georgia, United States - LL-1505 | ecosystem: Environmental > Aquatic > Freshwater > Lake | place: USA: Georgia | collected...
CAAGCGCAGGTTGTTCAATGGGATACGACGCTCCTTCAGTTGACCAAGGATTTGATTTTACTTCGAAAAACGCATCGCGTCCTGCGTGATGGGTTGCTCCGTTGGTTGTTGCCCAGGGATAACAAAGAAATTATGGGTTTTGAGCGTTACAGTTCTGAGGGTGGTCAGGTAATGGTTTTCTTCAATTCTACAGACCTACCTCAGTCTTTCAGTACCCGCCCGTACTTCAAAAGGGCTTATTCTTGGCCATCACCCGGGATATTTGAATCCGGTTCCGGTGAATTTCATTTACCCCCCCGGGGCTATGTTCTGTTTCAACCTCGATGAGCCATGGATTTATCGCAAGTTCCTTTTTCAAAGCCCCGGATGATAGAGAAATGTTTGGCTTACCGAATCGGTAAAGCCGAGGATTTTGGAGAAAATACGGTAAGGATGTTTCAAAGAGCCCGTGAAGTTTGGGTTTCTGCCTATGCGCCTTATTCTGAGTTTTATGTTGCAGCTGTTGTTTTAACACGGAGTGGTTCAATGTTAGCAGGTACCAACCAGGAAAATGCCTCTTACCCGGTGGGTATCTGTGCCGAAAGGGTTGTTTTGAGTGCCCTTTCTTGCCTTGAACAAGGTGGGGAGGTCGCAGCGATGCTCGTTTTGGCCGGTCGTAAAAACCAGGCGATGGATCCAAAGGAGGGTTCAAGAAATCCGGTCGCCCCGTGCGGTATGTGCCGTCAGGCGCTGTTGGAGCAAATTAAACGTCAAAACGCCGATTTCCCCCTCTTTTTGGCGAATACGATGGGTGAAATTTGGGCTATTGATTCGGCCGCTGACCTTTTGCCATTGGCTTTTTATGAATTTTAGACCTACCGGAATGCACGAATGCTCTTTTTGGTATAAGTTTGCGTAAAACATCTCCTATGAATCGCCCACAAATTGTTGTTTTACTCTTTTTCTTCTTCACTTCCTGTGCATTGAACGCTCAGAGTGGTGAATCAAAAACATCGAAAAAGGTCCCTGAAATCTTCCAAAAAGGTAGTTATTTTCTTGGTTCAGGGGCTTTGTTTAACAATTATTTGGGAGCTTCAGAAGAAATTTACTCTTTGTCAGTTAATGGTCAAACGGGTTATTTTCACCGTGATCGTTTAATGTTGGGAACCGATCTAAGGGTACGTGCCGATTATTTAAGAGCTACCCGAAAGTTCAACAAGGACACTTTTACGGCGGAATCAATTTGGTTTATGCGGTATTATTTCGGGCGTTTTTTTCCGCAAGTGTCTCTGGGAATTGCCAATGGGTTTGCGATTCGCACCGGGTTAGGATTGGGTTATCATTGGCAACTGTCCGAACAACTCGCGCTGGTTCCGGTTTATAACCGGCTTTCACGAAATCTGAACCGAAACCCCGGCCCTGTACGAAACTTTTTTGACCAACCTGTTCCATCCGGAGAACTACAACTTGGCTTGGTTTATTTTTTCAAGCATTAATTCTTTGTTCATGCCCAATATCTTCCATTTTTTTTGTAAATCAGGCCGTTGTAGGGCTCATTTTTCGGCTTTTTTGTCGTTGTTTTTTTTGTTAAGCTTGGGTTTGAATACCCGTGTTTGGGCTCAAACAGCGACATCCAATCAAGATCATTCCATTGCAACAGCAGCCCAATCCAATCGTTGGATTGGCTTGTCTCCGTTTTTGTGGGAAATCAGTGATAGCAAATCATACACAAAGGTTTCTGCAGGTTTTGATCGGGGTTTTTACCTCAAAAATCGCCCAAGTCTAATGCTAGGTTATACCCTCGCTGGGGCTGTTCACCACAACCGTTCGGTTCAGGTTGCTCCTGATAAAATATGGAGCGGTCATTTTTTGGTCGAAGGCAGGGTGCGCTCCATGCTGGGCTCTGGCAAGGATGGCTTGTTTTTGGAGGGCGGAATCAACTTCTTCTTGGTCGATACCTTGACCTTTAAAATCAAAGAGCTTGAATTCAACCTGGGCGGGTATGCGGCCTTGGGTTACCAAAAAACCCTGGCTGAGCGCTTGCTCATCATGCCGACGCTCCAATACCGTCACAATGACTTTATGACACGCGAGAACGGTTTGTACGTGCGTTTGGGTTTGGGGTATTTGTTAAAGGACTGATTTAATTACAAGTTAATTGTTCAATGGGGCTTATGATCCCCCTTTGGAGTGAATTTTGTGCTTGTAATTTTTTTCTATGATGCGTCGATTTTTAATGATTTTAGCAGGGGTTTTGGGCTGTTTGATAGCCCAAGGTCAAGTAGTGGTGGTTCAGGGTCAGGTTTCCCTCGCCTTGGGATCGGTGGTTATACCAATGCCAGGACAAGGGGTTACCATCCAGGTAGGAGTTGGTAGTACAACGACCACCCTAACCGATTCGACTGGTTTTTATTCGGCCGTTGTTGCCGTGCCTGTACTAAGTCCAAACGCCACCATCCAGGTTTCCACCCTTTGTCCGACCGGTGGTCTGTTGGTTCAATCGGCTCCTTTGAGTCCAGCCACCTCCACTTACCAAATTGATCTGGCATGCGGGGCGGGTGGTGGAGGTGGAACAGCTATGGTCTCGGTTAGCGGAGTTTTGCAATGGCCATCGGGACCTGCCACAATGGGGCAACCGGTACAATTTTTTGGCGCCAATTCGACAACACCTTTGGGTGTGGCATTCACCGGTGTAGGCGGCTTTTTTTCGGATACCCTCAACATTCCTTTGGGCACCTCGGGTTCGCTGAACCTCAGGGCATCGGCGTCTTGTGGCAACGGCACCATGGTTTGGGACACCGTATCGGTCTCGACCTCGGCTCCTTCAGCTTTTTTTCAGCTTTTATGTTCGTCATCACCGGCTACCCAAGTCACCGTTCAGGGCACCGTTCTTGGTTCAGGTGGGGCGCCGGTTGTCGGTTCCCTGGTTCGCATCAGCCTTGCTAACACGGTCACCGTTTCTGCCTTTACGGATTCGGTGGGTTTTTATTCGGCACCTCTCCAAATCCCCGCCTTTTTGCCTAGCAATACCATTACGGTCCTGGCCTCTTGCAGTTCACCTACCGGGCCTGGCTCCACGGTGACTGGTACAACGACCTATACAGCCGGAACCACATCGTACACGGTCAATTTGACCTGTGGTGCTGGAACCCGTATCTTGCTTGTTTCGGGGACTTTGGTGAATTCCACCGGCCAGGGTCAGGCGGGTCAATCTGTACAGGTTTTTTTGAATCAGTTTACCACACCATCAAGAACCCTGGTCACCGATGCAAGCGGCAACTTTGCAGATACCCTAACCTTGGGTGCTAGTTCGGGTTTTGTCTATGCCAGAGCAGCTTGTGCATCCAACACATCCTGGGCATCGGACACAGCAGTCTACAATGCTGCTTCGTTTGGGGTGAGCCTGAACCTCCAATGCGCCCCACCTTTTGGTCAGCACCGGGTTGTCGGTCGAATTACCGGTTACCAATCCGCTGGGCCCTTGGCACAAGACACTTTGGCGCTGGTTGTGATTCGAATTGTTCCCCCTGGTCAGGGACAGGTACCGGGTTGGACCACTATTGATACGGTTTACCTGACGGATAGTGCAGGTTCTGCCTATTTTCAACTAACCCTCCCTGCCGGTAACTACAGTCTTTTGGCACGATTAATGTCCGGTTTGGCTTCTCAGTATGCACCAACCTATTGGGGTGACACCACCACATGGTTGGCAGCAGACTCCTTTCTATTGCCTGGAAATCCGACTTCTTTTTATAACATCAACCTGAGGCCCAATACCAGCGGTGGTGGAACGGGTACGATTGGTGGAGGTGTGGCGGGTAATTTGCCTCGACTCAGCGGGCCACTGTCAGGCATCCAGGTTCAATTATTGAATGCCAACGGCACCCAGGCTCTCTCCTTCAGGAGATCCGGCCTGACAAATCATACGGGGTCCTTTCAGTTTTCAGGACTACCATGGGGTTCCTATTTGCTCCGATGCGAGCACCCGGGGATGCATTCGGTCATGGTTCCGGTCACCTTGAATGCCCAAAATCCATCCCATCAAAGCACCACCTTCAGTGCCGGTTCGACCGGATTTTTGGTGACCTCATCGGTTTTGAATCTCAATGGTGGGGCCAGGATGACCCTAAAACCCAACCCGGTTCCTGAGGGGCAAAATTTGAATTGGTTTATTCAAGCGGGTCGTGGGTCCTCTTTAACGGGCATGGATATCCAACTGGCTTCGTGGAAAATCACGGACTTGCAAGGCAAAATCCACGCGCAGGGTTCTGCGAATGAGGCGGGGGAGACGCTGAACGACTCTGGAATTGGAGGGAGCCTTCGTCTTGAAGGTCTAGCCCCTGGTTTGTACCTTATCCAACTCCGGCAGACCTCAGGAACCGTCCATCAGGGTCGTTTTCTGGTCCTTCCTTAGGGAAAGGATAAGGGCTCCTTGGGGTTATCTTTGCTGTCCTTTAAAGCGAAACAGTTGACCCGGTCTTCTTTACGAGCGTTATCCATGCCTTTGGGGGTTTGGGGATTGGCTGTTAGCCTGCTTTGGCTTAGCTTGGCTGCATCCGCTTCGGTGGAGGGCCAACCTTTGAAACGTTCCAAGGGAACCGAGCCCCAAAAGGAATCAAACTCCCCCCAAGAGGGCAGCAAGGAATCCCACCAGCCCTTGTCCTTTTTTCAACCTTGGTCATACCAAGGCAGCCACAGCGGTTGGGATCTTCAGGGATTAACCGGCCCGGATCAGGAGCCGGGTGAAGAGGTCCAAAGTCGAATCGGAGATTTAGGCCTTGTTGCTTCGTTGTTTCTTCAAGAAACCGACGTAAATGTTGGCAATCTTTATTCCAAAGGCAAGGGAACCGTTGGTTTTGGTCGAGCTCCCTAGGATGAACTGACCACGGTTTCGGATGTCAATGGTTGGGTCAAGCATCCGGAAAACGGACCCTCATTTTGATTTTTAATTTAAATAAATTTTATTTGTTATGAAAGCCCAAGGAGCTGTGCGGTGGTTTGCCGCTTTGTTTGCACTTATTTGTATTTATCAACTCAGTTTTACCTGGATTGCATCCAGGGTTGAAAACAATGCCAAGGCTATTGCCAAGGGGGACGAGGCCGTGGAACGGCGATACCTGGACTCCATCGCTGACCAAGAGGTCTTTAATTTTTTGTGGCTCAAAAAATTCACCTACGCCGAAGTTCGCGACCAAAAGTTGAACTTGGGATTGGACCTACAAGGTGGGATGAACGTGGTCATGGAGGTTGAGGTTCAAGATGTTATCCGGGCCCTCAGCAACCAAAGCAAGGATCCTGGGTTTAACCGCGCCATGGATCTTGCAACACAACGCCAGGCGAGTTCTCAGGCTGATTTTGTAACACTTTTTGTTCAGGCCTACCGGGAAGTAGCTCCCAACAATCGTTTAGCGGGCATTTTTGCTACGAGGGAGAACCAAGGCCGCGTCAACTTTGATGCGACGGATGAAGAGGTTATCGAGGTAATCCGCGCGGAAGCCGAAAGCGCCATCGATCGTTCATTTAATATTTTGAGAACTCGTATAGATAAGTTCGGGGTCACAGCCCCGAATATTCAGCGTCAACAAGGTTCTGGTCGAATTAACATTGAGTTGCCAGGAGTTGACAACCCGGACAGGGTTCGCAAACTCCTTCAGGGAACTGCGAAGCTGGAATTTTGGGAAACCTTTGAAGCGGCTGAGGTCCTCGACCGAATGGTTGAAATCAACAAATACTTGGCGGCGGAATCCAAGTTAGGCACCTCGTCCAAAACGGATACCGCGTCTTCGGTTGCAACAACAGGAACACAGGCTACCGATACGGCCGCGGCTTCTGAAAATGCCCTCATGAAAAATTTGGCTGCGGCTGATACCACCACTGCGGGCGATACCTCTGCGGCTGGTCTGGCACGGACTCGTCAAGAGAATCCTTTGTTTGCGGTTTTGATGCCGGCCATTTTCCAGGATAAAGACGGCAGTTCCAAGGTTTCCCAGGGACCGGTTGTGGGTACTTCGGCAGCCAGGGACACCGCCTTGGTTAATGGTTTGTTGGCCCGCCCAGAGGTTCGGAATTTCATGCCCAGGAATCTAAAACTTCTATGGACGGTCAAGGGTCGTGGTGACGGGAACAAATTCTTTGATTTGATCGCTCTCAAGAAGCGTGGCAACGAAGACAAAGCCGGTTTGGAGGGCGATGTAGTGACCGATGCGAGGGAATCCATTGATCCCTTCGGGAAGGTCGAAGTTTCCATGACGATGAACGCCGAAGGTGCCAAGCAATGGAGGCGGATGACCGCGGATAATATCGGTAAGTCGGTGGCCATCGTATTGGATGACTATGTTTACTCGTTCCCGACTGTGCAGTCTGAAATATCCGGGGGTATGTCGTCGATTTCCGGGAATTTTACCACCGAAGAAGCCAAAGACTTGGCCAATATTTTGAAGGCCGGTAAATTGCCTGCGCCGGCTCGCATTGTTGAGGAAGCGGTGGTGGGTCCCAGCCTTGGGAAAGAAGCCATCCAAAGCGGGTTGTGGTCCATTGTCCTGGGACTTTTGTTGGTACTCGTTTTTATGGCGGTTTATTACGCGGGTTCTGGTATGATTGCCAATGCAGTGCTCTTTGTAAATATCTTCTTCATCTTTGGGATTTTGGCCTCCCTGCAGGCCGTTCTAACCTTGCCGGGTCTGGCCGGTATTGTTTTGACCATTGGTATGGCGGTTGATGCCAATGTATTGATTTTTGAAAGGATCCGTGAAGAGTTAGCTCGTTCCAAGAGCATGCGACAGGCTGTTGCCGATGGCTTTTCCAATGCCTACTCTTCGATCATTGATGCCAACGTAACAACGATTTTGACAGGTATTGTTTTGTATGTCTTTGGTTCGGGTCCAATCCGAGGTTTTGCGACCACCTTGATCGTGGGTATTCTGACCTCGCTGTTTGCGGCTTTGTTTTTGTCCCGAATGATCATGGAATATTATGTTACCAAAGGCAAAACCATTTCTTTTGGCAATGCTTGGTCTCTGGGTTTGTTTAACAAACTCAACTTTGATTTTCTTGGCAAGAGGCGTCTATGGTACGGGGTTTCTCTAACCGTGATTGTTGCTGGATTAATTTCCATGGCGACCCAGGGTTTCAATCTTGGTGTGGATTTCAAAGGAGGCCGCAGTTACGTTGTGGCTTTGGATAACGATCGGGGTGCGGGCGAATTGAGAACTGCATTGACACGTGAATTTGGATCCGCACCGGAAGTGAAAACCTTTGGAGGAGATCGTCAGTTCAAGGTGACCACGACCTACAAAATCCAGGATAACAGCGAAACGGTGGATATGGAGGTGGAGAACAAATTGTGGGAGGGCCTGCGGGGTTTGTATACGACGACCCCCGATCAAGCAAGTTTCAAGGACCAATTCCTGATGAGTTCCCAAAAAGTTGGACCCACGATTGCCGATGACATTAAAGCCTCCGCGGTTTGGTCTATTCTCTTTGCCTTAATTGCGATTTTTGTTTATATTGTTATTCGCTTCCGCAAATGGCAATACGCCATGGGTGCAACGGTGGCTTTGGCACACGATGTATTGGTTGTTCTAGCGGTTTTCTCCCTGGGCTGGAAATGGATGCCTTTTTCGATGGAAATTGATCAGGCCTTTATTGCGGCCATTTTGACCATTGTGGGTTACTCCATAAACGATACCGTGGTTGTCTTTGACCGACTGCGCGAAGATTTGGCGGACCGCAAACTAACAGCCGACCTCAAGATCATGAACGGGGCTCTGAATACCACGCTGAGCCGCACCCTTATCACGGCCTTTACGACGGTGATTACCGTGGTTGTTTTGTTCCTTTTCGGAGGAGATGTCATCAAGAGTTTCTCTTTTGCCATTCTCTTAGGATTGATCGTTGGTACGTATTCTTCCATTTTTACGGCCTCTGCTTTGGTCTTGGATACGGTGAATTGGGTTGAGAAGCGTTCCAAAGCCAAATGATTCACCCCTAGGATGAACCCGTGATGTCGTTCGATTCCAAGGAAACGTGGACCCCTGCTGATCTTGAATCAGCAGGGGTTCTCGATTTTAAGGCTGCCCAGGCGGTCGAGGGTTTTTTGACGGGACTGCATGCCAGTCCCCATCATGGGTTTTCGGTTGAATTTGCAGAACATCGTCTTTACAATACCGGCGAATCCACCCGACACTTGGATTGGAAACTTTTGGCTCGCACGGATAAGTTTTTCACCAAACGCTACGAAGAAGAAACGAACCTGAGGGCACATCTCTTGGTCGATGCTTCGGCATCAATGTTTTATCCTGCGACGGGTACCAGTAAATGGGAATTTTCGCTGCGTACGGTTGCCGCATTGACCCACGTATTTCGCCGACAGCGAGATGCTTATGGGCTCCTGCTCTGCGATCATCATTTGCAACGTTTGGTCAGGCCGGGTTTGGGCAAATCACATCACCACACGATCATGTTGCATCTCCAAAAAGCTTTGAAGGCGAAAGCGGAAGATTATGGGAAGAAAACAGCTTTGGTTGAATCCCTTCATGAGTTGGCTGAAACCATGCCATCACGGAGTCTCCTTATGGTTTTTAGTGATTGTTTTGAACCCGGGCTGCAACCCGATGCCCTTCTTTCTGCTTTGCAGCACCTACGCTACAACCGACACGAAGTTTTGTTATTCCAGGTTTTAGACCAAAAAACCGAAGCTCGTTTTGAATGGAATCAAGGACCTTATCGACTGGTGGATCCCGAATCGGGTCAAGAAATGCGATTGAACCCAGCTGAATACCGGGAAGCGTATGTTCAGGCCTACAACGATTTTACGAACGGATTAAGACTGCGTTGCGGTCAGCTCCAAATTGACTTGGTGGAGGCCGATTGCCAAGATGGATTTAACAATGTCTTGGAGGGGTATCTGCGTCAGCGATCCAAACGTTCCCGGTAACGATGGGCCCAGGCGTCTATGCCAACGGCCCCGATGAGTAGGAGGGTGCCCGCGTAAAAAGCCGGGGACATTTCTTCGGTGTTTCGGAAAAGTAGCCATCCCAAAAAGATCCCGTAAACCGGTTCCATGTTAACTGATAATACAAAACTAAAGGGATCAATCCGACGCATAAGTCGAATGCTGGCCACAAAGGGATAACAGGTGCAAACCAAAGCCAACAGCCCCAACCAAAACCAATCGCTGCGGGTGGGTATTTGCCAGGGCCACAGGGCGGAACTAGATGATTCTTGGAGGCCGGGCAACAACGCCCACCCTTGGGTTTCCAAAACTATCCAGGCCGAAATACCCAACAATCCCCCAAACATTTCCCAAAATGCAACCCGTAAGGGTTCATTTTTTTGGGTAAATCGAGCATTGATAATGGCGAACCAAGCTGCAAGGAAAGCAGATACACACGCAGTCCACCACGCATAAGGAGGAAATTGCTGCACCCTGGTGAGAAGGAGCATGGCGATTAAAGCGATGAAGGACAAAAGCCATTCTCTTAAAACCGGTCTTTTGCCCGCATACAAAGCTTTGAGTAGACTGGCCCAAAACGAGGAGGTTGCCAATCCGGCCAGGGTCAAGGAAACATTGGAAATCCGAATCGCATGGTAAAAGGTGACCCAATGGGCTGCAATAATGAGACCGGTGGCCATCATAGGTCCAATCGAGGTTTTGGAATCCCGCAATGGAATCCCACGATAGGCAGCCCAGATCCCCAAAAGAAATCCTGTAATGGCCACTCGGTTCCAGACAAGGTTGAGGGCTTCAACTTGAATCAGCTTGCCCAGAATCGCCGTGAAACCCCAGATGAAGACGATAAAATGCATTTCAGCCAGGTCCTTGAACCGGGAGCCCGTGACTTGGTCCGTTGTTAGGTTTCCCATAAAGTGCAGGTCTCTAGCGCGGGGCCTTTCGGTAAAGGTAGGCCGTGGCCAAACCAAAGAGCATGTTCGGGGTCCAAGCGGCGATTAAAGGCGGAAAATTTCCTTTGATTGCAAAGGTGAGGCTGAACCTTTGCATAACAATGAATACAAAACACAAACCCAGACCCCAGCCCAAGGCCGGCCCCATTCCGCCTCGTTTTTTTTGGGTGGATAGGCTGAGCCCCATCATCGTAAAAATCAAGGCCGAAAAAGGGATGGCTAACCTGGAATAATGCTCTACCCAAAAGGCCTCGGTGGGTTCGCTTCCTTTGCGTTCCAATTCTCGAATGGTGGCTAACAATTCATGGCGGTCCAACAAAAAGGCATCGGCCGCCAGGGAGGTCCCAAAGTCTTTGGGTACGAAGCCTGTTTTTTGGTACAAGGTATCAAAGGAACTTACCTTCATTCGATGGTTATTCCATGATTTTTTGGTTACCTGGGTTAGTTCCCAGCATTGGCAAGAGGTTTTCCAAACCAAGCGTTCGGAGCTTAGCCTGGAGATTAACTGCCCCCCGACAAAGCGGTCCATGGCCAACCGATAGCCGGTGCTATCGCTGTGTGAATACGATTCCAAATAGACCAAGCGACCCGGAGCGGTCTGCAAATGACGGTGCCTGGTATGGCTGTACCCCGGATCCCGAAGGTATTGGCTCTCAAAGCGGATTCGGGCCCGGTTGGAAGGGGGCAAGACAAAATTGCTTAAGCCGTAATTGATACTGCCAATCAGAAGGGCGACACCCAAAAAGGGACGGCTTATCCGGCCAAACGACCAACCTGCATTGAGCAATGTTATGATTTCATTGCGTTCGGCCAAGCGAGCCCCTGTAAAGATGACGGCAATGAAAACAAAAAGCGGACTCAGCAGGTTGGCGTAATAGGGGATGAAATGGATGTAGTATTCGTTCCAAACCTGGGCCACCCCCAACGAATGTTTTAAGAAGCCGTCCAACTTTTCGGTTAGATCAAAAACGATGGCAATCAAGACAAAGACCGCCAAAGCACCTGCGTAATTGACCAGGTACATTCTTCCAAGGTAGCGGTCAATCTTCTTCACCGCTTTTGAATCTCTGGGACGGGTTCCAGTTCGACAGGGCCAATTTGACGCATTAACCGTTGAATTTTGGAGGCCCGCCTGCGCAAATAAGCCGTTGGTTTGGCAGGGTTGCGTTTGCGTGGATTGGGGAAGGCGGCCACCAAGAGGGCTGCTTCTCTTCGGGTAAGCTGCAAGGCCGGTTTGTCAAAATAAGCTTGGGCAGCGGCCTCGGCCCCGTAGATACCAGGACCCATTTCGATGCTGTTGAGGTAAACCTCCATAATACGTTTCTTGGGCCACAGCAACTCAATGCTCAGGGTAAAATAAACTTCCAAGCCTTTGCGTAAATAATTCCGGGCAGGCCATAGAAAGACATTTTTGGCCGTTTGCTGTGAAATGGTTGACCCGCCGAGTTTTTGTTTTCGGCCGCTTTGATTGCGGCGATAGGCCTTTTGGATCGCATCCAGATCAAAGCCGTTGTGATTCATAAAGTGTTGGTCCTCCGCAGCGACAGCGGCCTGAACCAAATGCGGGGACAGTTCTTCCAGAGGCACCCAATCGCGATACCAACGATGTTCCTGACCGGGTTGAGGGTCCTCGAACCATCTCAAGACCATAAGGGGGGTCATGGGGACAGGAACCCAGCGGTAGAGGATGGTTAACCCCAACGTGGTCAACCACAAGGCCAGCAAGAACCGCATAAATTTCCCCAGCATGATTCAAAATTAAACATCTTCGCCTAGTGCAGCAAACAAACCCAACTTGTGCGTTGTTTAAAAAGTAATTTAGTCCTGTGATGATGTTTCAACGACAGATGAGAAAGCAAACATTTTTGCTATCCTTGGTGGTTCTGAGCGCTTTTGGCTTGGCAACCTACCTGTTCAGTGGTGCTCAAGCCGGCTCCCCCAAAACCAATACGATGGACTTTTACAAATTGCAGGCCTTGGACCTTTACGGGAACTCCGTAGCCTTTGAGACCTTTCGGGGTCGCAAAGTTCTGCTGGTGAATACAGCCACGGGCTGTGGCCTGGCCCCTCAACTCAAAACCTTGCAGGACCTCCAAAATCGATACAAAGGCCGACTGGTTGTGGTCGGTATCCCGACCAACGATTTTATCGGGCAAGAGCCCCTTAGCGGGGCTCGAATCGGTGAACACTGCCAGCGTAATTTTGGCGTTGAATTTCTGCTTTTAGCCAAAGGAACCCTCCGGGGGAAAAGCAAAGACCCCGTGCTGGAATGGTTAACCACCCAACGTCTCAACGGGGCTTTTTCGACCAGAATCTGGTGGAATTACCAGAAATACCTGGTTGACGAAAAAGGGCGCTTGGTCGATTGGTTTTTGCCGTGGACTTCGCCCCTGTCAGTCCGTTTAATTCATCAAATCGAAAAGAATTGAGGGAATCTGTTTTCCCAGGGCATGACCCGGAATTCCGTTCGTTGATTCAACGAAGGATACGTGCAGGTTGGGGTCTGGGCCTGGCATTTCTCATTATGGGAGCATGGGCGACCCTTTTGGTTTGGGGCACCAGCAAATCGTGGTCATGGTTGGATCCGGTTCTCTGGCTTTTAATGGCCTTGCAAACTTTTTTGTTTACCGGTCTGTTTATCACGGCCCACGATGCTATGCATGGAACGGTGAGTCACCGACCTGCATTGAATCGTTGGGTGGGTCGCTTCTGCCTATGGGGCTTTGCTTTTAATTCTTGGTCTCGAATGTTACCGGAACACCATCGTCATCATCGATTTGTTGGAACCGACCAAGACCCTGATTTTGGCCCCCCTCGATTTTTTCTTTGGTTTTGGAAATTTATCACCTATTACGTTCGCTGGACCCAGGTTTTGTTATGCGCACTTTTGTTTAATTTTTTGAAGGCTATGGGGGTCGATCCGGCTTCGATGATACAGTTTTATATTCTGCCTTCGATCTTGGGCCTATTGCAGCTTTTTTATTTTGGCACCTATCGTCCCCATTTAAGCGATCCGTCCACTGGCCGAGTTCCGGACAACGAACACCGCTCCAGAAGCATGGCTGCCAACCATTTTTGGGCCTTTGTGACCTGTTATTTTTTTGGGTACCATTGGGAACACCACGAGGTACCCGGTATCCCCTGGTGGCAACTTTACCGAACCAAACAAAACACAATCCATGAAATCCTCGACAACCAATCATAATTTTAAGTTAATTCGTGGGCGTTGGGTCCTCTTGTGCATTCTTTTCTGCGGTGTAGTTCCTTCGGCCTTTGCCCAAAACGGAAAAATCACCGGGAAGGTTCGGGATGCCTTGACAGGTCAACCCATTGGCTTTGCCAACGTGGTTTTGGTGGGCACCACCCGTGGAACTACGACCAATGAGCTGGGGATCTACACCCTGGAAGGCCTGGAACGCGGGTTTTACAATGTTACGGTTTCTTTTTTGGGATACAAGCCCAAAACCTATTTTGAAATTCAAGTGAGCGACGCTCGAGTGGCCTTGCTGGATGTCGAATTGGAAACCGATAGTCGATTGCTCCAAGCAGTCGAAGTCCAATCTTCGGCTTTTTCGAGGACCGAAGAAAGCCCTTTGTCTTTACGGAATATAGGGGTTGCAGAAATTCAAAGAAATCCAGGGGGAAACCGAGACTTATCCAAGGCTATCCAGTCTTTACCGGGCGTATCGTCCGGGGTCAGTTTCCGCAACGATATCATTATCCGGGGAGGTGCACCCAACGAAAACCGTTTTTTTCTGGATGGGGTGGAGGTCCCAGTGATTAATCACTTTGCGACCCAAGGCAGTTCGGGTGGACCGGTTGGGATTATTAATGTGGATATGATACGCGAAGTTGATTTTTATTCAGGGGCCTTCCCTGCCAACCGAGGCAATGCCTTGAGTTCGGTTTTTGAGTTTCGTCAAAAGGATGCCCGAACCGATCGGGCAGCTTTTCGCTCCATTGTTGGGGCCAGCGATATCGGTCTTATTGCCGAGGGGCCTTTGGGTTCCAAGACCTCGTACGTAGTCTCAGCACGCCGTAGCTATTTGCAGTTTTTGTTTTCGGCAATCGGATTGCCTTTTTTGCCGACGTTCAACGGCTTTCAGGCCAAAATAAAGCATCGAATTGATGATCGAAACGAATTGTATTTTATTGGTCTAGGCGCGATTGATCAGTTTCAATTAAATACATCCCTTAACCTAAGTTACGATCCGAATTTGAATCCCAAAGTCGATACGGCCTTGGTTGATCAACAACGATACATCCTGGGTTATTTGCCGGTGACCACCCAGTGGAATTATACCAACGGTTTGGTATACAAACATTTTGCAAAATCAGGAGTCATGACCTTTGTGTTGAGTCGTAACATGCTCAACAATGTTCAATACAAGCATATCAATAACAACAAGGACAGCCTCCGTCTCCAGGATTACCTTTCCCAAGAGAGCGATAACAGGTTCCGGTTTGAGCATCAATTGAGAAGCCAATCCGGTTTGAAGATATCGTATGGGCTGAGCTTAGAGCGTTCGCGTTATGCGGTTCGCAACAATTCCAAAGAATTGGTTGCGGATTCTTCTGCAGGTTCCTCGGTCGTTCAACTTGTAAGCCGAAGCTTTGAGTCGGAATTGCGGTTTAATCGGATGGGTTTGTTCGGCCAGGTTTCACGCTCTTATTTTGGCAATCTTTTGGTAACCAGCGCCGGATTGCGTTTCGATGCCTGCGATTGGGCTCCTTCAACTTCGCGCTTGCTGGATCAGTTTTCGCCTCGGCTTTCGTTGTCCTACAATTTTGCGCCTCGCTGGACCTTTAATGCCAACACAGGCATTTATTATCAATTGCCTGCCTATACTTTGTTGGGCTTCAAAACAGCCACCGATGGGGAATTGGTGAATCGTACCAACGGACTGCGTTATATGGGGAGTGATCATTGGGTGGCAGGCTTGGAGTACTTTGGTGGAAAAACTTTTCGCGCAACCCTTGAGTCTTTTTACAAGGGATATAGCCATGTTCCGGTCTTGCAGGATCGTGGCATTAGCTTGGCGAACCTTGGGGCAGATTTTGGAATTATTGGGAATGAACCGGCCTTATCGGAAGGTTCTGGGAAGACCTATGGAATGGAGCTTTTGCTTCAACAAAAGTTAAACAAAGGTTTTTATGGTATTATGGCCGTAACATGGGTTCGTTCCTTGTTTGAAAATCGGCTAACCACCGGTGTTCCCACCGAACCAACGCCTTCTGCATGGGATAATCGCTGGCTTTTGACCTTGACCGGGGGCAAAATTTTCGCCAAAAATTGGGAAATAGGTCTAAGGTATCGGTATGTCGGGGGGCCTCCTTTTACGCCTTTTGATTCCAGTTCCTTACGCAAGGTGGTTTGGGATCAATTGGGCCGACCCTTTTTGGATTATACCCGACTTAATGCCAACCGAAGCGGTGCCACCATGCAATTGGACTTGCGGGTCGATCGCAAATGGGAATTCAAAGGCTGGGCCCTGAATCTCTACCTCGATATCCAAAACGCTTTGAATCAGCAAACCCAGGGTCCGGCTTTCTTGGTGGCCGATCGGGACCGGGCGACCGGTGCATTGATTACCGACCCTTCCGATCCCACGCGTTACCAGGGGTCGTCTATTCCCAATACCGCTGGGCAATTGCTACCAACGATAGGGATTATTGTTGATTTTTAGGAGGGCGATTCCAAGGCGAAAATTGCTGGGCTTCCCGAAGCGTTTCTTCCCAATTCCCTCGAAATGTCAAGGCGCGGTCGTCGATGTAGAGTTCAGCCATGGGTTTTCCAAAGCCCCAGATGCGGTCGAAGGGAATCCCGTGTTCATCAAGCCATGCCTTCATGGCTTGCTCCTGGTCTTTGACCTTGTCCTTGTGATAAAGTTTGTTACTGCGGGTTGAGTAAATATAAATTTTCCATCCCTGGGCCTTCATGGCCTCCAGAGCCTCCTTGCTTCCGGAGACCGGTGGATCGTAAATTCGTCCATCCTGCCAGCCTTGGCTGTAACCGTGGAGGACACCGTCAAAATCAATTGCAACCGTCATAGGAATGGTTTAGAAAGATGGTTTTGGGTCAAAAATAGGGGATTTACAAAGCTCTCGTCGGTATCTTTGAAACATGAGTGAGCGCGTTCCTCCGGGTGGTACTCAACCGCATCATCATGAATCGGTCCTGCACCGAACCGATAACGGTATGCCGTCGTCCCTATCCCGTTACATGGGAGAGCTGGTATACGGAGGTATCGATGGTTCCGTGACCACCTTTGCGGTGGTTTCGGCGGCCGTGGGGGCGGGCTTATCAACGGCCGTTATTTTAATCCTTGGATTAGCCAACTTGATTGCCGATGGATTTGCGATGAGCGTAGGTGCCTATCTCAGCAAAAAAACCGAAAGGGATCATTACCGGAAGCAAAGGGAGGTAGAGGCCTGGGAAGTGGATCACATGCCCGAAAAAGAAAGAGAGGAAATTCGAGAAATTTACCAAGCCAAGGGCTTTGAAGGCGATTTGTTAGAGCAAGTGGTAAACACGATAACAGCAGATAAGGAGCGTTGGGTTGAGGTGATGATGAAAGAGGAATTGGGCATGGTCGAAGATGACCGGTCGCCCTTGGCTTGTGGGACTGCAACCTTCATTTCCTTTTTGTTGGTCGGAGCCATACCTCTTCTAACATTTGTTTTCCACGTGCTTTGGGACCCAATGAGCCTTCACGAGCCGGCCTCCCTTACCCTTTTTTGGATTGCCTCTGCCTTGACCACGGTGGGTTTTATGGGGATTGGCTGGCTCAAAAGCCGTGTGACCGCTCTTACCCCGTGGCGGAGCATGCGAGAAACCCTGGTTCTGGGTTCATTGGCCTCTGCCTTGTCGTTCGTGGCCGGGTTCTTGCTTGAAAAATGGCTGGGCGCCTAACTTATTAAAATAAATGTTATGATACCTGTTTTTTTGTCTTCTAAGGCTGGAGCATCCGTTGCTTCAGCCATCGTTTTTGAAAAGGTCGAGGCCTTGCGTTCCCTTGCGCAGCCTGCTTGGAAATCGGTTTTAGAACATGCCGGCTACCCTGAAGGAGAGTGGGTACAGGTCGCCCTGGCCCCTGCGGCTGTTTGGGTTTATGTATTAAAGGAACAAAAGAACCTTTACGGCATCGAAGCCATGCATCGTCGGCATGAAGCCCTTCGGATGGCGGGTTACCGTTTGGAACGATTATGCAGGACCCAAAAAATCAAAAGCCTGAAGACCGGCACGGAGGTTGGCATGGATGCTCACCTAGCCTTGGTTGAAGGTTTGATTTTGGCTTCTTATCGCTTCGATCGATACCGCAAAACACCCAAAGAAGGCAGGCCTGCACCTTTGCGCATTCATGCCGAGAACCTGCCCAAGGATCGTCTTCAGGAATTGCTCGAAGTTTCCAAGGCCGTTTTCACAGCCAGGGATTGGGTCAACGAACCGCAGTCAGCCATGGGGGCCGTTGAATTGTCTCAAGCCTTTAAGCGTTCTGGTCGTCAATACGGCTTTAAAGTAACTGTTTGGAACGAGGCCCGTATTCGCAAAGAGGGAATGGGGGGCCTCCTGGCCGTCAATCGTGGATCGGTACGGCCACCGACCTTCACGGTGATGGAATACAAGCATCGAAGCGCGGTGAACAGGGCTCCGGTGGTTTTGGTTGGCAAAGGAGTGGTTTATGATACCGGCGGGCTCAGCCTCAAGCCAACGCCCGGGAGCATGGATTCTATGAAATGCGATATGGCAGGCGCGGCGGCCGTTGGGGCGGTCATGCAGGCCATTGCCGCCAATCAATTACCGTTGCATGTGGTAGGCTTGGTCCCGGCGACGGATAACCGACCCGGTGGAGATGCCTATGCGCCCGGCGATGTGATTCGAATTTCGGATGGTACCACCGTGGAGGTCTTGAACACCGATGCAGAAGGGCGACTCATTTTGGCCGACGCTTTGCATTATGCCAAACGCTACAAGCCTTCCCTGGTGGTGGATTTGGCCACTTTGACAGGTTCGGCAGTAATGGCGCTGGGTAACCACGGGACCCCGTGCATGGGGACCGCCGATGCCGCCTTGATCATGCCTTTGATGGAGGCGGGAATGGCTACCTACGAACGCCTCGTATCCTTGCCCTTGTGGGATGAATACGGGGAAATGATCAAAACGCCGGTCGCCGATCTCAAAAACATCGGTGGCCGAGAAGCCGGCGCCATCACGGCGGCCAAATTCTTGGAACATTTTACAGATTATCCCTGGGTTCATTTGGACATTGCAGGCCCTGCGTTTCTTGATGCAGAAAGCGGGTACCGAGGTCGCCACGGAACGGGTCACGGCGTGCGCCTTTTGTACGCATTTTTGCGTGCTCATGCGGTCGCCCTTCAAGCCTCCAGAGGGCCATCCAACACCCGCAGGCGTGTTAACCCCAAATCCATATGAACCAACCTGTATTGGCCTTTAGCTGTGGTGACCTGAACGGGGTAGGTTTGCCCTTGCTCCTCAAAATTTTCTCGGATCCCCGCATGCTGAACCAATGCACCCCTGTTTTGTATGCATCGGGCCGTGTCGTAGGGTTTTACCGTAAAGAGATGGGCCTTCAGGACTGGAATTACCAGACGGTTGCCGATGCATCCCAGGCCCAACCGCGCAAATTCAACCTCGTTGTTTGTTGGCAAGATGAATTGAGCCTGCGTCCCGGCGAAGCCGACCCGACCTTGGCTCGGTTTGCCGAAATCTCCCTTCGAAGAGCGACCGAGGACTGCATCAACGGCAAAGCGGCGGGTTTGGTGACGTTGCCGATTGACAAAAACCTCATACAGTCCGAGACCTTTCGCTTTGCAGGACATACCGAATTCTTGGAGGCTGCTGTTCGCTCGGCCCTGCCCAATGCCTCCAAGGCCCGTTCCTTGATGTGGATGGTGGCCGACGATTTACGCGTTGCGACCTTAACCGGGCATATTTCGTTGCAGGAAGTGCCGGCCCGCATACAAGCCGAAGCTCTGCGAACCAAAATCAACGACATGATCGCCTCCCTCAAAATGGATTTTGGAATTTCAAAACCCCGAATCGCTGTACTTGGTCTCAATCCCCACGCGGGGGATGGGGGCTTGCTCGGCCGGGAAGAGGCAGATATCCTGATTCCAACCCTGCGCCAAATGCGGGATGAGGGAGACTTGGTCTTTGGGCCTTACGGGGCGGATGGTTTTTGGGGAACCGCCTCTTACAGCCGCTTTGATGCCATTTTGGGGATGTACCATGACCAGGTTTTGATTCCCTTCAAAACCCTGGCTTTTGAACAAGGGGTGAATTTCACCGGTGGTCTTCCCTTGGTTCGTTGCTCCCCGGATCATGGCCCGGCTTTTGACAAAGCAGCCCTACGGAAGGGGGATTCTTCCTCCCTCCTGCACGCTATTTACGCCACCGTGGACCGAATTCGCACCCGATTGGACCAAGCGGATTTGGAAAAAAATGCCCTCCAAAGGGCTCCCAAACCCAAAGAACTGGAGCAATCCGAGGAAAACTAGGGCAAATTCCCCGTAATTTTTTGTATTTTTGCGGCCCAACCATGAAAACCGCTCAAACCCTATCCGCTTTTGATGTAGCACTGACCTCCTTGCCTAACGGCGAGCATCGCTATCATTACCGTCTGGATGGGGATTTTTTCGGGCTTTTTGAAGCCTCTTTAATAAAAAAAGCAGACATTGAAGTGGATTGTACCCTTTTCCGGCAGGGGAATCGGATGGATGTCCGCGTGCTTTCGAAGGGGGCTATCGACCTGCCATGCGACCGCTGTTTGGAGCCTTTGGCTTGGCCGGTCGAAGACGAATCGGTTTTGGTGGTTCAGCTGACAGAGGCACCTGCTGAATCCAACGACGAAATTCTTTATCTGCCGCTTGGGGAGACCCGCCTCAATTTGGCCCATTACTTCTACGAAAACATTCACCTTCATCTCCCCCTAAGGGCTGTTTGTGGTGAATCCGGGCTTCCTTGCCAAGCCCCGTCTAATTTTGAGGCCCTTTCCGAGGGGGCCGCATCCAAAACCCCCGCAACCGATCAAACCGATCCTCGCTGGGAACAACTCAAACAAATCAATTTTTCTTAAGCCATGCCAAATCCAAAACACCGCCATTCCAGAAGCCGTCGTGACAAGCGCCGTGCCAACGATCATGCCGCCGTCGCTACCCTGGCCACCTGCCCAACCACCGGTCAGCCCCATTTGTTTCACCGGGCGCATTGGTTCGAAGGGAAGATGTATTACAAAGGCAAAGTTGTTATTGACACACAGGCCTAAGCAGCACCGGTAGGCATGGCCCTCCCTTCCATGTTAGGTGCACGCGCAGCTATCACCGGCGTCCACGCCTGGGTTCCACCGCATGTGGTGACCAATCAGGATTTGACGCAATACATCGATACCACCGACGAGTGGATTTATACCCGTTCCGGCATTCGGGAACGTCGCTGGCTTAACGACGATGCCCTGGCCACTTCTGACATGGCCGTGGAGGCCGTACGAGGACTTTTAAACAAAAAGAACCTTCTGCCTTCCGATATTGATTTATTGATTTGTTGTACGGCGACCCCTGATATGCTGTTTCCGGCAACTGCCAACATCATAACCGACAAAGTCGGGGCGGTGAATGCGGTAGGGTATGATTTATCCGCGGCCTGTTCGGGTTTTCTCTACGGTTTGAGTACCGCAGCGGCCTTTGTAGAATCCGGTCGTTTTCAACGGATTGTGGTGGTTGGAGCCGACAAAATGACCTCCATTCTTAACCTCGAGGATAGGGCAACGGCCTTCCTTTTTGGGGATGGGGCCGGGGCTGTTTTGGTGGAACCCAACACAGAAGGTCTAGGAATAATGGATTTTTTGCTCAAAAGCGATGGTTCAGGCCGACAATACCTCTACCAAAAAGCCGGGGGATCCTTGAATCCTGCATCGCATCGCAGCGTTGATGCACGCGAACATTATGTACACCAAGAGGGCAAGACCGTTTTTAAGTTCGCTGTCACCGGTATGGCCGATGTGGCTGCTGAAATAATGGAAAAGAACGGGCTTACGGCTGATGATATCGCGTGGTTGGTTCCCCACCAGGCCAACAAGCGCATCATTGATGCCACCCGGGATCGCGCGGGTCTCCCTGAATCCAAAGTGATGGTTAACATTGACCGTTACGGTAACACCACCAACGCAACCATTCCGCTGTGTTTATGGGAATGGGAAAAACAACTACACCCCGGTGACAATCTAATTTTGGCGGCCTTTGGTGGCGGCTTTACCTGGGGCTCCATTTGGCTTAAATGGGCCTACGAATCAAACAACTAACTTCCCAATTTCTTCCCCAAAAGCACTCTTTTATGGCATCCACTTCCGAATTTCGCAACGGCCTTTGCCTCAAATTCAACAACGACATCTACCAGGTTGTGGAATTTCTTCATGTCAAGCCCGGTAAAGGTGCAGCTTTTGTGCGGTCCAAGCTCAAAAGTCTGACCAACGGTCGGGTTTTGGAAAATACATTCCCCGCCGGTGCCAAAATAGACCCGGTGCGGGTCGAAACGAGGGAATACCAGTTTCTTTACAAGGACGATATGGGTTACCATTTTATGGATGCCGAATCCTTTGAACAGAATTCTTTGGAAGAGTTCAAAATCAACGCACCTCAGTTTTTGAAAGAAGGCGCTGTTTGCCTGGTTTTGGTCAATACCGAAGATGAGACGATCCTAACCTGTGAATTGCCCCACCATGTCGAAGGCACTGTGACCTATACCGAACCCGGTTTGCGGGGGGATACGGCATCGGGTACGGCGTTAAAGGCTGCCGTGATTGACGAAGGCCCCACCGTGCAGGTTCCCCTTTTTGTGAATCAAGGCGACAAGATCAAAATCGATACCCGGACCGGTGATTATGTAGAGCGTGTCAAGTAGTTTAGCCGAAGCCCTTGTTTTTTAAATTTTTAAAGCAAACCCAATGGAAATCAAAGAAATTCAGGAATTGATTCGCTTCGTCGCCAAATCCGGTGTTTCCGAAGTGGAAATCGACAAAGAAGGATTCAAAATTCATATTAAAACAGGAGCTCAGGCCCAGGCCGCAGTGGCCATGTCCGCACCGCCTGCGATGCAGGCCCCCACCCATTCCGTGCCTGCCGTCGTTGACGCAACGCCTGCAGCGGCTCCCGCTACCCCCGCCACGCCGGCGGGTACCTCGGTTAAAGCTCCCATGGTGGGTACTTTTTATCGTTCGGCCGGCCCGGACAAAGATCCCTTTGTTAAGGTAGGGGATCGTGTCCAAAAAGGTCAGACGCTGTGCATTATTGAAGCCATGAAGTTATTTAACGAAATTGAAGCTGAATTTAGCGGCACGGTGGTTGATATCCTTGTCGAAAACGCCGTTCCGGTAGAATTTGATCAGCCCTTGTTTGTGGTGGCTCAGGATTAATTCCTGACCCTTGAATGGCAACCTAAACCAAACAAAGACCCCTTGTTCAAGAAAATCCTTATCGCCAACCGTGGCGAAATAGCCCTTCGCATTATTCGCACCTGCAAAGAAATGGGCATCAAAACCGTAGCGGTCTATTCAACGGCTGATCGGGAAAGCTTGCATGTTCGCTTTGCAGACGAAGCGGTATGCATAGGACCCCCTCGCTCGATGGATTCCTATCTTAACATTCCTCAAATTCTGGCTGCTGCCGAGATTACCAACGCCGATGCGATTCATCCCGGCTATGGCTTTTTGTCCGAAAACGCCAAATTTGCTGAGGTTTGCAGGGATTATAACATTAAGTTTATCGGGCCGACTCCCGAGTCTATCCGGGCCATGGGGGATAAAATCACGGCCAAAGAAACCATGAAAAAAGCCGGTGTTCCAACCGTTCCTGGTTCGGATGGCCTGTTAGGTTCGGAAAGCGAGGCAATTAAATTGGCGGCCGAAATTGGGTATCCAGTCATAGTCAAAGCCACGGCCGGTGGCGGTGGTCGGGGAATGCGGGTCATTTGGAAAGAAGAAGAACTTCTGCCGGCCATGGAATCCGCCCGTATGGAATCCGCTGCGGCCTTTGGGAACGATGGGCTGTACATGGAAAAGTATATTGAAGAGCCTCGTCATATCGAGATACAGGTTGTAGGGGATCAATTTGGCAAAGCATGCCACCTGAGTGAGCGGGACTGTTCAATTCAGCGCAGGCATCAGAAATTAATTGAAGAGTCGCCATCTCCCTTCATGACCGATGAATTGCGGGAGCGTATGGGTGAGGCTGCGATTCGTGGGGCCCTTGCCGTGAATTACGAAGGGGCCGGTACCATTGAATTTTTGGTAGATAAGTATCGCAATTTTTATTTCATGGAGATGAACACCCGTATTCAGGTGGAACATCCCGTGACCGAAGAGGTCATTGATTATGATTTGATCAAAGAACAAATCAAAGTCGCTGCTGGCATTCCGATTTCCGGAAAAAATTACATACCAAACATGCATGCGATTGAATGCCGAATTAATGCAGAGGACCCATTCAACGATTTTCGACCATCTCCGGGACGAATTACAACGTTGCATGTTCCCGGTGGACACGGAGTTCGCGTGGATACCCACATTTATTCGGGATATGTTATACCGCCCTACTACGATTCCATGATAGCCAAATTGATAACCGTGGCCCAAACCCGGGAGGAAGCTATTGCGACCATGGAGCGCGCTCTTTCGGAGTTTGTGGTTGAAGGGGTCAAAACCACTATTCCCTTTCATCTCCAAATGCTCAAGGACCCTAATTTCCTTACAGGTCAATTCAATACCCAGTATCTCAATACATGGAAAATGCAATAGATGCCGGCGGACCGGTCCAAGTTTTTGCAGAATCAACACCCAACCCGTCGGTTATCAAGTTGATTACCAACCGGGCTTTGTTACCGGGTCATTTGCTGGAAGTGGATCGGAATCTACCCAACACCTTGAGTCCTTTGGCAATCGGTCTTTTGGAATTTCCGTTTCTGTCCTCGGTGATGATTTCCAATCATTTTGTCTCCTTAACACGGGCAACGGATGATGATTGGGCCGAACTAATTCCTGTTTTCAGGGATTTTATGATGCATTACCTTAATGCAGGCCTACCAATTGTTGATGCGGAGGCCTGGACGCATCAATCCCATCGATATACCCTTGATTCTTCTTTTGGAACTTCCTTGGATGCTTCATCAGGAGGGGAGAGTGACCAAGGCCTCAAGAGCAGCGGGGTTTTGGAGGCCAAAATTGACGAAATTCTTCGGGATTATATACAGCCTGCGGTTGAACAAGACGGCGGAGCTATTCAACTCAAATCCTTTGACCCGGTGACAGGGCAGGTAAGGGTTGTTTTGCGTGGGGCATGCAATGGTTGCCCATCTTCCTCCTTAACACTCAAAGCAGGCATCGAGAATCTTTTGAGGCGTATGGTTCCCGAGGTACGCGAAGTCGTGGCCGATTGAACCATGGCAGGTCGGTTACCCCTCGCTTTTTATCAAAGCTTGCAGGACCGTTGGGGCCCGGATGATTTCGAAAAAGAAGCGGCCCAAAAGCATCAATATATTTGGCAAAAAGAGTGGGAAGATTCCCATCCAACAAAGGCCAGCGTACCCTGTTTTGCGAATTCAAACGTAGCACCTTACCGATCGGGATCTGCTGAACCTGATTTTCAGCTTGATTTGAAAGTGCCTTCATCCGGGGGTTGGGCCGTTGGGTCTTGGATCAACCTTCAAGGGGATGGTCCTACGGTATGGAACCAACAGTTTTTGGAAGCAGTGACCTCCGGTGTGGATGCTGTGGGTTTAAGAGGGTCCTTCCCAACGTATTCTGATTTTTTGGCCGCCTCCACGGGCATCGAATGGAATTATCTGCATGTTGATTTTCGGGATTGGGATTACAGCGAAGCTTTGGGCTTGCTAGGCCAATGGGCGGAGCATCACCACAGGCCGACGGACTTGTGGTCGGTACAGGGTCGTCTGTGGGGAACTGCATCGTTGCTGCAGGCCCGCCGTGAACTGGATTTTAAAAATGAATTACGAGGGGCCTTGGAGTTGGCCCTTCAACGGCATTCCAAATGGCCGTTGGCGAGCCCTGTGCTGTTGAGGGCCTCAGATTTCGAGGGACAAGGCCTGGAATCCACAACGGTTCTGGCCTTGCTTCTGGCCTTGGCGGGCGAATGGTTGGAGGAAGCCCGTCGCACCGAAAGCGGATTAAAGATTCCGATTTCGCTCGAATGGAATCCGGGTACTTTGTTTATACAGGAAATCGCTTTGCAGGGGGTGGCAACCAAAGGCCTCCAAGCCTTGTGTGCCGGTATCACCCCTCATCGATGCCTATCCGTCTATCGTAACAACGCAAAGCATCTTCCAGCAGCCAACGACGATGCGGATCGTCTTTTGCAAATGACGACCACAACGCTCTCAGCGGTATTGGGTGGAGCAGCGATCGTTTTTTTGCCGGATTTGGTAGGCGAATTGCAAGGAGCCGGGCCCGAGGACCTTCGTCGCCTGCCTCGCAATGTCCAATT
>Ga0214921_10003187_pt1 | contig 25379 bp, 21 predicted proteins | sample LL1505_MetaG_FD_177992 | JGI IMG/M metagenome (GOLD analysis project Ga0214921, IMG submission 177992) | Freshwater microbial communities from Lake Lanier, Atlanta, Georgia, United States - LL-1505 | ecosystem: Environmental > Aquatic > Freshwater > Lake | place: USA: Georgia | collected...
TACACCGTCGGCGAACTCGCCCGAGCCTGCGGCATCCCCAGCCACATGGCCAGCGAACACCTTCGGCTCATGCAGCGGTGCGGGTTGCTCGACTCCGCCCGCGAAGGCCGCACCGTCTACTACGCGATCGTCGAGCCGCACCTGGCCAACATCATGGACTGCATCGCCGACCGGTTCGGCGGCACCGACCGCCGCTGATTCCGCCCCGACCGTTCCTTCCCCGAGGAGTCCCATCCCATGGTCGCCACCATCTCCCCCAAGCACCTGCTGGAACTCCGCACCCGCGGCGAAGCGATCAAGCTGATCGACGTTCGCACACCCGCCGAATACGGCGAGGTGCACGTCGACTTCGCCCGCAACGTGCCGCTCGACCGGCTCGACCCCAAGGAGGTCGCCGCCGACCATGCCCACCACGCCGGGCCGATCTACTTCGTGTGCCGCTCAGGGGGCCGCAGCAAGACCGCCTGCGAGAAGATGATCGCCGCGGGTGTCGCCGACGTGGTGAGCGTCGAGGGAGGCACCACCGCCTGCGACGCGGCCGGGCTGCCCGTCGTCCGCGGCAAGAAGGCGATGTCGCTCGAGCGGCAGGTGCGGATCGCGGCGGGCGCCCTCGTGGCGATCGGCGCGGCGCTCGCCGCCTTCGGCCCCGATCCCCTCTGGAAGAACATCGGCATCGGCCTCGCCGGCTTCATCGGCTGCGGCCTCGTGTTCGCGGGCGTGACCGACACCTGTGGGATGGCGATGCTGATCGCCCGGATGCCCTGGAACCAAGCCCCGGCCGCCAGCTGCTCGCGGCTCCTCCTCGCGGCCCTCGTGGCCGCGGCCGCCGGGTCCGCCACGGCGGCCGGCCATACGAAGGATCCGCTGCCGGCTGTGCAGCAGGCCGTCGCCGAAGGCAAAGCGGTGCTGATCGACGTCCGCGAGCCCGACGAGTGGGCGGAGGGCCACCTCGCGAGCGCCCGGCTCGTGCCCCTGAGCACGCTCGAGCAGCGCGTCGATCCGGCCCAACTCGCCCAGGTGCTCCCCAAGGACAAGATCATCTACTGCCACTGCCTCGCGGGCGGCCGCTGCCTCGAGGCGGCGGCCATCCTGGCCCCGCTCGGCTACGACGTCCGGCCGCTCAAGCAGGGCTACCCGCAGTTGATCGAAGCCGGCTTCCCCGCGGCCGCGCGGTAGCGGTCTACGGCAGCTCGCGGATCCGCAGGTTGCGAAACTCCACGGGGGAACCTTCGGCTTCCAGGCACAGGTGGCCGGTCGCCGGGCGGCAGTCGCTGCCGCCCGACACCTCGTGGCCGTTGACCCAGAGCCGCACTTCGCCGTTCACGGCCCGCACGTAGTAGTGGTTCCACTCGGGGCTGCCCTTGCTGTGCTCGGCCCGCGGAAAGCTGCGGCTCTTGTTGGGCGACAGCGGCGGAAAGGGCTTCATTTTCGATGATCCCACCGGGAACACGTCGCCGTTGGTGGTGAACCAGTCGGCCTTGCGGCCCCCCTTCTCGTAGTTCGTCTTGAAGCCGTGGTCGAGGATCTGCACCTCGATCCCGCCGCCGGGCAGCCTGCCCTTGGGGAGATTCTCGAAGACGGCCGGCGGCGCCCAGAGAAACACGCCCGAGTTGCCGGCGGCCAGATGCCGCCACTCGAGCGAGAGCTCCAGGTTCGTGAACTCCTGCTTCGACTTGAGCACGCCCACCGGCTTGCCGGTGCACGTGATCAGCCCACCGTCGGCGGTCCAGGTGTCGTCGTCGCCATTGGCGTTGACGAACTCGTCGAACCGGAGTTCCCGCCACCCGGAGGCGGCGTCACCCACGACCACGGCCGGTTCCTCCGCCGACGTGGGCATCGACAAGGCAGCGAGAAGCACGAGCACAGCGAGTCGATTCATGGATGGAAGCCTCCGGATAGCTGCGGTTGAAGTGAGATGCACTTGGGTGATGGTTCGGGGTTGTCCGTGCCATCTCGCCGGACGTTCGCTGCGGGCATCCTGCCCTTCGCTCACTCGATGCTGCCCTCGCTTCGCCATCCTGGCTGCGCTCGGCCAGCAACGCCGCTCGACTGGCACGGGCAACCCCTCCTCGCGAAGCCGGTCAAGGGAAACTGTGCCGGATCAAGGCGGCGACCGCTGTCTGCGAAGTCGCGGCCTCTCAACCTCTCCGCAACACGAAACCTTCGATCGCCTCGTATTCCGGCAGGCCGAGTTTGTCGTAGAGCCGGGCGGTGTCGCGGTTGCGGTCCTCGGCCCGCTGCCAAAACTCCCGGGGATCGGTCGGCCCGGGAAACACCGCCCGGTCCTTCTGGCTCTCGTGCTTGAAGATCGCCATCCGCTTCCGCTCCACCTCGTCGGGTGAGAGCGGCACCGCCATGTCGATCTCGTGCGGGGCCCATTCCTGCCACGCGCCCCGGTAGAGCCAGCACTCGCAATCTTTCGCCCAGTCGCGGCCGGCGAGTTCCCCGAGCGCTGCGAACACCGCCGCCAGGCAGACCCGGTGCGTGCCATGGGGATCGGAGAGGTCGCCGGCGGCGTAGACCTGGTGGGGCTTCACCGCGTCGAGCAGCCGGGCCGTGATCGCCACATCCTCGGGCCCGATCGGGTTCTTGCGCACCCGCCCCGTCTCGTAGAAGGGCAGATCGAGGAAGTGGATCCGGTCGGGATGCACGCCCGAGTAGCGGGCCGCCGCCCGAGCCTCCGTCCGCCGGATCAGACCCTTCACGGCCTGCAGTTCCGGGATGTCGACCTCGCCGGCCGGCTTGCTCCTGAGGAAGCCGCGGATCCGCTCGGCGATCTCGCCCGCGGCCCGCTCACCCGGCGAGACGATCGTGCCCAGGCCGAAGGCCCGGCAAAACTCCTCCACGAAGTCCACGTGGCGGTCGGCCGACTCGTCCCAGACCGCGATGTTGCCGCTCGTCTGGTAGGCGACGTGCACCTCGTGCCCCTGCTCGCAGAGGCGGATGAAGGTCCCCCCCATGCTGATCACGTCGTCGTCGGGATGCGGGCTGAAGACCACGATCCGCTTGGGGAACTCGGCCGCCCGGGGCGAGTCCTTGCCCCCGGCCACCCGCAGCCGCCGGGGCTTGCCCGGCCCGCCGGCCGGCCAGCCCGTGATCGTGTCCTGCATCGCCCGGAAGACCTCGATGTTGAGGTCGTAGGCCCGGCCCCGGTTCGAGAGCAGATCCTGGAGGCCGTGCTCGTTGTAGTCCTCGTCGATCAGCTTGAGGATCGGCTTGCCGAGCTTGAGGGCCAGCCAGATCACGGCCTTGCGAACCAGCGCGTCGGTCCACTCGAGGCCCAGCGAATCGAGCGGCCCCACGAGCCAGGGCGACTCGAACCGCGTCAACTGCGAGGCGGCCGCCCCGTCGAGGACGAACTTCGCGTCGGCGTGCTGCTGGAGCGCGCTGGCCGAGACGTGGATGCAGGGCTGCTCCTCCACGGCTTTGCGGACGATCTTCGCCTTGTGCTCGCCGAAGGCCAGCAGGATCACGCGGCGGGCGTCCATGATCGAGCCCACGCCCATCGTGATCGCCTGGCGGGGAACGTTCCACTCGCCGAAGAAGTCGCTGGCCGCGTCGGCGCGGGTCACGCTGTCGAGCGTGATCAGGCGGGTGCGACTGTCGAGGGCGCTGCCCGGCTCGTTGAAGCCGATGTGGCCCGTCCGGCCGATGCCGAGGATCTGCAGGTCGATGCCGCCGGCCTGGCGGATCTGCTCCTCGTACTGCAGACACGCCGACAGCACGCGATCGCGCGGGAGCGTGCCGTCGGGAATGTGGATCGCGTCGGCCGGGATGTCGAGGTGGTCGAAGAGGTGCTCCCGCATGAAGCGGTGGTAGCTCTGGAGGGCGTCGGGGGCGATCGGCCAGTACTCGTCGAGGTTGAAGGTCACGACGGTCTTGAACGAGACCCCCTCCTGCTTGTGGAGCCGGATCAGCTCGTCGTACACGCCCACGGGCGTGCTGCCGGTCGCCAGGCCGAGGACGGTCTGCTTGCCCGCGGCGGCCCGGCCCGCCACGAGGTCGGCGATCTCGCGGGCCACCGCCCGGCTGGCGTCGCCCGGCTGCTCGTAGACGGTCACGGGCACCCGCTCGACCGTGGTCACGTGGGGCAGCGGCCCGCGGTAGATCGGCGACGAGGGCTCGGCGGTTGAGCGAGAAGACACGGGAGCGTTCCTCCAGAAAAGCGGAGCCACCGCGAAGGACTGCCGGGGGCCGTTCCCGGCGGCCCAGTTATAGCATTCTGCCGGGCGGCCTCAGCCGATCAGGGCCTTCTTCATCTGGTCGAGCACCGTCTTGAGCCGTGCGGTGTCGCCGCCCCCCACCTCGGCCGACACCCAGCCGGTGAACCCGATTTCCTTGAGGGCCGCCCGGACGGACGCCCAGTCGATGTCGCCGGCGGTGATGTCGACGAAGCCCTTCCACTTGCCCTCGGCGTCGGCCTTGGCGTTGGAGTAGCCCTTGATGTCGAGTTTCACGATCCGGGGTCCCAGTTCCCGGACCCACTGGGCCACGTTCCCGTACCGCGCGTGGTTGCCCAGGTCGAAGAACGCGCCCACCCAGGGACTGTTGAAGCTGTCGATGTAGTCGGCCCAGGGCTTCACGCTCTGGTCCCGCGGGCCGTCGTCCTTGTAATACATCCCGTTCCACACGTTCTCGAACAGGATCCGCTGGCCGAGGGCGGCCGCCAGCGGGATCGCCTTCTTGATCTCCTCGCGGGCCCGGTCGCCCCCCTCGGGGCCGTCGTCCGCCTTGCCGATCACGAGCAACACCCCGCTGCCACCGGCGGCGTGCGAGACGCGGATGCAGTGCTTCAGGTTCGCGAGCCCCTCGGCCCGCACCTTCTCGTCGGCGCTCGACAGCGTCTTGCCCCAGTGACCGTGATTGATCGCCCCGTGGATGAACACCCCCGTGTCGATCGCCGCCTTCCGCACCTGTTCGGGCGAGAAGGAGCCCGCCTCGTCGAAGTCGACGCCGTCCATCCCGGCCTCCCGGGCGCTCCGCAGCCGCTCGTCGATCGACTTCCCCTTCGTCATCCCATACTTGCAGGAGAACAGCAGGCCCTGTTCCGGCTGGGGCGGCATGGGCCACGACGGGGTGGCCGCGGCGGGGCTCTCGGCTTGGGCCCGCACGGCAGCCGCCCCGGCGAGCAGGGCGGACGAGGCCAGGAGTGAACGGCGGCTGAGGGACATGGCGACTCCTTGGGTGCGGCTCGTGAGGCGGCGCAAGGCCGGGCCGAGCCGGGCTGGCTGACGGAAACCGGTCACGGCGGGCGGGAGCATAACACGCCCCATGCCCGGGGCGGCGCCGGCCGGCCGTTGACGTTGAACCGGCCGGCGACCCCCGGTATTTTCCCGCCCCGCGCCGGCGGGGCTCGAGGCATCGTCCCCGCCGGACCCTCCCCGACCGCCGCGCCATGCCCGCCGCGAGCACGATCGCCGTCCTCCTCGCCGCCGCCAGCTTCAGCCTGTTCGCGCTGGCCTGGCTGCTGGTCGCGGCGTGGCGCGGCTGGCATGCCGTGCGGCCGCGCGTGACCGTCGCCGGCCGGGGGGTCACGGTGATCAAGCCGCTCTGCGGGGCGGATGACGACCTCGAACGCAACCTGATCTCCTTCTTCAGGCTCGACCACGAGCCGCTTCAGTTGGTGTTCGGCGCGGCCGATCCCGCCGACCCTTCCCTGGCGATCGTCCGCCGCATCGCCCGCCGTCATCCCGACCGCGACGTCACGATCGTCATCGGGGCCAACGGCGACGCGGCCAACCCCAAGGTCGGCCTGCAGGAGCGGCTGCTGCCGCATGCCCGGCACGACCTGATCCTGCTCTCCGACTCGAATGTCCGCGTCGCCCCCGACGAAGTGGGCCGCGTGCTGCCCGCCTTCGACGACCCGCGGGTCGGGATGGCCTATCAGGCGGTGGCGGGCATCGGCGAGGAGTCGCTGCCGGCCGCGATCGAGAACCTCCACTACAACGACCTCGCGGGCGTGCTCGCGATCGGCGCGACGCTGCTCACGGGCCAGCATGCGGTCAACGGCAAGGGAGAGTGGGTCCGCCGGGAGGCGCTCGCCGCCGCCGGCGGCATCGAGGCGGTGCGGGACAACGCGGCCGACGATTCCGCGCTCGCGCGGCTCGTGGCGGCGGCCGGGTGGAAGGTGCGGCTCGCGCCGGTGCCCGTTCGGATCGTGCATCGCACCTGGTCGTGGCGGGGGCTCTGGCAGCGGCACGTGCGACACGCGGCCTGCCGGATCCGGATCGCGCCGGCGGCCTATCCGCTCGAACTGTTGTTGAACCCGCTGCCGTGGGCCGCCGCCCTGCTCGCCACGCCCTGGGCCGCGCTCGCGTTGCCGCTCGTGCTGGGCCGGATCCTGCTGGAAGCGGCGGCCGCGCGGATGCTCCGCGGCTCGTGGCCCTCGCTCCGCCACGCCGCCGCCATTCCGCTCAAAGACGCGGTGTATCTGGCCGGCTGGTTCGCGCCGCTGGCCGTCCGCCACGTCCACTGGCGGGGCCGCAGCTACCGCCTCGTCCGGCACGCCCGGATGATCCCCGTTTCCGCGGCCGCAACGCCCACCGCCTCAAATCGCCGCGCCGCCTGAGCGGGCGCGGTATCGTGACGGGGTCGTCCCGTCCGCTCGCGAGGCCGCATGATGCGTCTCTGGTCGTGGTTGTTCGTTCTCCCGCTGGTGGCCACGGTGGCGGCCGCCTCCGAGCCCCTCCGGGTCGGCATGGAGCTGTCGTATCCGCCGTTCGAGATGACCGACCAGGCGGGCAATCCGTCCGGCGTGAGCGTGCGTCTGGCCGAGGCGCTCGCCGCGGACCTCGGCCGCGAACTGGTGATCGAGAACGTCGCCTTCGACGGCCTGATCCCGGCGCTCAAGACGGGCAAGATCGACTGCATCATCTCCTCGATGACCGCCTCGCCCGAGCGGGCCCGGTCGATCGCCTTCTCGGAGCCCTACCTGAAGACGGGGCTGGCCGTGCTCGGGGCGACCAAGTCGTCGGTCCGGTCGGCCGCCGACCTCGACGCCCCGGGACGGGTGGTGGTGGTCAAGAAGGGCACGACGGGCCACCAGTATGCGGCCACCGCCCTGAAGCAGGCCCGGGTGCTCGTGCTCGACAAGGAGTCGGCCGCCGTGATGGAGGTGGCCCAGGGCAAGGCCGACGCGTTCATCTACGACGCGATCTCGGTTTACCACAGCCACGTGCGACACCCCGACACGACCCGCGCGTTGTTGCGTCCGTTACGCGAGGAAAGCTGGGCGGTGGGCCTCCGCCGCGGTGACGACGCGCTCAAGCGGCAGATCGACGAGTTTCTGCACCGGTTCCGCGCCGCCGGCGGCTTCGAGCGGCTCGGCCGCGAGTTCCTCGCCGAAGAGAAGGCGTTCTTTGAGAAAGAAGCCATTCCCTTCGTGTTTTAGCGATTGGCGGTCCCTCGATGGACTGCTCGGGGTTGCCCGTGCCAAGCGAGCGGCGTAGGAAACCGAGCGCAGCCCGGAGGGCGAGAGCGAGGTTTCCTCCGAGCGAGCGGAAGGCAGGATGCCTGGAGCGAGCGTCCGGTGAGCTGGCACGAGCACCCCCGAGCCTGCGTCACCCACGACGCATCCTCCAACCCGCCCCCGCGTGGTACGCTCACGGCATGCCCCGCTGGCTTGCCCACGTGATCGTCGTCGCGGCCTTCACGGCCGCCGTGGCAGCCGCCTTCTCGCGGGTCAACTACGAGTGGAACTGGGCCGCCGTCTGGGACTACCGGCAGAAGCTGCTCCAGGGCTGGCTCGTGACCGTCGCCCTCAGCCTGGCGGCCCTCGTGACGAGCATCGTCGTCGGGGCCGTCGCCGCGATCATGCTGCGGTCGGGCAGGCCGCTCCTCGAGGCCGCGGCCCGCGTCTACGTGGAACTGATTCGCGGCACGCCGCTGCTCGTCCAGCTCCTGATCGGCTTCTATGTCGTGGCCACGGCCGTGGGGCTCGAGAACCGCTACGTCGCCGGCGTGCTCCTGCTGGCGCTGTTCAGCGGCGCCTACATGGCCGAGATCTTCCGCGGCGGCCTCGACGCCATCCCCAAGGCCCAGATCGACAGCGGCCGGGCGATCGGCCTCACCCGCTGGCAGTCGCTGCGGCTGGTGGTGTTGCCGCAGGCGGTCCGGCTGGTGCTGCCGGCGGTGGCCGGGCAGCTCGTGTCGCTCGTCAAGGACTCGTCGCTCCTGTCGGTGATCGCGATCTCCGAGTTCACGCTCGCCGCGCAGGAGGTCAACTCGTTCACCTATTCGACGCTCGAGAGCTACCTGCCGCTGGCGGCCGGATACTTGGTCCTCACCCTGCCGCTCTCGGCGTTGGCACGCTGGCTCGAACACCGACTCCGCTACGAAACCGCCTGACGGTCTTCGGCCGGAGTTGCTTCCTCAACCCATGAAGCTCGTCGTCGAAGACCTCGTGCAGCGGTTCCCGGCTCCCGGCCGAGGCGGGCGGCCCGCCGGCACCGCCACCGTGCTCGACCACCTTTCGCTGGCGACCGGCGAGATCGGAACCCTCGTGCTCGTCGGCCCATCCGGCGGCGGCAAGTCGACCTTGCTGCGGATCCTGGCGGGCCTCGACGTGCCGACGAGCGGCCGCGTCTCCTTCGACGGCCAACCGCTGCCAAGCGACGAGGATTCCCTCCGCCGTTACCGCCGCACCGTCGGCACGGTTTTCCAGGCCTACAATCTGTTTCCCCATCTGACGGCGATGCAGAACCTGCTCCTGCCCCTGATTCACGTGCATGGCCTGACCGAGGCGGCGGCCCGCGAGCGGGTGCGGGAGCCGCTGGAGCGGTTCCGGCTGGCGGAACACGCCCACAAGCGACCGGCGGAGCTCTCCGGGGGCCAGAAGCAGCGAATCGCGATCCTCCGGGCGCTGGTCGTCGAGCCGCGGCGGCTGTTTCTCGACGAGCCCACCTCCGCGCTCGACCCCGAGATGCGGGCCGAGGTTCTGGAGATGATCGCCGAAGTGCGGGCCGAGGGTGCCGAGTTCGTGCTCGTCACCCACGAGATGGCCTTCGCCCGCCGCGTGGCCGACGAGATCGCCTTCGTGGCCGACGGTCGGGTGCCGGTGCTGGCCTCGGCGGCCGAGTTCTTCGACCGGCCGGACGACCCGCGGGTGCGGACCTTCCTCCAGCTGACCCTCACGACCTGAGAGGTGCCCATGAGCATCGAGCCCGACGTCGATCCGGCCACGCTGGCCTTTCTCGGGAGCCTCGTCGCCGACGCCGTCGCGATGCCCGTCCATTGGTTTTACGACCAGGCGGCGCTCGACGGCGACTATCCCGGGCTCGCCGCGGCCGCCGCGACCGAGTCGCCCTACCTCGCCCCGCACAACCCGCACTCCGGCAGCATTCTCTGGCGGAGCCACTGGACGCCGCCCGGCCCCGCCTTCGACATCCTGCGGGACCAGGCCCGGTACTGGGGCCAGCGTGGCGTCCACTATCACCAGTTCCTCGCCGCCGGCGAGAACACGCTCAACTTTCGGCTGGCGACCGAACTTTTCGCGCTCGTCGGCCGGCACGGCGGCTACGACCCCGAGAAGTGGCTCGACCGCTACGTGGCGCTGATGCTCGAGCCGGGCTGGCATCGCGACACCTACGTCGAGGAATACCACCGCCACTTCTTCACGAACCTCGCCGCCGGCCGCAAGCCGATCAACTGCGGCGTGCGCGACGTTCACATCGGTGGGTTGGTGCCCGTCCCCGCGCTCGTGGCGGCGCTCGGCCCCCGCCACCACGACCTCCGGGAGATCGTGCGGCTCCATGTGGGCCTCACCCACAAGGATCCCGACGTGCTCGCCGCAGCCGACGTGCTCGTGAAGATCCTGGCCGACGCGCTGCCCCGCCGCGAGGCGGCCGCCCGCTCGCCCGATGCGTCGGCCGCCGCCCTGCGCGAGGCGATCCTCGAGCATGGCCAAGACTGGATCTCCGCCGCGAAACTGTCGGCCTGGCAAGGGCTGCAGGACCGCCAGCTCGTGGGGGGCAAACTCTCGAGCGCCTGCTACATCGACGAGGCGTTTCCCGCCGCCCTGGCCCTGGCGTACCGGCACGCGGGCGACTTCACCGCCGGCGTCGTCGCCAACGCCCGCTGCGGCGGCGACAACTGCCACCGCGGCGCCGTGGTCGGAAGCCTGCTCGCCGCGGCGGCCCCCGTGCCCGCACCGATGCTGGCCCGGCTCCAGGCCTTTGCTAGAGTTGGAGGCCCTCCAGACCGACAGGTTCCAGGAATCCCTCGATGAATCCGACCGCGACAGGCCGCGGCCGCCGTGGTGCCGAGGCGGAGCACCCCTTCGCCGCCCTCTCGGATCCGATCACTCCGACGCACACGCTCGTGCTCGATGCCGACCCGGCCGCCGCCGACCCGGTGACGGCCAAGCGGGAGGCGCTGCGGCGCTACTTCCACCAAACCTGCGAGGCCTACGACCGGCTGTTCGCGTTGATCGGGGACGAGGCGGCCTATTCCGTCCGGCACGAGCCGCTGCGGCATCCCCTGATCTTCTACTTCGCCCACCCGGCCGTGTTTTACGTCAACAAGCTGACGGCCGGTCGCTTCATCCCGGCCCGCCTCGACCCGAAGCTCGAGGCGATGATGGCCGTGGGCGTCGACGAGATGTCGTGGGACGACCTCAACACGGCCCACTACGAATGGCCGAGCGTCCAGGCCGTCCGCGCTTACCGCCTGCGGCTGCGGGAGCTCGTCGACGAGTTTCTCACGACCATGCCGCTCGAACTGCCGATCGGCCAGGACTCCCCGGCCTGGCTGATCCTGATGGGCATCGAGCACGAGCGCATCCACCTCGAAACCTCGAGCGTGATCATGCGGATGATGCCCTTGGAGAACCTCCGCCGCGGCGACGACCTGACACCCGACGAGCGGCGGCTGTGGGCCGCCTGCCCCGCCACCGGCACGCCCCCGGCGAACGAGTGGCTGCCGGTGAGCGGCCGCACCGTGCGGCTCGGCAAGCCGGCCGGCGACCGCACCTACGGCTGGGACAACGAATACGGTCACGACGAACTGACCCTGCCCGACTTTCGTGCGGCCCGGCGGCTGGTCTCCAACGCGGAGTTCCTCCGCTTCATCGAGGCCGACGGCTACCGGAACGAGTCGTTCTGGACCGAGGAGGGCCGGGGCTGGCTCCACTACACGAAGGCGCGGCATCCGCGGTTCTGGCTGGAGCGCGGGGGCGACTACCGGCAGCGGAACCTGCTGGAGGAGATCCCGCTGCCGCTCGATTGGCCGGTGGAGGTGAACTGCCTCGAAGCGCAGGCCTACTGTGCCTGGCTGGCCCGGGAAACCGGGGAAAACGTGCTCCTCCCCACGGAGGCCCACTGGCACGCCCTGCACCAGGACGCCGTCGCCGCCACGGCCGGGCGGCTCGAGTTCGAGCAAGCCACCTGGGCCCAGGCTCCCGGCAACGTCAACCTCGAGAAGTTCGCCTCGTCGTGCCCCGTCACGATGTTTCCCCAGGGGGAGATGTGCGACGTGGTCGGCAACGTCTGGCAGTGGACCCGCACGCCGATCATGCCCTTCAAGGGGTTCGAGGTGCATCCGCTCTACGACGACTTCTCCGTGCCCACCTTCGACGGCCGGCACAACCTGATCATGGGCGGCTCGTGGATCTCGACGGGCAACGAGGCCCTGGCCAGCGCCCGCTACGCCTTCCGGCGGCACTTTTACCAGCACGCCGGGTTTCGCACGATCGTCGAGCAGCCCGGCAGCGAGACGGCGACGTCGGGTTCGCGGCTCTACGAGACCGACGGCCTGGTCACGCAATACCTCGAGTTTCACTACGGCGATCGCGCCGCGGGCGGGAGCGATGCCCGGGCCGCCGCGGCCGCGCCCCTGCCGTTCGGCGTGCCCAACTTCCCCATGGCCTGCGTGGCCGCCACGATGCCGCTGGTGCCGACCGACCGCCGCCGCCGCTGCCTCGACCTCGGCTGCTCGGTGGGTCGCTCGGCCTTCGAGTTCGCCCGCCACTTCGACCACGTCGATGGCATCGACTTCTCGGCCCGGTTCATCCAGTCGGGAGTCCGCCTCCAGGAGGGCGGCGAGGTGCTCTACGAGATTCCCACCGAGGGCGAACTGACCACCAACCGGGCGATCTCCCTCGACCGGCTCGGGCTGGCCGCGTTCGGCTCGCGGGTCTCGTTCATGCAGGGCGACGCCTGCAACCTCAAGGCCATCTACACGGATTACGACCTCGTGTTCGCCGGCAACCTCATCGACCGCGTCTACGATCCCGCGCTCTGCCTGGCCGGACTCCGCGACCGGGTGCTTCCGGGCGGCCTGCTGGTCCTGACGTCGCCCTACACCTGGCTCGAGGAATACACCCCGAAGGACAAGTGGCTCGGGGGGAGGCGAGAGCACGGTGAACCGCTCCCGACCCTGGCGGGTCTGGCGCGCCACCTGGAGCCGGCCTTCCAACTCGTCCACCGGCAGGATGTTCCGTTCGTGATCCGCGAGACGGCCCGGAAGCACCAGCATTCGGTCGCCGAACTCACCGCCTGGCGGCGGCGGGAGCGAAGTTCTGGTAATCTTTAGGCACCCGTGAGGCCGTTCCTTCCCCGCCCCCCGCCCCGCCCGATCCGTCCATGGCTTTCGACCCGTGTCGCGAATGGCTCGGCATCGACGCCGTCGATCTCGGCGACCCGGGCCGGGTGCTCGGCCTGCCCCCTGGCTGCCGCGATGCCGGGCTGATCGGCCGCGCCGCCGAGACGCGGCTCGAGGCACTGCGGCAGGTCGCGCCCGGCCCGTTCGCCAGGGCGCATGCCGCCATCGTCGCCCGGGTCGAGGAGGCCCGTGACTCGCTGCTCGCCGCAGCCTTCTCCGGGGCAAGTTCGGCGCCGCCCGCGCAAGCGGGTTCAACGTTCGCTTCCCCGCCTCCGCCGGCCGGCACTGCGACATCCAGATGGGCTGGCGTGGGAGCCGCTTCCCACGCGGCCCCCGACGCCGCTGCCACCGGCTTCCCTGTCCCCTCCGATGACGCGGAGCCGGTGCTCGCACCCGCGCTGAGGCGGCCGGCCGCCCGCAACCGCTCGTCGTCATCGGGGGCCGGCGGCTTGTTGCTGACGTCGTTCGCCCTGCTGGCGGCGGCGGTTGCCGTCCTCGCGTTTTTGGTGCTGCGGCCCGATCCCCTCGGCGACCGGGTGGCGGTCAAACAGCCGGTGCCGACGACCGCGACCTCGCCCACCAGCGGCGCGAAGCCTGCGGGCGGAGGTGGCGGGGCGACGCGGCCCAGCCAGCCTCCGACACCCAGGCACCCCGAGAAGCCGGCCCCGGCTCCTGCGACCGCGCCTGCTGCGACCGTCGCTCCGTCGGATCGCGGAGCCGAGCCCGGCGTTCCCCGCCGGCCGGAGCGGAACGCGGAGCAGCGGCCCTCCAACGACGACATGCAGGAGTCCGCAGCCGAACAGTCGGCGCTGCAGCAGCGGGAAGCCGAGCGGCTGCGACGCGAAAAACAGGAGCAAGCCCGCCGCGATGCGGAGATGGCCGAGCAGAAGGCGGCCGCCGCGGCCCGGGATGCCGAGGAGGCGCGTCGGAAGGCCGAGATGGCCGCCGCGGCGGACGCCCAGCAGGCCGATCAGGAACGGGCCCAGATGCAGGAGGCGGTCGACAAGTCGCTCGGCGACGCCTTCAAGGCGCTCCAGCGGGGCGAGTTCGACACCGCCGATCGGGCGATCGCAGCCGCCGGCAATCACGTGGGCGACGACGTCGAGGCGGCCACACGGATCGAACGCTGGCGGCTCCTCGCCACCTACGCCCGCGAGTTCGTCGGCTTCCGCGAGCAGGCGATCGCCGCCGCGAACGCGGGCCGGGATTTCCAGGTCGACGGCAAGCCCTTCGCGGTGATCGAGATCACGCCCGCCATGTTCATCTACAAACTGGCCGGCAAGATCGAGCGCGTGCCGCGGGAGCGGGTCGACCCCCGCATCGAACTGGCCGTGGTCGAGGGCTGGTTCGAGGCCGACGGCCGGGCCGCGAACCACCTGTTCCTCGGTGCTCGCTGGCTCTGCCTCGACCCGCCGAATCCTTCGCGGGCCAGAGCCGAGTGGCGAATCGCCGGAGACGGCGGGGAGCAGGTGGCCCCGCTGAACGCCCTGCTCGAAGATCCCGTCATCCGTCGGGCCGGCCGTTGAGCGCTGCGATGACGGACCCGCTGCCGATTCCCGTCGTCGCGCAGCCGGTGACCGGTTCCGCCCGCCCGCCGGGTTCGAAGAGCATCACCAACCGGGCGCTGGTGTGCGCGGCGCTGGCGGGAGGCCCGAGCCGCCTGACGGGGCTGCTCGACAGCCAGGACACGCGGGTCATGGCGGCCGGCCTCACGGCCCTCGGGGTCGTGCTCGACGTGGACTGGGCCGCCGGCACGGCGATCGTGCAGGGAACCGGCGGGACGATCCCCGCGGCGGCGGCCACGATCGACTGCGTGGCCAGCGGCACGACGATGCGGTTTCTCTCGGCCGTGTGCGGACTCGGGCACGGCACGTACCGGCTCGACGGCACCGCCCGGATGCGGCAGCGGCCCATCGGCGACCTGCTCGAGGCCCTGCGGTCGCTGGGCGTCGATGCCCGGGCCGAGAGCCCGGGAGACTGCCCGCCGGTGGTGATCCGCTCAGAGGGCCTCCGCGGCGGCGGCGCCCGCGTCCGCGGCGCGACGTCGAGCCAGTTTGCCAGCGGCCTGGCGCTCGCCGCCCCGTGCAGCCGCGACGGCCTTGCCATCGAGTTCGAGGGGCGGCTGGTGTCGCTGCCCTATCTGGCGATGACACGCCAAGTGATGGAAGCCTTCGGAGCGCGGTGCGAGGTGACCGGCGAGCGGTCGTGGCGGATCGCGGCGACGGGATATCGTGGCTGCGACTACGCGATCGAGCCCGATGCGTCGGCAGCCAGCTACTTCGCCGCCACCGCCGCGATCACCGGTGGACGGGTCCGCATCGAGGGGCTGGGGCGGGCGAGCCTCCAGGGCGACGTGGCGTTCTGCGACGCGCTGGCCCGGATGGGCTGCGATCTCACCTGGGGCGACGACCACGTCGTCGTCTCCGGCCGGGCGGCTCGCGGCATCGAGATCGACATGAACGCCATCAGCGACACCGTCCCCACCCTGGCGGTCGTCGCGCTGTTCGCCACCGGACCGACACGGATCACCAACGTCGCCCACGTCCGCGACAAGGAGACCGATCGGATCGGTGACCTCGTCCGGGAACTCCGCCGCCTGGGAGCCGACGTCGAGGAGCGGGAGGATGGCCTGACGGTCTGGCCTTCCGGGGCCGCGACCCCCCTCCACGGCGCCGTGATCCACACCTACGACGACCATCGGATGGCCATGAGCCTGGCCCTGGCGGGGCTGCGCGTGGCGGACGTCGCGATCACCGATCCTGGCTGCGTCGCGAAAACCTTCCCGGACTACTGGCGGCAGTTGGCCGCCCTGACCGGCTTTTCGGACCCCGACAACGACCGGGCCCCACCGCGGCTTCCGACCACGCCGCCGGCGTGATCAGTCGGTGGCGGAGTCGGCTCCTGACTGCTCGAGGACGAGCGCCGCTCGCTCGAGAAGCTCATCGACGCGATCGTCCACCGAAGATGTCGCGCCTGCAGCGGGCCGCATCTGCTCGTCCATGGCCACGAAACCGCCGCCACAATGCTGGCAATAGACCCGCTGACCCAGGAGGTTGACCCGCACCTGCAGCATGCGGCCGCAGACCGGACAGTGCTGCAGGAAAAAGACGTCTCTGGTCATGGAAACTGATCCGGCGGACGTTGAACGGTCGGGATGGCCGGGGAACACGGTTCGCAGGCCACCCTGCCCGAAATCGACGGCAGGGGCGACCCGGAAGGTTTCGGCCGCCAAGGTCACCCCTTCGCCAGCGGAGTGTACGCCTGCCCTCCTGAACTGACAATCTGCCGCCGCGTGAGAATCCCGCGAATCACGAAATCCGCATGACATTCCTCCGGACCCGTCGGCTGCCCCCCAGGCTGTGACTGATAGACTCGGATCGGGCGCGGTCAACCGGAGGATGCGGCGGCAGATGCTTCAACGGCCCATTTTCACCCCCGTCGTGATCGGGTTCTGGTGCATCACCACCGGCTGGCTGACGGCCGCCAAGATCCTTCCGGCCTGGCAGTCGGGAAGCCCGCCCGGCCAGCAGGCCTTGTACGCCTCGGGAAGCCGGCTCGTGCCGGTCGCCTGGACCGTCTTCTGCAACGAGGAGCCGATCGGCTGGGCGCTCACCCAGACCTCACGCTCCGGGAACCGGGGCATCGTCGTCGACAGTCATCTCCACTTCGCCAGGCTGCCTTGGAACGAGATGCTGCCGGGCTGGGCGTCGGTGCTGATGCACCGGCTGACACCGAACGGCGACGGCGCGGTGTTCGACGCCCGCGGCCGGCTGACGATCGACGACCGCGGGCAACTGAGCTCGTTTTCCTCGGTGGTCAACCTCCCGGGAGCGGATCGGCCGGTCGTGCTCACCGGAAGCGTCGACGCCGGTGCGGTGACGATCAACGTGGTCGCGGGCGAACTGCGTTACGAGACCACCCGGCACCTGCCCACCGATCTGATGATCGGTGACGAGCTCTCGCCGCAGGCGACGCTGCCCGACCTCCACGAGGGCCGTCGCTGGACCGTGCCCGTCTACAGTCCGCTGCGTGCGGGACGGTCACCGCTCGAGATCCTCCACGCCGAGGTCGGCGGCGAGGAGGTGGTGTACTGGGAGGGGAGCCTCGTGCAGGCGCACGTGGTCGCCTACCGGGTCGATCCGACCAGTGAAGGGGAGCCGCGTTGCCGGCTGTGGGTCGATCGGACCGGCCGGGTGCTCCGCCAGGAAGCCGCCCTGCTCGGAGCCGACGTGGCTTTCGTGCGTCGGGCCGACGAGGAGGCCGCCCGGATGGCGGCCGGCGAGCCCCGAGCGGCGTCGCCGGACGAACCGCCGATCCCGACCGGCGCCACGGGGGAGCCGGCCCGATGATCGAGTTCGACCACGTCTCCCGCACCTACGGCCCCAAGACCGCCGTCGCCGATCTCTCGCTGGCGATTCCCCGGGGCGAGCTGTTCGCCCTGCTCGGGCCGAACGGCGCGGGCAAGACGACCAGCATCAAGATGCTCGTGGGCCTGCTGCACCCGTCGCGCGGCAGTGTCCGGATCTGCGGCCACGACGTGGTCGCCGACCCCCGAGCGGCGCACCTGCACGTGGGCTACGTTCCCGACGAGCCCTGCCTGTACGACAAGCTCACGGGCCGGGAGTTTCTCTGGTTCATCGCCGACATGTTCGGCATGCCCCGGCACCTGGCCCGCGGTCGCATCGATCGGGAGATCGAGTGCTTCGAACTGGGCGAGTTCGCCGACGACCTGGCGGAGAGTTATTCGCTCGGGATGAAGCAGCGGCTCGTGTTCGCGGCGTCGTTGCTGCACGACCCCGACGTGCTCGTGCTCGACGAACCGATGGTCGGCCTGGATCCGCGGAGCGTGCGGATCGTCAAGGATCTGCTGGCGGCCCGGACGACCGAGGGCATGACGGTCTTCATGTCGACCCACACGCTGGCGATGGCGGAGGAGATGGCCGATCGCGTCGGGATCATGGTCCGGGGCCAGCTGCGGTTCCTGGGCACGGTGCGGGAGCTGCGCGAGCAGGTCGCGCTCGAGGCGACGTCGCTCGAGCAGCTCTACCTCGAACTGACCAGCCCCCGCGGGATGCGGCCATGAGCGGGCCCGTGGCGCCCCGCGAGGCGGTGCGGCTCCTGACGCTCGACGAGGAGCTGCGGCTCTTCCTCCGGCTGCGGGCCACGCTCGTCTGGGAGACGGTCCGGTCGATGGTAGTGGGCTCGCGGCTGCGGCTCTCGCTGGTCGTGATGCTCAGCGGCCTCTTCTGGGGGGCGCTGTACGGCCTGTTCGTGGAGGCCTTTTCCTTCCTCGACGCGCTCCATGCCGACGTGATCTCCTTGCTCCTGAACGCCTTCTTCTCGTCGCTGATGGTGATGCTCGTATTCTCGACCGGCATCCTCCTGTACGGCGGCCTGTACTGCTCGCCGGAGGCCCGGCTGCTGCTCACGCTCCCGGTCCGCGCCGAGACCGTCTTCGCCCACAAGTTCCGCGAGGCGCTCTGGTTCGCGAGCTGGGGCTTCGTGCTGCTGGGCAGCCCGATGCTGGTCGCCTACGGCGTGGTCCGCGAGGCGGCCTGGCCCTACTACGCCCTGCTGCTGCCGCTCATGATCGCCTTCGTGACGATCCCGGCCGCCGTCGGCGGCATCGCCTGCCTGACGCTGGTGGCCTGGATGCCCCGCCTGCGGATCCACGCCCTGTCACTCGCGGTCGCCGGCTGCTGCCTGCTGGCCACCTGGCTGGGCTGGTCGCTCGTGTTCCAAGCCCGCGCCGACGCCATGTCGTCGGCCTGGTTCCAACGCGCCTTCGCCCGCCTCGCGATCACGGAACAGAAACTGTTCCCCAGCTGGTGGCTCTCGAGCGGCCTGATCGAGGCGGCCCGGACACAGCCGTCGGGTCGACCGTCTGGAACCGGCCTCTCGGAGGCGGTGAAGTTTCTCTCGCTGCTGCTCGCCAACTCCCTCGCGCTCCAGCTGCTGGCCGGCTGGCTGGCCAGGGTCGCCTACCGCAAGGGATACAGTCACCTGGCGGGCGAAGTGCCGGCCCGCCGCCGCCGCCGGGCCGGCCTCGTGGATCGGGCCCTGATCGGCAGCGATGCCGCCGTCGGCCGGCCGCTGCGACTGTTGCTGGTCAAGGATCTGCGGCTGTTTCGCCGCGACATCTCCCAGTGGTCGCAGTTCCTGATCTTCTTCGGGCTACTCGGCCTGTATTTCTTCAACCTCCGCTCGTTCAACTACCACAACGCCTACGCCTCGATGATCGGCTTCCTCAACCTCGCGGTGGTCGGCCTGATCCTGTCCACGTTCACGACGCGGTTCATCTATCCGATGATCAGCCTCGAGGGGCGGCGATTCTGGATCCTCGGGCTGCTGCCGGTGCACCGCGACCAGATCGTCTGGTCGAAGTTTCTGTTCTCGTTCCTCGGCGGCGTCGTGCCCTGCACAGGGCTCGTCCTCCTCAGCGACTCGATGCTGGGCCTGCCGTGGCGGCTGATCCTCCTCCACGAATACTGCTGCCTGCTCCTCTGCCTGGGGCTCTCCGGAATCGCCGTGGGCCTCGGGGCCCGGATGCCCGAACTGCGAGAGTCGTCGCCGTCGAAGATCGCCTCGGGATTCGGGGGCACGCTCTGCCTGGTGCTCAGTTCGCTGTTCATCATGGCGGTGGTGGTCGTGGCGGCCATTCCGACGCACCTGTTTCTCCTGGCACGCACGCTGGGCCCCACGGTGATCACGCCCGACGGGCTGCTCGCCTGGGCCGGGGGGCCGAAGGGGATGGCCACCAGCCTTGCCACGGTCACGGTCACCGGCCTGGCGGCGACCGCCGTGCCACTGGCCTTGGGCCTGAGGGCGTTTCGCCGCCTGGAAGCCTGAATCGGCCGGTTCCAGCGGCGGTTAGCCGGAGGCCGATCCTGCGGTTGTCAGAGGGCGGGAAGTTCCGCATGATCCGGCGGCAAAACGCCTCTCCCGACCCATGATCCGCCACCTGCCAGCCTCCTCCACCGTCCTGCCCAACCCCGATCGCCGTTTCCAGCGGTTCGGGGCAGTGCAGTATCTCAACACCAAGCCGCTCGTCCACGGTCTGGCGGCGGGGATCGACCTGGCCTTCGACCTGCCCAGCCGGCTGGCCGATCGTCTGGCCGCCGGCCACCTCGACGTCGCCCTCATCCCGGTCGTCGAACTCTTTCGTCACCCGGAGCACCGGCTCGTCTCCGACGCCTGCATCGGTTGCCGCGGCGCGGTGATGAGCGTGAAACTGCTGTTTCGCGTGGCCCCGCAGCGGGTCGCCAGCCTCGCCCTGGACGAAGGCTCGCGGACGAGTGCCGTGCTCGCCCAGGTACTGCTCGCCGAGCGATTTGGCGTGCGGCCGCGGGTCGAGTCGTTGCCGATCGGCTCCCCGGCATCCGAGACACCGGCCGATGCGGTGCTCTTGATCGGCGACCGAGCGCTCGCCGACGCGACCGCGGGCGGCTCGTTCCAGGAGGTCTGGGATCTGGGTGACCAATGGTGCCGCTGGACAGGGCTGCCGTTCGTGTTCGCCGCCTGGGCCGCCCGTGCCGGCGTGGCCGTGGAGCGGTTCGCCGGCCGGCTGGAGGCGGCCCGCGACTCCGGGCTGGCCAATCTGGCGGCCATCGCCGCGGCCGAGGCTGCGCCGCACGGCCTGACGGTGCCGCAGTGCCTGTCCTACCTGCGCGACAATCTGCACTATCATCTCGGGGTTCGCGAGCAGGAGGCGCTGCGGGCTTTTCGCACGCTCGCAGGCGGCCTGGGGCTCGTGCCCGTCGCCTCGGGCTCCCCGGCGTCCCTGTCGTGCAGCCGCTGAACTCCCTCGTATGACCCAGGCGATCCGCGACATCCTCGACGACGTGACGGCGGGAGGCAGGCTCGCCTTCGCCGATGCCGTGCGGCTGCTGGAGTCGCACGAACTGGCCGCGATCGGCCGGGCCGCGGACGCGGTGACGCGGCGGCTGCATCCCGAGCCGTATCGCACCTACAACATCGACCGCAACATCAACTACACCAATGTCTGCACGGCCGTCTGCGACTTCTGCGCCTTCTACCGCGGCCCCAAGAGCCCGGAGGGCTACGTCCTCGATCGGGACGTGCTGCTCAAGAAAATCGAGGAGACGGTCGCGCTCGGCGGCGACCAGATCCTGATGCAGGGCGGCCTCCACCCCACGCTGCCGTTGGAGTGGTACGAAGAGCTGCTCCAGGACATCAAGCGACACTTCCCCGCCGTGAACGTCCACGGCTTCTCGCCGCCGGAAATCCACCATTTCACGAAGGTCTCCAGGCGGCCCCTGACGGAAGTGCTCGAGCGGCTGGCCCGGGCCGGGCTCGGCTCGCTCCCGGGCGGTGGCGGCGAGATCCTGGTCGACCGCGTGCGGGCGGCGATCACCCGCGGCAAGGTCATGACCGATGACTGGCTCGAGGTGCATCGCGAGTGGCACCGACTCGGCGGCCGGAGCACCGCCACCATGATGTACGGCCACGTGGAGACGCTCGCCGAGCGGGTCGAGCACCTCGACCGGCTGCGCGAACTGCAGGACGAGACGGGGGGTTTCACCGCCTTCATCTGCTGGTCGTTCCAGCCCGATCACACGGAGATGGCCGACGTGCCGCCGGCGGGCCCGTTCGAATACCTCAAGACGCAGGCTGTGGCCCGGTTGTACCTCGACAACTTCCCCAACATCCAGTCGAGCTGGGTCACGCAGGGCCGCGAGATCGGCCAGTTGGCCCTGCTGTTCGGCGCCAACGACATGGGCAGCCTGATGATCGAGGAGAACGTGGTCAGCGCCGCCGGCACCGTGCATCACCTCACGCTCGACGAGATGAAGTCGGCGATCTCCGAACTCGGCTGGATCCCCAGGCGGCGGAACGTGTTCTACGAACTGTTCGAGGAAGAGCCGCCGGTGCTGCCGGCCGCGGACGCGACGGCCCGGCCCGGCTTCATGCCGCTGCCGGTGGCGCCGACCGTGCCGTGACCACGGCGACGCGGCAGCAGATGCACGCTCCCCGCACGCTTCGCTGCCGGTGGCTCGTGCCGATGGCCGGGCCGCCGCTCGAGCAGGCCTGGCTGCGGGTCGAGCGGGGCCTCGTCGCCGCATTCGGTCGCGGCCTGCCGCCATACCCCGCGGCCGAGACGCTCGACCTCGGCGATGCGATCGTGCTGCCGGGCCTCGTCAACGCCCACACCCACCTGGAGTTTTCCGAGCAGACCGAACCGCTCGATGCGACGGGCGGGTTGCCGGCGTGGATCGAGAGGGTGGTGGCCGCTCGACGGGCCCGGGACGTACAGCCCGGTCCCCACGTTGCCGCAGCCGCCATCCGGCGCGGGCTCGCGGAGAGCGCGGCGGGCGGCGTGACCGCGATCGGGGAGATCGCGACCGCGGTCTCGGTGGCCGCCTACGCCGGCCCCGGCCCGGCGGTCCGCGTGTTCCGCGAGGGGCTGGGGCTCCGCGCGGCGGCGGTCGAGGCCGTGCCCCGGGCCATCGCCGCCGACCTCGATCGGCTGACGGCCGCGGGCGTCGCCGGCGGCGTCTCGCCCCATGCCCCCTACTCCGTCGCCGCACCGCTCGGCCGCCGGCTGCTGTCCGAGGCTCGGCGCCGCCGGCTCCCGGTCGCGATGCACCTGCTCGAGAGCGAGGCCGAGGCGGAGTTGCTGGCGGGCGGAAGCGGCCCGTTTCGCCGGTTGCTCGAGCAGCTCGGGGCGTGGGACGCCGCCGAGCCGCCGACGCTCCTGCCGCCGGCCGAGTGGATCGGCCGGCTCGCGACCGCCCGCCGCGGGATCGTCGTGCATGCGACGCACATCGCCCGCGACCCGGCCGCCCTCGCCCGCCTGGCCCGGCACCGCGACCGGCTGGCGGTCGCCATCTGCCCGCGGACGACGCTGGCGATCTCGGGCTCGCTCCCGCCGCTGGGGCTCCTGCGCGAGGCGGGCATCCGTGTGGCGATTGGCACCGACAGCCGCGCGAGCAATCCTGATCTCTCGGTGCTCGCCGAGTGCCGCGTGCTGGTCGACGCGGGCCTCGCCGCGCCGGAGGATGCCCTGCGGATGGCGACCAGCCACGGCGCCTGGGCCCTCGGCCTCGAACGCACCGCCGGCCGGATCACCCCCGGCGGCCCCGCGGATCTCGCCATCCTCGGCCCCGACTTCGCTCCCCGGAGCGATCCTTTCGTCGCGGCCCTCGACCCGGCCACGCTGGTCACCGCCGTCCTCCGCCGCGGCCGCGTGATCGCCGGCGGCCTGGACTGAGTTCCGGGCCTGTCGCCGGGCCCGGCGCTCCGGGAACTTTTTGCGCCCGCGGGCATCTCAGGATACGGTACGGCTGTCGGTGCCGTGCCCATCACGACCCGCGGAGGCTCGACTCCATGCCGTGGCCTGCGACCCATAGCCGGTTCTTCCTGGCCCTGCTCCTCGCTCCCGCCGCCGCCTTCGCCGACGGGCTGATCGTGATCGACCGGCCGCCGCCCGGCTGGCGGCCGCCCCCGCACGTGCCCCACGCCTTCGCGCCGCTGGAAGTGCGCCGCCATCACGTGACCGTGTCGGTCGAGGGCCAGGTGGCCACGACCGAGGTCGACCAGACGTTCTTCAACCCCGATGACCGGCAACTGGAGGGCACGTACCTGTTTCCGGTGCCGAAGGGGGCCAAGATCGACTCCTTCGCGATGGACATCGACGGCACGCTCACGAAAGCGGAGCTCCTCGACGCCGCCAAGGCCCGGAAGATCTACGAAGACATCGTCCGCAGCATGAAGGACCCGGCGCTGCTGGAGTATTCCGGCCAGGATCTGTTCAAGGTGCGGATCTTCCCGCTCGAGCCGCGAAAAGAGAAGCGGGTGAAGCTGACCTACACCCAGCTGCTCGCCTCAAACGGCGGCCTCGTGGAGTATCGCCATCCCCTCAACACCGAGAAGTTTTCCGCGAAGCCGCTGGAGTCGGTGAGCGTGACCGTCCGGCTCGAGGCCGACGCGCCGCTCACGACGATCCACTCGCCCAGCCACGAGGTCGAGGTGAGGCGGGACGGCGACCGGAAGGCCGTGATCGGCTTCGAGGCCAAGGACCTCCGGCCCGACACCGACTTTCTGCTCGCCTGGGGCGTCGAGCCCGCCGACGAGATCGGCCTCGGGCTGCTCTCCCACCGGGAGGCGGGCGACGACGAGGGCACCTTCGCCCTGTTCGCGGCCCCGTCACCCGCGGCGCTCGCGGCCGCGCCCCAGCCGAAGGACATCGTGTTCGTGCTCGACACCTCCGGCTCGATGGCCGAGGGCGACAAGCTCGGGCAGGCCCGGCGGGCGCTGGAGTTCTGCCTGCGGAACCTCGACGACCGCGACCGGTTCGGCGTGGTCCGGTTCGCCACCGAGGCCGAGGCTCTTACCAACAGGCTCCTGCCGGCCGACGGCGCCTCCCGCGAGCAGGCCGTGGCCTTCGTGAAGGGCTTCAAGCCGATCGGGGGCACGGCCATCGCCGACGCCCTGACCCGCGGGCTGAAGCTCGCCACGACAGATCACGACCCCGACCGCCCCTGCTTCGTGGTCTTTCTCACCGACGGCCTGCCCACGGTGGGCACGACCGACGTGGGCAGGCTCGTCGACGCGGTGACCGAAACCGCCGGCAAGCGGCCGGTCCGTGTGTTCTGCTTCGGCGTCGGCACCGACGTCAACACGCACCTGCTCGACCGGCTCGTGGAGACGACCCGGGCGGCGAGCCAGTACGTGCTGCCCGGAGAGGACCTCGAACTCAAGCTCGCGACCTTCTACGGCAAGATCGCCAGCCCCGTGCTCGCGAACCTGGAACTCACGGTCGAGGGCGACGTGCGGCTCTCGAAGATCCACCCCACGCCGCTGCCGGACCTCTTCAAGGGGGAGCAGCTCGTCGTGCTCGGTCGCTTTGCGGGCACGGGCCGCGCCACGCTCACGGTCACGGGCACCGTGGCGGGGCAGCAGCGGCGGTTCACGCTCACGAAGTCGTTCCCCGAGGTGGACGACGGCCGCGACTTCCTGCCCCGGCTGTGGGCGGCCCGCCGGGTCGGGTTCCTGCTCGACCAGATCCGGCTGCACGGCGAGAGCAAGGAAGTGCGGGATGAAGCGGCCACGCTCGCCCGCCAATACGGGATCGTGACGCCGTACACCTCGTGGCTGATCCTCGAAGACGAGGGCCGCCGCAACGTCGCGGCGACCGATCGGACGCTCCAGGCGCTCGAGGCCGACCGCGAGGCCCGCGAGCAGGCCGGCAGGATGTACGCGGCCGCGCGCGAAACCGCCAGCGGAGCCGGGGCCGTCGGCGACGCCCAGGCCTACGACACGCTCCGCCGGGCCGAAAAACTCGCCGCCCCTGCGGCGGCCAACGCCAAATCCTGGCGCGGCCAGGCGGGCGAGCCGGCGGGCGGGGCCGCCGCCGTGCAGCGTGCCGTGGAGGGCCAGCAGACGCAAAACGTGGCCGGCCGCACCTTTTACGCCAATGCTGGTCAGTGGATCGACGCCCGCGTGCAGGAGCGGCCCTCGGCCAAGCGGGAAAAGGTTCCGTTCGGCTCCGACGCCTACTTCGCCCTCCTCGACCGCGATCCCTCGGTCGCCCAGTGGCTCGCCCTCGGCCGGAACGTAGTCGTGCTCGTGGGCGACACGGTCGTGGAGGTGGTGGAATGATCGCCACGAGCCAACACCGAAAGGCTGCGGTCCACTTTCGGGGACTTTCCCCTGCGCAACGATGGACCGGCTCAGGGTGGCCCGTGCCGATGGAGCCGGCCTTGCTGGCGAGCGCAGCCCGGAGGGCGAAAGCGTGGCCAGCATGGAGCGAGCGAAGGGCA
>Ga0214921_10003188_pt1 | contig 25377 bp, 24 predicted proteins | sample LL1505_MetaG_FD_177992 | JGI IMG/M metagenome (GOLD analysis project Ga0214921, IMG submission 177992) | Freshwater microbial communities from Lake Lanier, Atlanta, Georgia, United States - LL-1505 | ecosystem: Environmental > Aquatic > Freshwater > Lake | place: USA: Georgia | collected...
AAAGTTCCCACGTTGATCACTCCTTGCCCATCCTTGCTCAAAAATTAAGCAGGATAGGCGATTGGGGTGGCTCAAATTTGGATGCAAATTTTCTTCAAAGTGGCTCAGTTTTGGATGCCATTCAACACCATGGACCTTTGCCTTGATTGAAACGAGCTCAATTAACGCATTTGCTGCACCTGGAGGAATGATACTGATCACAACAGGTTTGTATGAATTACTGGATTCAGAAGACGAATTGGCTGCAGTTTTGGCTCACGAAATTGCACATGTGAACAAACAACATCACTATAAAGTAATCAAACAGCAAAAAATGGTAGAAATGGGAAGTAACCTATTTCAAAAAGAACTTAGCAAGGACAAAGAAAATGCTATTGCAAAAAAAATGGTTGGTATGGGTGCTGAATTAATTGCACGGGGACTTGACAAGGATTCCGAGTTTGAAGCTGATAGGGACGGAATGGTGTTGGCTGCTCGAGCGGGATACGATTCATCAGCGATGTTGTCTGTGTTGAGCAAACTTCAAAAGAAAGGTGGATCGGATGGCTCACTTCAACTTTTATTTAAAACGCATCCATCGCCTTCAGATCGAATGACCAAACTGAGTTCTGTACTCAGCCCGGAGCTAGAAGCTGCTGCTGTAGTGTCTTCAGCATCCAGTCGAATTTTAACGGAAGGTAAATAAGCCTTGATTCCTAAATTCGTCAAAGCTGTTCTTTATGGAGAATTTTTTGATGAATTAATTAAGCTGGTTGGGCGGCCATTGGGGTTGCTCGCTAGAAAGTCCGGTGAGAAGTATTATTTCGGACTTGCTTTAGTTTTTATCTTGATAGCTTTGGTAGTTAGTGTTGTCAACTATCTTCAGGGGGACGTCAAAACCCAATCTTTAGATTTGGCCGTAAAGTACAGGATCTCCAGCCCATCACCAGACTCTAAGGTGGTGATTCTTGACATTGATGAAAAATCATTGTCTATGATGTCTGACAAATATGGACGTTGGCCATGGCCAAGAGTAGTGTTGGCTGAAGCCTTGGCTAACCTCTCAGATGCTGGTGCCTCGGCTGTGCTATTAAACATCATGCTCTCAGATCCAGACAAATCAAATCCGGGCTCTGACATTACTTTCAACGAAATTGCGGGTGGCACCCCAAATATTGTTCATCCTTTAATCCGTCTAAATTCTGCAAATGATCACCTGAGCCAAATTACTGTTGGCATGTTGCCCAATGCACGTCCAATCAAGCCTAATCCAGTTGATTCAAAGATTGCTGTCATCATTCCATTTTTCTCAGGTAGTCACGATAAATTAGCAGTTTCTAATTTGAAAAGTGACAGCGATGGCATGGTTCGAAGCTTTCCCATTTTGTGGAAAGAGGGTGATTTTTTCTTGCCATCGAATGCGGCCAGAGCTGTAGAAATAACATCGAAGCATGCTCTTAAAGATTTGCCAAATGAAATTTTACTGAATTGGAGAAATAAAAAAGGAACTTACGAAAGAATTTCTTTTTCAGACTTCTTTGATCCCTCAAGCTCGTCGGTATCTATTGATAAAGCAACATTTAAAAATTCAATTGTGGTTATGGGTGTTTCAGCGCCCGGTATATCAACCACAAAAACTACGCCAGTGAACCTTTTAACTGATGACAATCAGATCATAGCCAACGCTATAGATGACATCAAGAACAGAACATATTTAAGACTTTTGCCTTCGTGGCTTATTGGACTTTTCTCTATTGGAATTATTTGTTGTTTAACCAAAGCTTTTGTGGCCGGCGTCTCACCAAAGAAGATAAATCGCTGGTTCAGTTTTGCCCAATTGTCTTTAGTATTGATCACCATAGGTTCAGCTAGCTTTTCTAACTATTTAGTGGACCTGTCCTCATGTTTTTTTCTCGCAATGGGGTACTTTTTATTTGCAAAGGTTCATTTGGCAGTAGAGCAGAATGCATCTCGAGGCGCAGCCCACTTTGTAAATCTTGGAAATATTGCTAAAGAATTTAAGCAAATTTGTGTGGTCGCTCTAGACGCTAAGAAGTCGAACTATTATGAAATTGCTGAATGCAAGAAAAAACTAGAAAGCACATTTGGCATTTCAAAAGTATTCTATATTGACAATATTTTTTCAAGCGATAACCTAATTAGTATTGCCTGTAAGAACTTTAAATTTTTTGTTTTATTTATCCATGAAAAAAAAGAAACATCAAATTTTTCATTGGAAAATATTCAAGCAACTCATAAACTGCTAACCAATTCGGTTTCGATACGGGCAGACTTCGATGAAGATACTCAGCATGAACGCGAACAAATTTCTGAAATTGTTTCTGAGTTACTTATGCGGGCCAGTGTCAAGATATTAGAGTCAAAGTCAGCAACAACCTAAGTTCGAGTTCATCACCACAAAGTCTGCCAGTGAATAAAATTGGAATATGACTATATTATTTAAATTGATGATCGCAATAGGCTCATGAGCGCGGCGGATTGCTGATGCCACTGGCCACATGCCCTGCCGGCACATGCTGTGCTGCTGATTCAATATGACCCGTTTGGTCGTCAAAGAAAAAGTCGGGCTCAAACTCTTTCAAGAATTCGCCTTTGGGCAAGCCGCCCAAGAACATGGCTTCGTCCACTTCAATGTTCCATTGCATGAGGGTGCGAATGGCGCGCTCGTGCGCAGGCGCGCTGCGCGCCGTCACCAAGGCCGTGCGAATGCGCATGGCGGGCGTGCCTTCTTGTTGCAAGCGTTGCAAGGCCGACAGTAATGGCTTGAAGGGCCCCGCCAACAAGGGCTGTGCAGCCTTTGCATGTTCGTGCGCTTGAAATGCTGAAAGGCCTTCCGATTGAAAAACACGTTCTGCTTCGTCTGAAAACAGCACCGCATCGCCGTCAAAGGCAATGCGTACTTCATGCGGATGGGCTGCCGAAGCGTGTGCAGAATTGGGATAAACCTGAGCCGCGGGCACGCCAGCGTCCAATGCTGCACGAACATCAGACAAATGCGTGGACAAAAACAGATTGGCGTTAAGGGGTTTTAAATAGCGCCAAGGCGATTGGCCTCGTGTAAAACTGCCGCGTTGAATGTGCAAACCATAATGCTGCGCCGATCTGAACACACGCATGCCCGACACCGGATCGTTGCGCGACAATATAACCACTTCCACACGCTGCGTGCCTTCGTCGTTGAAGGCCAACAATTTTTTGACCAAGGAAAAAGCCACGCCGGGTTTAGCGGGTACTTCTAAGCGTTCGAGTTGCAGGTTCATGTAGGCGCGGTCGTCACCTTGTTCAAAGACTTGGTTTTCTTCTTCAAAATCAAACAGGGCGCGGGATGAAATGGCCACCACCAATTGACCATCTAAGCTGACTGGCATAGCGCACTCCTTGTTTGAAAGTCTGATACGAAGGGCATCATCGCACCCACTGATTCAATTCCATGATGGGCATGAGCACCGCCAACACAATGAGCATGACCACGCCGCCCATGGCCACAATGAGGAGGGGCTCCAAAATGGTGGCCAAGGACATGGCACGGCGTTGAACATCGGCAGAGAGTTGTTGCGCGGCACGTTGCAGCATGAGCGGCAATTGACCCGTTTGTTCACCCAAGCGAGCAAACATGGCCAGCAAACTGGGAAAGCGTTTTTTCTGGCCCATGGCCATGGCCAAGGGCGCGCCTTCGCGCACCAAGGCCAGCGCATCGAGCACGTCGTCGCGCATGGCTTGGTTAGACAGTGTGTCTGCGGCCGATTGAAGCGCTTTCAAAATGGGCACCCCTGCGCCGGTGAGCATGGCCAAGGTGCTGGCAAATCTGGCGGTGTTGTAGCCCGTGGCCAAGCGGCCCACCACAGGCAAACGGAGCACTGCGGCATCAAAGCGCACGCGCAGCGCATGTTGTTTCATGGCTTGACCAAAACCGATCCAGCCGGCACCTAAGAACAGCAGCAAATAAAGACCTTGGTGACGCACAAAATCGCTCAAAGCCAGCATGGCTTGGGTGAGTGCTGGCAATTTTCTCTGACTGCCCGCAAACACCTGAGCCACTTGCGGCACCACGGTGCTGAGCAAAAAAATCACAATGACCAAGGCAATGGCACTCACGATGGCCGGGTACAAAGACGCACTGAGCAACTTGGCTTTGAGGGTTTGCTGATCTTGTAAATCGTTGGCCAACTGCTCCAACACTTGGCCCAAATTGCCGCCTTGTTCTCCCGCGCCAATGACCGCGGTGTACAAAGAAGAAAATTCTTGGGGGTGTTGGGCCATGGCTTTGGCCAAGCCTAAACCGGCGTTCACTTCCGCCCGCAAATTGGCCACCAGGTGCGCTTGCTTTTCGTTTTCGGCTTCATCCGTCAGCGCGGCCAAGGCGCGCTCTAAGGGCAGACCACTTCCCACCAGACTGGCCAATTGGCGTGTCCACACGGCCAGGTCGTTGGCTGAAAAACAGCGGCTTGAGCCAATGTTGTATTGCCAAATGCTTTTGCCTTCGTCTGAGTGGGGTGCCAATGCCAGCACCTGAAGGGGCACCAAAGATTGCGCACGCAACTGGCTGCGCGCCGACTTCACGCTGTCTGCTTCAATCACGCCTTTGCGCAAGGCACCATCGTTTTGCAGAGCTTCAAAAGAATAGGCAGGCATGGTTGGCGGCGCTTGAATGGGCTCAGTCGCGCGTGACGCGCAGCAACTCTTCGGCGCGTGTGATGCCCAACTGCACCAATCGCTCGCCATCGTCACGCATCAGCACCATGCCGCCTGCCAAGGCGGCTTCGCGAATGTGGGCTTCTGATTGCTTGTCGTGAATTTGTGCGCGCAGGGCATCGTCGGTGATGAGCAACTCAAAAATGCCCGTGCGCCCGGCGTAACCTGTTTGGCCGCAATGCACGCAGCCTATGCCATGGCACTGTGTGCAAAGCTTGCGTACCAAGCGTTGGGCCAATACACCTAAGAGAGAAGAGCTTAAGAGGAAGGGCTCAATGCCCATGTCGGTGAGGCGTGTGACGGCGCTGGCGGCGTCGTTGGTGTGCAGCGTGGCCAACACCAAGTGGCCCGTCATGGAAGCTTGAATGGCAATTTGAGCTGTTTCGAAATCGCGAATTTCACCAATCATGATCACATCAGGATCTTGCCGAAGAATAGCGCGCAGGGCCTTGGCAAATGTCAAATCTATCTTGGCATTGACTTGCGTTTGACCCACGCCGGCCAGTTCGTATTCAATGGGGTCTTCCACGGTCATGATGTTGCTGCCCGTGGCGTCTAGGCTTTGCAGGGCCGCATACAAGGTGGTGGTTTTGCCCGAGCCTGTGGGGCCGGTGACCAACACCAAGCCATGGGCTTGAGTGACCAATTGCTGGAAACGCTGCAAGGTGGCGCCTTGCATGCCCACAGACTCAAGGCTTAGGCGGGTGTCTGATTTGTCGAGCAATCTGAGCACGGCGCGCTCGCCATGGGCGCTGGGCAAAGTGGACACGCGCACATCGACAGCGCGGGAGCCTAAACGCAAACTGATGCGGCCATCTTGCGGCAAGCGTTTCTCGGCAATGTCGAGTTCTGCCATGATTTTCAGGCGCGAAATGAGGGCGGCATGCAAGGCGCGGTTGGGTTGAACCACTTCGCGTAAGTTGCCATCGACTCTGAAGCGCACGCTAGAGTGACGCTCGTAGGGCTCGATGTGAATGTCGCTGGCGCCATCTCGGGCTGCTTGAGTGAGGAGGGCGTTGAGCATGCGAATGATGGGCGCATCGTCGCTGGTTTCTAGCAAGTCTTCCACGGCTGGCAGTTCTTGCATCATGCGCGACAAATCGGCCGCAGATTCGACCTCGCTCACCACCGCTGCGGCGCTGGATTCGCTGGCACCGTATTGGGCCGAATAGGCGTTGCCAATGCGCTGACGCAGCAAAGCCACGTCTTCATGCGCAATGTCCAGCCCCATGCTGCCATGACCCCATTTGCGCATCACTTCAGAGATGGCATTGGCCGCACTTTCAGGGCACAGCCAAAGCGTCAGCCGCGTGCCATCGTCTTCCAACAACAGCAATTGGCTGCGCGCAAAGGCGTAGGGGAGAGCGAATCTTTGGGCCATCTTCTGTGTTCGACGTTCAGGGTGTGATCAACGTTTGACTTCGGGCATGACAGGTGCACCCAATGCAGGCAAACCAGGCGCAGCCATGGGTTGTGAGTCAATTTGGATGCTTCGCATTTGCTCGTAACGGTCAATCGAAAGGTTCTCAGTGGAGGCGCCATCACGAACCACCACGGGTCTTAAGAAAACCATCAGGTTGGTTTTCTTGCGGCTTCTAGATTCAGCCTTGAACAGATTGCCAAAGACTGGAATATCGCCCAGCCCAGGCACGCGCTCTTCGCTGCTGCCGTACTCGTCTTGCAGCAGGCCGCCCAACACCACAATGGCACCATCTTCCACCAACACGCTCGACTCGATGGACCGTTTGTTGGTGATCAAACCCGTGGCTGAGTAAAGAGAGGCTGGGTCAAGTCGGCTAACCTCTTGGTAAATTTGCAACTTGATGGTGCCCTTTTCACTGATTTGCGGTTTGACCCGGAGCGTCAAGCCCACGTCTTTTCGCTCAATGGTTTGAAACGGGTTGACGGCGCCAGCGTTGGTATTGTTGTTGGTGTATTGACCCGTCACAAAGGGCACGTTTTGACCAATCACAATTTTGGCTTCTTCGTTGTCCAGGGTGAGCAGGTTTGGTGTTGACAGCACATTGCCATCGCCCGTGGACTGTAAAAAACGTGCCAAGAAACTCAGCACGTAAGTGCCGTTGCTGTTATGGGCCACGCCCACGTTCAAACCTGAAGAAGGAGCCACAGTGCCGTTGGCGCCTTGTGTGGCCAAGGAAATGAGGTTGGCACCGCCCACTTTGAAGTTGGTGCCCAAGAGGCCAATGTTGGCATCGCCTTTGTTGCCCACTGGGCCTTGCCATTGCACGCCAAATTCTGCGGCTTTCTCGGCACTCACTTCGGCAATCAAACTCTCCACAAAAACCTGCGCACGGCGCGCGTCGAGCTTTTCAATCACGGCCCTGATTTGGCGGTACTGAGGTTCAGGGGCCGTGATGATCAAAGAATTGGTGGACGGGTCGGCTTGAATTTGACCGCCGGTGGAAGCCTGGGAGGTGCTGGCATTGAAGCTGCCGCCAGCACCGCTGTTCATGGTGCTGTTCTGAGTGGCGCCGGCGGCCCCAGATCCCGAGGGGTTCGGTGCACTCGATTGCGCGGTGAGCGCTGCGCGCAATGTGGCGGCCAGTTTGGTGGCATCGGCATTTTTCAAGTACACCACATGGATGTTGCCGCTGGCCGCATTGGGGCCCGTGTCGGAGGGGTTGTCCAGCTGAGCAACCAAGGAGCGGGCCAAGCCTAAGCGAGCCGAATTGGCTGCGCGCAGCACCAAAGAGTTGCTGCGAGGCTCGGCCATGACCGTGGTTTTAAAAGAGCCATCCGAAGAACCCGCAGCGGGCGCGCCGGTACTGGCGGCACCCGCGTCGAGCAAGCGCTGCAGCAAGGGCGCTAAGTCGGTGGCCAAGGCGTGCTTGAGTTGAACAACCTCGACGCCCGTGGCATTGGCCACATCGAGCGCCGCGATGATGCGCGACAAGCGCTGCAGGTTGTCGGCGTAGTCGGTGATGACCAAGGCATTGGTGCCAGGGTTGACGTTGACCGTGTTGTTGGGGCTAATGAGGGGCCGCAAAATGGGCACCAAATTGTTGGCGTTTTCGTGGTTGAGTTGGAAAATTTGGGTCACGATTTGGCCATTGGAGGCGGGCACTGCGCCAGCCGACACGCCGCCACTTTGCAATTTGGCATCGGCCTCCGGCACCACCAAATAAAGCCCAGCCGACTCCACCAAGGCATAGCTTTGGGTGCGCAGTTGAGCGGCAAACAAACGGAGTGCTTGCGCAGGCGACACCGGCACATTGCTGGTCAGTGTGATGGTGCCTTTGACGCGCGGATCGACCACCACGTTGTGGCCCGACAAGGTGGCCAAGGTTTTGGCCACGGCATCGATGTCGGCATTGTTGAAGTTGAGCGTGACGGGCTCTGCCGATGATTTGGCAGAAGATTTTTTCTCGGATTTCTTCTCTGACGGTTGTGGCTGTGCGTGCGCCACATTGGCCAGAGCCAAGCAAATCAAGGGCAAGCTGATCAGCAAGCACCACAGGCTGTGCTTGGGCAACAGCGAAAAAGAGTTTTGTTGTGTGTGTGGCATTCTGTAGGACATGATGTTTAACCCAATGAAAGCAAACTGCGCGCACCTTCGCGCCGTCCAATGATGTTCAGTAAATTTGACAAAGCCTCTGCGTGTTCTGGCACGGCGGTGGCTTCGCCTCGAAATTGAAATTGGGCGCCATGCCATTGGCCTTGGCCACTCAAAAGCAAACTGCCCGACTGCGTGACCAAGCTTAAAGCAGGGCCGCCCTGCGCAGCGCTTTCACTCACCAAGCTGAGCAAGTAAGAGCCCATGGGTTTGAGCGTGCTGAGTTTGGACGAGACATCTTCGGCTGTCAAAGTGGCGCTGCCTTGTAGCCCTGTTATGCCTTGCTGAAAATCTAGCACCAAGGGCTGCGTTTGCAAAATCAAACGACCCTCTGGCTGCAAAGTGTTCCAAGGCGCGCCCAAGCCACTGAGCAACTGAGCGGGCCATTGCGACACATGCGCACCCACCTGAAGACGCCATGCGGCCAACTGAGTGTTGCGAGACAACTGCATTGGCATGGCTTGCTTCATGCAGCATGCAGCCTTGATGTTCATCTGAATGCTTGGCAAGCTGTTGAAGCTGTACAAGCCCTGCACTTGCCATTGCAGCCGACCAGGCAGTGCCATGGCATCGCGGCTACCTGCGCCGCCCGTGAGGACCAACTTGCCCGAACCTAGCCACACAGAACCCTCAGCTTCTTGAACTTGAATCTGGCCTTTTGACAAGTGCCACAAGGCAGAGGCCAGCCACTGCGCAGGCATGTTCATGAAGACCGACAGCAAGCCGCCCACCAAAGCCCCTGTGGCAGCCCAACGCCAGTTTGAACTTGGCTTGCGGCCCACAGCCAAAGGGCTGGGTCGGAACGGGCGCTGAGGGGTGCTCATGATGATCGGCTCGGCAAGCTGAGGATGATGCTGCCACGCCAAGATTCTTTGGCGTCTTTGGCATCTTTTGATGTGCCACTCGATTTTTGCAAGTGCGCTTCCACCGGTAAGGCTTGCGCTTGAGCTCGGGCGGCCGACAGCCATTGCGCCAAAGCCTCCGCCGAAGTGGACGACACAGTGAGTGTGATGAGGGTGCCATCGGTGCTGAGTTTGGCCCCATTGCCCAGCCCGTCAGTGGTGATTTGTTGCAAGATGGCGCGGGCTTCTGCTGCGTTGATCCGAGGGGCATTTTGCAAAGCCTTGGCTTGCGCTTGCATGGATTTCAGAGCTTGTGTTTGCGTTTCCAATTTGGCCAATTGAAGCGGTGCTTGTTGGTAGCTTTGAAGCGCAGGCCACAGGTTCAACATGCCCACCAACACAGCCACCAAAAGCCAGACCCAAACTTTGAGCCGTTGCCGATCTTTGTCTGGCAATTGCTGCAAGGCTTGGCGAAACTTCAGGGTCATGTTCATGCTCAAGGCCTTGCGGTGTTTGCCAAAATACGCCAGTCAGAGCCACGCAGCTGCGCTGTATAGCCCTTGGCGGCCAAGGCTTGTACGAAGCTTTTTTCTTGCTCGGTAGAAAGCGCCAAGCCTTGTAACTTTGTCTCTGAACTAGGCGCTTCACCACGACCTGAAAAATCGAGGGCACTCACAGTTTGAGAGGCGGGCAAGCTGGCACCCACAGCCTGCAGCACCGACTCCAAATCACCCGCTTTGAGCGTGCCTGCGTTGCGTTGAAGTCTTTCTAATTCACGGGCCATTTGCAAAGAAGGATCGACCACAGGCACGTTGGGAAATGTTTGGGTGAGCAGATTTTTTTGCATGTCACGCTGTGTTTTGAGCTTGTCATTCAGTTGCCAGCTCACAACATTGAGGCCCAAGCATTGAACCACCACAAGACTCACCAGGCCCCAACGGACGGGGCGCCACGCGGTTTCGCGCGTGAAGCTTTGCCAAGCGCGGAGCAAGCTTTGGCGCCATCGAGCGCTGCCATGGGCCGCAAATTCAAACTGTGCCAAATCCCACTGCGTTTCAGCCGCACGCAGCATTCGTTCTTGGGTTGGCAAGGTTTCGATGCGCCATGCCGAGACAGCGTCTGCCAGGCTGGCCGTCAACTTATTTTGCAAACCGAGCAAAGACCTTTGGGCCAGTTCAGCCACGGCAGGAGAGGCTTGAATGACCAGGGGAGAGCCAGCTTCAATGGGGCTAGAACCGGCAGACCCCGCCGAACGCATGCGCTCCGCCCAATACATCAGTCCCGCCTCCAAAGGCAGTCGCCACGCGCCTTCCGAGTCGCTGACCCAGAGCCAAGGGTCATCAGGTGTGCCGCCAATCCAAGCAGAGCATGTGACCGCTGAAGCGTTGGAAGCTTCTGCATGAGGCTGCCTTAAATCCAATGAGGGCGCCCATTCTGGCAAGATCCGGTGCACCCCATGCCCCATGCTTTGCAATTGTTGAATGTGCGTTTGAAGCCAAGCTTTGTGGCATGCCGCCACCCAAACTTCCGATCCTGCTTGCCAGCCCGGCTGCAGCGACAAATGCATTGACTCAGCGTCGTCCAGCAGTGTTTCTTCTAACAAAGCTTGAAGCGCGGGCTTTAGTCGGCTGGCTTGTTTTTGCAGGCCAGCCGGAAGCGTGACCTTGTGCCAGGAAATCGCAGCCGCAGGCACCCATGCCCAAACCTCTTTGTCGCGCGCGCCAGCCGCGGCCGACGGGATGACCGTTTCGGCATACAGGGCGCCAGCATCTGGGCGCAAGGGCAATGAAAAAACGTGCGTGCTCATGGCTGACTCGATTGTAGGAGCGAGTCTTGCTGTACCGGCGGGAGAATGCCCGCTATTTTTTGCCGCCATACAAAGCTGGTTTGACCGCCATCGCGAAAGATCAAGGCCGTTTCTTCTTGCGTTCGATCTTCCAATCTCAATCTGCCCCACACTTCAAAATAACGGGTGCCCACTGAAAAGCGGCTGGACTCGAGGGTTTTGACATCCAAGGCCAAAGCCGCGTCGGACAGATTTTTGAAGTGAGTGCGCGAGCGTTGTTGGACAAACTTTTGTGCCGTCGAAAGCTCAAGGCCTGGCACTGCGGCATAGAGCACCTCGGCACTGGCAGTGTTGACATTCAAGGGCGAGGGCTCGGGCAAAATGCTCAGGTGCGGTGCCAAGCGTTGCACGGATTGGGGGCTGAGGCCCAGCCATTGGAGTTGGCCGATTTGCTGTGGCAAAAGGCTGGCTGGATTTGGATTTGGGCTTTGGCTTTGATTCACCGAACGCGCCGCTTGTGTGGCCGCCAACCACCCGCGAGACAAGCTTTCTAATTCTGAAGCGGGCAAACCCAACACATTGAACAAACGCTGCATGCTCAGACGCATGGGTTCAGAAATCTTCGCTGCTTGATTGCCAGCAGGTGCCTCAACCCAGTTGCTGAGGTTCAAGCGGCCCTGCGCATCGCTCACTTGACCCGATAAGAACACCTCTGGGTCGCCTTCTCGCAACTGCTGATCCTGCGACAAAAATGTAGACAATTTAGCTTCTTTCAAAGGCAAAGCCCAAGGCTCACCCAGATGGTCCACGCCGCCATTGGCGCTGATGCTGCCACCAGTGCCGCTGAGTGACGCACCGGCCACACCCGCCAAAGCATCTTCGCGCAAAATCAATCTTGTCCAATCCATGGCGCCATTCAGCAGCCAAGAAGATTGAATTCGGTGACGCTCGGCCACTTCCACCTCAACAGAACGCCATTGCTGCCACAGTGCCACACTGGCCAGCGTGGCCACCAAGGTCACCACCAGCATGGCGCTGACGAGGGCTGCGCCTGATTGATTCAAGGCATTGTGCGCTTTCATTGTTTCACCACTGTGAAAGTGGGCCTCACCCAATCGAGGCTGAGTTTGCCTTGAAGGCTGTTGTCATTGGCCAAATCAATCACCAAACGAATGCCTTCTGGCAGCATGGCAGAGGCACCGATGGGTTTTTTGCCCAAGTCTGAGCGAGATCCTTCACTGGACAATGCATTGCTCCAAGCGCCATCTCGGTGAAAATAAATTTGCCAATCACGAACAGGGTGAATCAAGACTTCGCTGGACGTGTTGGTGTTCAGGCGACCCGCGGATTCGCTCCAAATTTGCGCATTTTTCCAAGCCTGCGCCCAGGCATCGGCTTGGGTCAGTGGCGCCGATTGCCAGCGCGTCCATTGGCCGTTGGCCAAGGTCCATGCCACCACCTGAATGCCGGCTTGAGGGTCTTGCAAATGCTGACGGGTGATGCGCAACACGCGTCCATCCCAGTCGAGTGCGGGGGTGTTGGGCAGAACCATCATGCTGTCCAAATCGGTTCGCCATTGGGCCAAGCCGACCTGCAATGTTTGGGCGGCGTTGCTGCGTTCTTGCAGCGCAGTTTGCGCCCGCGACATGCCATCCAAGCCGCGCCATGACAACAGGGCCATGAGCGACAAAATAGCGCTGGCCACCAACACTTCAATCAAGGTAAAACCAGCGGACGCTTTCATCAGTAGCGCCCCATGACCGTGGACAACTCAAGCATCGGGGTCGTGTCATCGCCACGGAGCAAGACCACCCGGGCATCTAGCCGCCTGAAGTTGGGATTGGGTGTGGCGTTCACACTGACATTGACCTGGAAGGAGAAGCCGGCTTGTTGGCAGCCGATGCTGCTTTCACCCACCCCCGGAAATTGGCGAGACAAGCGCAATTTGCTGAACTCATTTTCTGCACAAATTTGCGCCAGCCATTGTGTGGATTGCCGTGCTGCATTGCGGCTCAAGGCATCGGTGGCGCGCATGCCCGCTAACAGTGCCACCGCCACAATGCTCAGCGCCACCAACACCTCAATGAGGGTAAAACCACTTGAGTTTTTGGGGCGTGGGTTTGGCCCCTGTGAACATGCGGCTGGTGCGGGCTTCAAACTCATGGCGCAACCCGCGTGACTTTGAAAGGCTGGATGCCATCGGTGCTCACCCACACTTGAAGTTGTTGGGCGCGCAAAGCCACCCGTTGTGGGCCAATGATGGGGTCGGGTCCCAGCACAATCCGCGCATCGGCATCAACCTCGGTGCGAGGTGAAAGCCATTCGGTGGGCAGCGTGAGCGGCGGCAAGCCCTCAAACACAAATTGAGCGCCTGCTGACGCTGGTGAATTCAGGGTGTCTTGCGATGTTTGCGGGTGCCATTGAACAGGAATGCCACTGGTTCTGGAGCGGGCTCGGGCCGATTCAAACAGGGCGGTCAATCGCTCAGCATCCCGCTCTAAGGCGCTTTCTGCGCTGTCTCTCAAGCTGAAGCTCACGGCGGCAGTGCCCAAGGCAATGAGTGCAATCACCACCAGCAGTTCAATGAGTGTGAAGCCAGCCAAGGCCTTGTGGCTATGCCTGCGGCACGGTTCATCTAACGCACGCGCGAAGGCCAGCGATGAATTGACTTCTCGCTGGCCGGTCTGTGCAAAGACCTTATTACCAACTGCCGATGTCGGCATTCACACCCTCACCACCCGATTGGCCATCAGCGCCCCAAGACATCACGTCCACTTCGCCTTTGATGCCGGGGTTGAGGTACTGGTAGGGTCTGCCCCATGGATCGGCAGGCAATTTATCGAGGTAGCTTTTCCATTGCAGTGGCACAGGTTCGGCAGTGGGCTTGACCACCAAGGCCTGCAGGCCTTGTTCTGCCGTGGGAAAGCGTTGATTGTCGAGTTTGTAAAGCTTCAGGGCTTGCACCAAATTGCCCACGTCGGTGCGGGCCGCCATGATGCGCGCGTCATCCGCACGACCCAGCACATTGGGCACCACCAAGGCAGCCAAAATGCCAATGATGGCCAGCACCACCATCAACTCAATCAGGGTGAAGCCGCGTTGGGCTGCTGTGCGGCGAGCCTTTGTCAAAGGCGGGGTGTTCAAGTCATGCGATGTAGGCGTCATGGCTGTTAAATTTTCTGCTGGTCTGTTCATGGTCGAGGGCCCTCTGCGCGCGTCATATTTGTCCATCATAATCCCGTCATGTTACAAGCCACGCCAACGCGTCCTCAAGCCCTCACCGCCAAAGCTTCGATGCGTTCGGGGCCGCCTGCTCGCTCGCCTTGGCCGGCACTCTGGGCTTGGGTATTGGGCGCCTTGGTGGCTTACTCGGGGGTGGCATGGGTGCTTCAAATGCAAAGCTTGTCTGCGCCCCTCACTCAATTGCCAGAGGCTTCTAGCCCGTTGCTCAATGCGCAATTCGGCGCATCCATTTTGACAGCGCCAGACAAGGCGCTTGTCGCTCAGGCATTGGGCGCGCCACCGCCCAACTTCTCTGCATCTGCCAATGCTGAGTCCAAGGCCAACCCCAGCCATCAATGGACCCTGCTTGGGGTGGTGGCTGGCAGTTCGGGTCGGGGGAGTGCGCTCTTGTCGGTCGATGGACTGCCGCCCAAGGCTTATTTGCCTGGCCAAACTGTGGCACCTGGTTGGGTGTTGCACTCTGTGGATCGTGGCGCAGCTCGCTTGTCTAGCAGTTTGCAAGACCCGCCCACAGTCGTCGTTGAAATGCCCAAGGCAGGCAACTGATCAAGCGATGAGGCTTTAAGGCATTCAGCTTAAAGACCTGAAGCGGTTTGATTCAATGTTGTAAAAACATTCGATAAACGGGGTTGTGCGTCTCTTCCACATAAGGGTAGTCCAAGGTGGTGAGAAATTTTTCAAACGCCTGTGCATCTTTGGGCGGTACTTGAAGTCCCACCAAAATGCGGCCGTAGTCGGCCCCCTGATTTCGATAGTGAAACAAGCTGATGTTCCAACCTGGGCGCATGAGGTTCAAAAACTTCATGAGTGCGCCGGGCCGTTCTGGAAACACAAATCGCATCAGACGCTCGTCCTTGGCCAAATTGGAGTGGCCACCCACCATGTGGCGAATGTGTTCTTGCGCCAACTCGTCATGGCTCAAATCAATGTTTTCAAAACCGTGCTTTTGAAAGTTGTTTGAAATTTTGGTGCTCTCACCAGCACCTTGCGTGGAGAGGCCCACAAACACGTGCGCTTGCGCGGTATCACTGATGCGATAGTTAAATTCCGTCACGTTGCGCGGGCCGCCAGGCAGGTTGCCAATGAGTTCGCAGAAGCGCTTGAAACTGCCACGCTCTTCAGGCAAGGTGACTGCAAAAAGCGCTTCGCGCTCTTCGCCCACTTGCGCCCGTTCGGCCACAAATCGCAGGCGGTCAAAGTTGATGTTGGCCCCGCACAAAATGGCAGCGTAGGTCTGACCTTTGGTTTTGTGTTTGGCCACATATTGTTTGATAGCAGCCACGGCCAAAGCGCCAGCGGGCTCGACGATGGAGCGTGTGTCTACAAACACATCCTTGATGGCTGCGCACACCGAGTCGGTGTCGACGGTGATGTACTCGTCGACCAAACCGCGCGCAATGCGAAAGGTTTCTTCGCCCACCAACTTCACGGCGGTGCCATCAGAGAACAAGCCCACATCGTCCAAGGTCACGCGTTTCTTGGCATTCACCGATTGAATCATGGCGTTGGAGTCGTTCATTTGCACGCCAATGACTTTGATGTCTGGCCGAATGGCTTTGATGTAATTGGCCACACCCGCAATGAGGCCGCCACCGCCAATGGCCACAAACACGGCGTCCAAAGAGCCATGATGTTGGTGCAACATTTCCATGGCAATGGTGCCTTGCCCCGCAATCACATCGGGATCGTCAAAGGGGTGGACGAAGGTCATGCCCATTTTTTTCTCAAGCATGCAAGCGTGCTTGTGAGCGTCAGAATAGCTTTCGCCCACCAGCACCACTTCACCTCCCAAAGCTTTCACCGCATCTACCTTGACTTGCGGTGTGGTGGTGGGCATGACAATGACGGCGCGGCAACCCAACCTTCTGGCACCCAAGGACACACCTTGCGCATGGTTGCCAGCAGAGGCGCAAATCACGCCTTTTTTCAATTGTGCGGGTGTCAGTTGTGCCATCTTGTTGTAGGCGCCACGCAATTTAAAACTGTGCACGGGTTGCTGATCTTCGCGCTTGAACAGCACTGTGTTGTGCAGGCGTTGGCTTAAGTGTTTGGCAGTCTCTAGCGCCGACTCTGTGGCCACGTCGTAAACGCGGGCGTTCAGAATTTTTTGAAGATAGTCGGCAGGTTTGAGGTGTTTCGGTGTCATACCCGAATGATAGCGGTCAAAAAAAATGCCCCGAGCCTTGCGACTCGGGGCAAATCCACCTTTTCAGAGGGTGGAGGAGACAAACGGTCAGTGTTTTCAAACATCCTCAAACACCATGGCGTCAAATTCTACATAAAAAATGCTGCAGTGCAATACCTTTGCAATGGCTTTACCATGACGGCTGTTCATTGGCCTCAAATCATGTAGAAAGAATTCACCAAAATGGAATGCACAGTCAGTTGGACCGGCGCGACCGGCGCGCGCTCTGGAATGGGTTTTGTGGCCGAAACAGGCAGTGGCCATGTGCTCATGATGGACGGCGCGCCCGATGCGGCCAAGCCTGAAAACGGTGGCCAAAACTTGGCGCCGAGACCCATGGAAACGGTGTTGGCTGGAACTGGCGGCTGCACAGCCTACGATGTGGTCTTAATTTTGAAACGTGGTCGTCATGATGTGCGCGGCTGTTCTGTGAAGCTCACTTCAGAACGCGCCGACACCGACCCCAAGGTGTTTACCAAGATTCACATGCATTTCACAGTCAGCGGTCAAGGCATACCTGCCTTGGCCGTGGAGCGGGCCGTAGCCATGAGCCACGACAAATATTGTTCAGCCAGCATCATGCTGGCCAAAACCGCAGACATCAGCACCAGCTTTGAGTTGATCGAGGTTTAAATGTGATGCGCCACAGTGGTCATGACCTTGGCGGCTGCACCCATGAGGCTTTTGACGGGGCTGGGCAAATCGAGCGCGCCCGCCTTTTGGGCCATGCGGGCATGCGCTATTTCATCTGATTTCATTTGCGCCACGATGGCCTTGGAGGCCAAGTCGTTGGCCGGCAACTGGGTCATGTGTCCGGCCAAATGCGCTTCAACTTGGTTTTCAGTGGCCACCACAAAGCCCAAGCTGAGCCTGTCGCCACCCAGTTTGCCAGCCGCATAACCAATGGCAAAGGCCCCGGCGTACCAAACGGGGTTGAGGAGCGAGGGGCGGCTGTTGAGTTGCTGCAAACGCTCAGCCGTCCAGGCCAAGTGATCGGTTTCTTCGCGACTGGCAGCGTCGAGTTTGGCTTTGAGTGCAGGGTTGCTGGAGGCCAGAGATTGGCCTGCATACAAAGCCTGAGCGCAAACTTCACCCACATGGTTCACCCGCATCAGCGCCCCAGAGAGTGACTTCTCCGCTTCCGTTAAGTCGGCAGGGGCCAAACCAGAGGCGGCCTGAGGCGTCGGCCTGGCGGCCTTGGGTGTGGCAAATAAGGTGCGCAAGGCACTGTCTGCAGCGAGGATCAAAGTATCGGCATTCATAGCGATAAGTTTAGCTCGGTTGTTGTGCGTAAGCAACGGAAAACCTTTCGTTTACACCGTTTTCTTTGCAGACTGGCCCGTCCTCTGGTGGAATACGTACAACTTCCTAAAGGAGGTTGGCTCTTGAAACGGTTGGCTTGCAGTATTTGCAAACAACCCAACGGGGGCCCTTGTTAAACCTTGGAGAACTTCTCAAATGAAAAAAACCCTCGTTGCTTTGGCTGCTATGGCAGCAACTGGCGCATTCGCTCAGTCCACTGTTACTTTGTCTGGTTCCATTAACTACGGTATCACCACCAACGTTGCTCACGTGCAAACATTGGGCGCTTGGAAAGGCGACCGCAACACATTGACATTCGCTGCTGTTGAAGATTTGGGCGGCGGCTTGAAAGTGACTGCAGCAGTGCAAGCACGTTGGAACTCTGCTACTGCCAGCGCTCCTAACTACACTGACTCAGCCACTGGCTTGAAGGGTGACACACTTTTTGAACAATCACGTCTGACTGTCGACAGCCAGTACGGTACCGTTTCTTTGGGCCGCTTCACCAATGCCATCGGCGTGGCTCCTGTGCACGTTTTGGAAGACTCTGGTCAGTCTACAGCTTCTGGCAACTCCGCCAACGGCCGTTGGTCTGGTCAAGCTCAGTACATGTCTCCCAACGTGGCTGGTTTCCAAGTTTGGGCTTTCAACGCCAAAAACTCTGCTAACAAATATTTGGGCGCTGGTACCGGTGCAGGTTACTCATCTGCTTGGGACTTGTCTGCTGCTAACTTGGCCACCAATGCCAAGACACGCTGGCAAAATGGCAACGCCACTGGTGTGAACTACACCAATGGTCCTATCTTCGCTCAGTACTATGAAATCACAGATTTGATGGGCGTGAAAGAAACAAAAATCTCTGGCGTGTACGACCTTGGCTTTGCTAAGCTGTACGCCAACCAGTTCAACCAGAAGAGCAACATCACTCAGTCTTTGACTGCAGCTGCCGGTACCAAAGGTATGGCCGCTCACAAAGCAACCGAGTTGGCTGTGAACGTGCCTTACGGTGCTTTCAACTTCCAGTTGGGCCGCTTCAATGCCGACAAAGATCTGGACTTGTCCAAGACAGACGGTTCTACAAAGACCAGCAAAACTGGTTGGGGCGCTACATACGACTTCTCTAAGCGTACCAAGGCCGTGTTCGCAGCTTCTGTGACAGAAAAAGGTTCTGCCAACTTGAACGCTGGCAACTTGGTGACTGGCCGCAACCAGTTCATCGGTTTGACACACAACTTCTAATCACTTCGCTGACAAACGTCAGCAGGTTATCGAGAACATAAAAAACCCACCGTGGTAGCACGGTGGGTTTTTTTATGGCAAATTAGGAAGCTTCAAAAGGTTCATTCCAAAATGGCTCGAAACTTTTCATTCTCAAGCAAGCTCAACCCAAGCTGGGCATGGATGGGCTGGTTAGTCCTTTTGGCTTTGCCCGCGTTGCAAGGCTGCGCCTTTTTGTCGATTCAAGATTCCCAAACGCCTTCCAAAATCAGTGCGATACCGCAACTCATTTGGCAGCCAGAGGACCAACTGAAATGGCAGTCGGTCAAGCTGCCAGGCAAAGTGTCGACGCAATATACTTTGGTCAAGCTTATGTCTAGCGGGACGGGGCACGCCAGTTTGCAGGGCACTGCGCATGCTGCGGCCAGCATGCTTCGGCATCCACTCCGGGTTGAGCCCGATCAATTGAACGATCTGGCTTTTTCTTGGCAGGTCTCCCAACTCATTGAGGGTGCCGACATGGCCCTCAGAGACCACGACGATTCACCTGTGCGGGTGGTGCTGGCCTTTGATGGTGACCGTGGCCAATTCTCTGCCAAAAACGCCATGCTCAACGAGTTGGCTTTGCTGGTCACCGGCGAGCCCATGCCTTATGCCACGCTCATGTATGTGTGGTGCAACAAAAGGCCCTTGAATTCGGTCATTGAAAACTCTAGAACCGATCGCATTCGCAAAGTGGTGGTGGAGTCGGGCGCAGGTCGGCTCAATCAATGGCTTTCCTATGAGCGCAACATTCGCGCCGATTACGAAAAAGCATTTGGCGAGCCGCCGGGTGCGCTGATTGGCATTGGCATCATGACCGACAGCGACAACACGCGCAGTTTTGCACAGGGCTGGTACGGCACGATCGCATTGAAATAGGTTATCGTCAATTTGGGCCTTGAGCCCTAGAGGTCTAGGGGGCGCGAGTATTCAAGTTCAGGTGTAACGCTTGCTGCGCAAATTGTTTTTCATTTCGCGCAGCGCAGGTTGCAATGTTTCGCCGATGCGAAGCGCCACGGTGGTGGCCAAAATGTCAATGATCAGCAAATGCAAAAGCCTTGACACCATGGGGCTGTATCGGTCGTAGCTTTCGGGGTGGTCTGCCGTCAGGTGAATGTGACCGGCGCTGGCCAATGGTGAGCCACTGGCCGTGATCACGATGGTGGTCGCACCGCGTTTGCGGGCGATGTCGCAAGAGTCCATGAGGTCGCGGGTGCGGCCGGAGTTGGAAATGATCACCACGCAGTCGCCTTGGCTCAGCATGGAGGCACTCATGACTTGCATATGGCCATCGCTGTATGCAATGGTGTTCATGCCCAGTCTAAAAAACTTGTGGTGCGCATCTTGCGCCACGATGCCCGAATTGCCCACACCATAAAATTCAATGCGTTTGCTCGTGCTGTGAGTCAGCGCCAAAGCTTGAGCCGCTTGGTCTAGTGCAAAAGAAGATGCATCATTGCGGTATTTAAGAAATGCTGCCACCGTGTTGTCGATCACCTTCACCATCACGTCGGTGGTTTTGTCGTCGGCGTCCACACTGCGGTGAATAAAGGGCACACCCTCGCTCACACTGCCGGCCAATTTGAGCTTGAAATCGGACAGACCATCGTAGCCCACACTTCGGCAAAACCGCACCACCGTGGGCTTGCTCACATGCGCTCTGTCTGCCAATTCAGTCACTGGCAAATTGGCAAAAGCGCGGGGGTCTAGTAAAACCAATTTGCCCACGCGCTGTTCGGCGGGCGCCAAGGAGGGAAGACAGGCTTTGATGCGGTCGAGCATGGTTTAGATCTCTTCGGACCAGCAAAAACCATCTCGCGCAATCATGGCGCTGGACGAGCTGGGGCCCCAAGTGCCTGCTGCGTAGTGGCGCGGGCCTTGCGTATCGGCAGCCCAATGTTGCAAGATGGGTTCGACCCAGCGCCAGGCTTCTTCTTGCTCGTCACTGCGCACAAACAAGTTCAAGCGGCCCTCTAAAACATCCAACAACAAGCGCTCATAAGCACCCACGCGTTCGCTGCCAAAGCGCTTGTCAAAGTCGAGGTCGAGGTGCACCGAACTGAGGTTGGGGGCGCTTTGGTTGTTGGACTTGATGCGCTTGTTTTGACCTTCGGCAAACAAATGCAACTCCAAACCGTCCTTGGGTTGCAGGTGAATGATGAGCTTGTTCACGCCGCCCGCAGGGGCCTGGAAAATGGCATGGGGTGTCGGCCGAAAATTGATTTCAATGTATGCCTCTCTTGAGGCCAAGCGCTTGCCGGTGCGAATGTAGAAAGGCACACCGGCCCAGCGCCAGTTGGCAATCTCGGTGCGCAGCGCCACAAAGGTTTCGGTGCTGCTGTTGGGGTTCACACCGGTTTCTTCGTTGTAGCCCGCTACAGCCTGACCGTGGGCTGTGCCTGCACTGTACTGGCCGCGCACCACATGTTGGTTCAAGGTTTCTTGTGTCCAAGGTTTGAGGGCGCGCAACACTTTGAGCTTCTCATCTCGAATGGCATCGGCATGCGCGTTGATGGGCGGCTCCATGGCAATGGCGCACAGCAATTGAAGTGCGTGGTTTTGCACCATGTCGCGCAGCGCGCCGGTGTTTTCATAAAACGCACCACGTTTTTCAACGCCCAACTCTTCGGCAATGGTGATCTGAATGTTGGCAATGTGCTCACGGCGCCACAAGGGTTCAAACAAGGCATTGCCAAAGCGCATGGCAAACAAATTTTGTACAGAAGGTTTGCCCAGGTAATGGTCGATTCGGAAAATTTGGTGTTCTTCAAACACCTTGCGCACGCTCTGGTTGATGGCCTTGTTGGACTTGAGGTCGTGGCCCAGTGGCTTTTCTAAAACGATCCGAGTTTGGGGGGTGTTCAGTTGGGCCGCGCCAAGTTGTTCACACACAGTGTTAAAAAGACTGGGCGCTGTGGCCAAGTACATCACCACGTGGTCGGTTTTGCGTTCGGCCAAACGGGCAGCCAGTTTGACGTAGTCGGCTGGATTGGACAAATCCACGCGCTCATAGTGGAGCATCGCCTTGAAGCGAGCAAACTCTTCGTCGTTAGGACGCTTGGCGCCTTCCACTTGCTCAAAACGCGACTGAATGAGGGTTTGGTATTGCTCGTCAGACATGCTGTCGCGGGCGACGCCAATGATTCGGCCGCCCTCAGGCAAAGTGCCGTGACGGAAAGCTTGAAAAAGCGCGGGCATCAGTTTGCGCCACACCAAGTCGCCCGTACCGCCAAAAAAGACCAAATCAAAAGACATGTTTATTTGTTACATAAAAATGATTTTGTAATGTAACTTTGTTTCATTGATAATTCAAGACTTGTTTTAAATATTTTGATATGAACCAACTCGACGCTCTCAAACAACACACCACTGTGGTGGCTGACACCGGTGACTTCAAGCAACTGGCGCAGTTCCAACCCCAAGACGCCACCACCAACCCGTCGCTCATCTTGAAGGCGGTGCAAAAACCAGAGTACGCCCCCTTGCTGTCAGAGGCTGTGTTGGCGCACAAGGGCCAGCCTTTGGACGTGGTGATGGACCATTTGTTGGTGCGCTTTGGTTGCGAAATTTTGAAGACCATTCCGGGCCGTGTGTCCACAGAAGTAGATGCGCGTTTGAGTTTTGACACCGCGGCCACATTGGCACGTGCGCGTCGCTTGATGAGCCTGTACGAAGCGCAGGGCATTTCACGTCAGCGCGTGCTGATCAAAATTGCCGCCACATGGGAAGGCATTCAAGCCGCTGCCGAGTTGGAGCGCGAAGGCATTCACACCAACCTCACCTTGTTGTTCTCGTTTGCACAAGCGGTGGCTTGCGGCCAAGCCAAGGTGCAATTGATCTCACCATTCGTAGGACGCATTTACGACTGGTACAAAAAGACGGCGGGTTCTGCGTGGGATGAAGCTTCGAATGCTGGCGTCAACGACCCTGGCGTCAAGTCTGTTCGTGCCATCTACAACCACTATAAAAAGAACGACATTGCCACCGAGGTGATGGGCGCTAGCTTCCGCAATGTGGGTCAAATTGTGGCCTTGGCGGGTTGTGATTTGCTCACCATCAGCCCTGATTTATTGGCTTTGTTGGCCGCCAATGAAACGGCATTGATGGCGTCTTTGGATGCACAAGCGGCCAAGGGCATGGACTTGCCTTTGGTGCAATACAACGAAGCCGAGTTTCGATTTGCATTGAACGAAGATGCCATGGCCACCGAAAAATTGGCGGAAGGCATTCGTGCATTCTGTGTGGACGCCATCAAGTTGGAAGGATTGATGTTGGCGGCGCAAAATACTTAAAAACGCTTGATAAGGAAGTTTATGCTAGGTGATCAAACGCCTGCTTGGCAAGATTTGAAGGAACAAGCCAAAGCGTTTTCTGGTTTTGATTTGCGTGCTGCGTTTGCATCCGATGCGCAACGTGCTTCTCATTTCAGTCAAGAGGCGCCGGGAGTGTTTGCCGATTTGTCGAAGAACCATTGGGATACCAATGTGGAGGCGCATTTGCTGGCGCTGGCCGAGCAAGCCGGTTTGCTGACGCATCGCAATCGCATGTTCAATGGCGAGGCCATCAACGCCACCGAAAACCGTGCCGTGATGCATTGGTTGTTGCGTCATCCTGCTGAAGGCCCAGCTGCCGAGGCATTGCCTGCGCCCGTCAAAGCGTGCTTGAAGGATGTGCACAGCACCTTAGATGCCATGCTGTTGTTTGCTGAAAAAATTCGAGCTGACTCGCAAATCACCGACGTGGTGAACATTGGCATTGGTGGCTCTGACTTGGGTCCGCAAATGGCGGTTATGGCTTTGCAGTCATTCGCATTGAAGAGCAAGCGTTTTCACTTTGTGTCCAATGTCGATGGTCACGAGTTGGATGCGGTTTTGAATGGCTTGAAAGCAGAGAACACTTTGTTCTTGGTGGCTTCTAAAACATTCACCACCTTAGAAACCATGACCAATGCCTTGTCTGTCAAGCGTTGGTTTGAAACACAGGGTGGCACCGATGTGGCGCGTCATTTTGCAGCGCTCACCACCAATGTCGAAGCTGCTGGCCAATTTGGCATTCAAACTTGTTTTGGTTTTTGGGATTGGGTGGGCGGCCGATACTCTTTGTGGTCAGCCATTGGTTTGCCTTTGGCCATTGCCATTGGTGCTGAACAATTCCGTTCGTTCTTGGCGGGCGCGCATGCCATGGACCAACATTTTCAACAGGCAGATGCATCACACAATTTGCCTGTGCGTTTGGGCTTGTTGGATGTTTGGTATCGCAACTTCTTGCACTACACCAGCCGCTGTATTGCGCCATATCACAGCGCATTGAAACGCTTTGCACCCTACTTGCAGCAGCTTGAAATGGAAAGTAATGGCAAGCAAGTCGATCAAGCGGGTCAAGCATTGCCTTATGGCACCTCACCTGTGTTGTGGGGCGAGCCAGGGACCAACGGTCAGCATGCATTTTTCCAAATGTTGCATCAAGGGACTGATGTGGTGCCGCTTGAGTTTGTGGCCGTGAAAAATGCCACGCATGCGTTGCCCGATCACCAAGCTTTGTTGTTGTCCAATGTGTTGGCGCAAGCTCAAGCTTTGATGGTGGGCAAGTCGGATGCCGGCGGTCACAAAAACTTTGCGGGCAATCGGCCCAGCACATTCATCTTGCTGGAAGATTTAACGCCCTTCAATTTGGGGGCATTGATCGCCTTGCAAGAGCACCGCGTGTTTGTCAGCGGTGCAGTGTGGGGCATCAACAGCTTTGACCAATGGGGCGTGGAGTTGGGCAAAGTGTTGGCCAAAGACATTCATGCTCGATTGCTCACGGGTGACGTATCGGGCTTGGATGCGTCCACGGCGCAGCTGTTGCGTAAAATTCGATAGCCGTTTTTGTCAACTAAGACGCGCCGTTATTTCCCTTTGTCGGAAAGTAGCCATAAAAAAACCCCGCAATCACTTGCGGGGTTTTTTGTGCGATGTCAAAGGTCTTTGCAGACCCTTGATGCTGCAGGCAATTACATGCCCATGCCGCCCATACCACCCATGCCGCCCATGTCAGGCATGCCACCGGCGCCAGATTCTTCTTTGGGTGCTTCTGAAACCATGCACTCTGTGGTCAACATCAAAGAAGCCACGGATGCTGCGTTTTGCAAAGCAGTGCGTGTTACTTTGGTGGGGTCCAAAATGCCCATTTCAATCATGTCACCGTAGGTGTCGTTGGCAGCGTTGAAGCCGTAGTTGCCTTTGCCGGCCATCACGGCGTTCACCACCACGGATGGCTCGCCACCAGCGTTGTACACAATCTCGCGCAAAGGCGCTTCGATGGCTTTCAACACCAGCTTGATACCAGCGTCTTGGTCAGCGTTGTCGCCTTTGATGGCGCCAGCGTTTTGACGAGCGCGCAACAAGGCCACGCCACCGCCAGCCACAATGCCTTCTTCCACAGCAGCGCGGGTCGCGTGCAATGCGTCTTCAACACGGGCTTTCTTTTCTTTCATTTCGACTTCGGTGGCAGC
>Ga0214921_10003189_pt1 | contig 25377 bp, 27 predicted proteins | sample LL1505_MetaG_FD_177992 | JGI IMG/M metagenome (GOLD analysis project Ga0214921, IMG submission 177992) | Freshwater microbial communities from Lake Lanier, Atlanta, Georgia, United States - LL-1505 | ecosystem: Environmental > Aquatic > Freshwater > Lake | place: USA: Georgia | collected...
GCACGGGTGTGGTAACAGGCGTAAGCAGCTCAGCGATCAAAGGAGCGCTAGATATCAGCGCCCGGAGAACTGGCAGCGAGTCTCAAAGTGTTAGTTTCTCCGAGGCCGAAAAAGATCTAGTTAGCGCTGAGGAGCTTAAGCACGAAATGTCCGCGGAGAAGGGCTTAGCATGGTTTGACTTGGGGAATGGTCGGATTGTAAAGGGCCGCTCCTTCTGGTTTAACGCCGAGCTTCCTGAGAAGTGGGATGGACGTGAATTCTTAGTTCGTCCTGAGAGACTCGAAACTGACGAGATCGGACTCGCCGATTGGGTTGACGAACGTATCCTCGCACGAGAGGAGGGGGAGACATCAGAGAGATTTGCGCCAAAACCCAAGGGCGAGCCCTTACCGGGCGAACTTAACGATAAGCCCCTGAAGCCACAGGGAATTGCAGGCGCTAAGACCGACAGGAAACCGCGCGATCGGGCAGCTAGCTCCTTTAAACTAAAGACCGAAGAGGCGCAAACCAGGTCGCGGGGTGCTGTAACAACTGTAGCCAAGCCCCTATCTCCAGCCGAGCTTGAAAAGCGGCGCAAAAAGGACAATTCCGCCCCAAAAACAGGCCCTTTTAAGATTCGCAAATAATCTCACAAAGGTGGATTCTTAAGGCATAGTATTGATTAAAATCGTCTGTAAACGTATGTTTTAAGCTGCTTAAAGCCTATACTGCGGTTTTATTGTAGGGAGTGCAGGTTCTGGCTACGGAGGTTTTTTATGTATAGTGGCGGTGTAACTTTTTCTATTTCTAAATCATTTGGCCGTCTGCAACTAATACCTGAATCGGAAGGTCTTCGTTTATTTTACATACCAATAGTTGATGGTGCCGAGACTCCTGGCGCACCTGGTCATCTGGATATGCTTTTACCGATCGACGCGATAGGTGGCTTGTGGGCCACAACACGCGCATTTCTGTACGGCGTTGAGTCGCTGGACGAGAACGTTATCCTGCAAGCTGGCGCAGTTGAGAGCGAGTCAGATTCTTTGGTGAAGCTATATCGCGACAAGCCTCGGGGCCAACAAGGAAAATTAACCGGCGAAGAGACATGCTGGCTGCGCATAGTCACCGGTCGCACCGAAGAGGAACGCCGCAGGATTAAGTTAGGCCCCAGAGACCTCCTTTGCATCGAGTTAGCCTGCAACTCCGTAATGATACTTGCAGGGCAAAGAGGGACACACAGGCCAGCATTAGCATAGTTACACCCCGGAATATTGACCGATAAGTAAAGTTATCGGTCAATATGGGGCCATGCCTTTTAACTACCAGTTGCACCCGCGCTCTGAACCGGAACCAATTGGGCCGAGGAAGATAAGCTTTCGTGCGACCCAGCCTGGGCAGTCTTTTGGTAACGGATCGCCTAGCGTTGCGGTCAAGGTTTCGCTGCCCCGTCTATACGTGACATTAGACCCGATGTTGCCTCTGTTACAGAGATCGTCTTGGCACGCCAGATATGCACAAAACGAGACGTACGGGAGCCTAGAAGATTCTGTCTCCATACGTCGATTTAGACCCGGATCATCACTGCTAATAACATCAACAGCATCAGCAAAATATCCGAACGGGTCAAACGCTGGCGGCATAAAAAAGTGGTTGGAGTACCCAGGTTCTATTCTGAGATTGCTATACATGGTCAGCGCCGATCGTGTCTTAACTCCAAAGTAAGGCGAGAAGCCGTTAAGAAGCTCAAGTAGAATAACAAATCCGATAGGGGCCCCTACTCTCAATACCGACTGACTTACCCGTCTCAAAACAAAAGTCAGATAGGTAAGCCTGATAGCGAAAGGTAGGAATATAACATGCCGAATCAGTACATATTCGACCTCATTAATTAGTCTAAGGAAGGAAGCCAGAATAGTTACACCAATTGTTACCATTGAGACCCGATTTAACACTTTAAGACGATTACAGAGTCCGACATACACCTTTTGGCTGCTTTCCTCTGTCAGCCAACTCGCCAGCAAGACAAACATCGCGCTAGAAAAATTCGCGAAATACTTCACGTAGTGGAGAGATAAAGATAGATGAAAAAAGACACCTAGCCATACCCCGAAACCTCTGCACGTCGGGCTGATTAGAAGCATCGGCAAAAGAATCTCCACAGCCAACGACCAGAGTGAAATCATCTGAGAAAGCTCGTCCGAAATGTCACGGTCCAAGCCATATAAACCAAGCGTTTGCTGTCCGAACAACCCAGAGCAGCTCACAGAGGAGTCAAAGTATGTCAGGTTCATCTTCGCCAATGCCGCGAAGAAATACACGATGATTATCAACCATCTGAGAGTGCCACGAATCGCATCGTAGATCTCAGAAATCGACTTAGCTCTGAAACCACCAATGAGGACGGAAAGAGCTATACATAAGTGGGCCCAGCGATGATTGGGGACCGCTGGCAGATTTGTAATCCATGAGATAATACATAGGGCCGAGGCGACCCTAAGGGCCAAAACACTTCCTGTATCCAGAAGTAGAATAAGGCCGCCAGATAGCAAAAGAAGGGATGGCCAAAGAAGCTCTAGCGGGGCAGACCACGAAACAGGACTTATTCCGGTAAAAATTAGAGCTAGGGCCCAAAGGAGCGCGAAGAGACGAACAGAATACAACAACATGACGGTCATCTTTCCGCGTTCAGAAGACCAGCGCAAGGGAGATTTTGGGCTTGATACGCGGGGCGGCCGCGCTATTACTTCACTCTAACTCCCTTCCTGGAGCTAACAAGGATCGTACGCCGAATCTCTGATATCGCTCCTAGAGCATCTTTTACCCTAAGCGATAACAAATAGCGTCCATCGCGAGGAAACGACCTTTTTATAAAACTAGAGGTATACCGTTTACCATCAGAGAATCTCCAAAGATAGCTTACAGCTTCCCCCTCTGGATCTCGAGAAGCGCTAGCATCGAGACTCACAAACCGGCGCCGCTTTGAATTCTTAGCTGCTATCTGAGCTAAAGCGGCGCGCGGCGGGGTGTTTCGATACACAGCGGTCATGGTTTCAGGTACGCCCTTTGTCAAAAATGTTCTGACGGGATTAAGGTATCCATCACTCCAACCGACGAATGTGCGCCCTGCGTAGGTATTCGGAGCGCGAATCGACTGCTCCGATCCTACAATCGGATGAGCTATGTAAGGTGCAACGACATCCTGCTCTTCATCTAGATAGTTGATAGTCGCCCCTGCTGGCTCACTTGAAAAAATATACGGCGTGACGCGCGCCGCCAATCTGACGCACTTCTGATCCGTGAGGCCGTCTCCTATGCTCGCGACTAAGCACAGTTCATAGGCGGTGTTATCAGAGTGCTCAGTTGGGATAAATGTCCCCTTAGCACCATCAATTTCAGATACGAGATGTGTGTGCTGATTGTGTACCTGAAGGATGCTCCAGGAGAGCGAAAGCCGCTCTGGGAAGTCGGTAATTGCCTCACCAGAGAACCGAACCTCCTTTCCAATCTCGAATTGGTCCCCAACTTGCGGGGTAATAATTCGCGCCATAGGAGCATTCATACCTGCACGAACGGTAAAAGTATCGGATGAACTAGCAAAAGGCGCGCTTGTTTCTGTTACCGTTACCTTCACTGTGTATGTTCCGACGCGTGAATAGACGTGATTTACATCGGCATCAGTGGCGGTGTTGCCATCTCCAAAGTCCCAAAGGAAGGTGAGAGACTGCCCATCTGGATCGTAACTTGCCGAAGCTCTGGCGCTAACAACAAGTGGCACATCTCCCGATGTTGGTGACACGGATGCCTTTACTACTGGACTTGAATTACCCGAGCCAACAGCTTTGAATCTCCTAACCTGACTGGTTCGCGTCTTTAGGTCGAGATAAACCGCGTAGATGTTCTTATCTGGACCAGAGAAAAGCTCAACCGCCCCAAGATTACTCCCTACCTCAGTGGCAAAGTTATGCGCGGTGGGGCGGCCATTTGAATCAAACGTAAGATACCGGATAAACTTCTGCGCGTAATCGGCGAAAAATAGAGCACCCCTATACTTTTCCGCGTAAACTGTACCTTCATAGAAAGCAAGACCGGTTATCGATGCCCCTAAATCTTTACCAGTTTCATCGTATGGGTGCCGATAGTTAAAAAGCGGCTTCCGCACGATCTCTTGCCCTTTTGCATACATCTCGTTACAGAAATCGATAGTTCGCGGGTGCGACTTATATCCTACTTGTCGGACACTGGCCGTCGCCTCTCCTTCCTGTTGAGCTCGATCAGTAAAACCGCCTTCGTAACATGGCCAACCGAAGTTTAAGCCCTTACCGTTGTTAATCTCCTCGTAATAAGAGGTACCAACATCACCAAAGAACGCGTCTCCCGATTTCGGATTCAAGGTAATTCTAAATGGATTCCGGAACCCGTAGGCCCATGTTCTCGAACGATTTGAGCTGGGCTTCTTTGCGTCATACCATGGATTATCAGGAAGCCCCTCACCTGTATCTGGGTTAATTCGAAGAACGCGTCCAGAAAGCGAGTCTAAGTTTTGAGTGCGGAGACCGACTCGATTCGGCCCAGAGTAATCAGCGCCATCACCCAATGAAGCGAAGAGAATCCTATTTGGCCCGAAGATCAAAGTACCAGCTGTATGAGAAGTCGAATCACAGGCTATACAGTCCTCTATCGGCGTTCCATCCATATTTAGTCCAGTCATGCACGAGGCGCGCTCCGGGATGTTAATGTCTCCAGGTGGCACTGGCGGAGCCATGTTAGCGAGAGTGCTATTCTTGCCGACAATCACCTCAAGTGAATCAGGCAAAGCCACAGTGTAGTCCTTGCTCGCGTCGGCCGTTAAACGAGCGATCTGGATTACTCTAGGTTCGGCGGAATCAGTAACGGCTCCAGGGGGATCAAAGACGTAGGAGATATAAATAAAAGGCTTAGCCGGGAAGCTCGGATCGACAGCAATTCCAAGCAAACCCCGGTCGGTTTGCTTATTCGTGATACTCTGAAGATCAATAAAGGGCGTCGTCAGTAATTTACCCTTATCGACAACTCGAATAATTCCAACCTTCAGCGCGAGATAGGCGCGATCAGGCGTGGCGAATGCCATAGCTGTAGATATCGGGAGATCCCGCAGTACAACCTCCTCAATGAAATTTTCACCTGGCGCGAACTCCGATTGAGACGCCGCCTCATTGGTCGGGAATATTCCCGAAACGAACACAGATATAAACAGCCAGAAGAAAAAAGTAGATGTTCGCGCCATGGTGTTTTTCTCTCAACTTCGCGTAGTAGTTATCGCGAGTGATGAGGTAACACGCATATATACTGGGCGGATATGAGATGAGACAGAGCCCTACGCCCCCTCTCACTATTACCTTTAATTAGTAGTTGAGAGGAAATATGTGTCGATTATCATCTTGGGATTGGCCCAGTGATGCCGGGCATGGCTCCACATCGCTTATACTTCACCTTTCCCCCCCCCTCTTTTCCCTCGCCGCTCTCTTTGTACAAAAATAGTCCGTCGAGGTTTTTATTTAAACAAAGAGGCCAGCGAGAACGGACAAAGGGGGATACTGAAGGCGCGGCTTATACCTTCCCCTCGCTGTGATCGCTGTTCAGGATTAACGAATTGCTCATTTCTTTACAAAGAGAAAAAAAGAACAGCGAGCCGGAAACGGGGCATAGCTACTTGTTCTCCTGAACCCTCTATGTGAAGACTTATCGCCCAGGATGCTGGCAATAGTCAGACGCCCCCTACCCCCCAGCCTTCTTAGCGCGGAGGCCTCGTCTCGATAGCTCTTTAATTACAGTCTCGCAATGGTCTCCTTGCAGCTCGAGGACTCCATCTTTCTCAGCTCCCCCTCCTCCAACCAGACGTTTGAGGTCTGAGAGAAGCTGCTTTAACTGCGGAGTGTTCATGGCAACACCCGAGATAGTAGTGACCGTCTTGCCTGCCCTGCCCTTGTTCTCACGACGGACCTTGATATCTCCGTCACCCTTTATTAGTTGGTTCCTGAGAGCGCCGCACTTACAGCTAGAAATTGGTTCAGAACACCCGCTGCAGATCGCTCCCTTGTCAGTTGAGTAAACTTCTCTATACTCATCACGCTTTGTCATAGATAGCCCCTCTTTGTCTAATAGACCCCCTTGAGATTTACCCCCAAAAGCTGCGACTTAAAGAGCCTATCGTCAACCTTCCGTAGCGTCCTATGGTGACTGGTGGTGAGGAGATTAAAGTGCCTTCTTTTTCCAAGCATCTCAACTATCTTATCGCCTACCGAGTCGTCGCACTCCCAATCGAGCCGAGAAGGATCAGGCAGCTTAAACGGGGAAGAAAATGCTCTCAGCGACTTATCTCCCTTCATGCTAAAATAGAGTTCAAAGTAAGAGAGCACCAACTCCCTCGGACTCTTAAATATCGGCTCCCTAAAGCGTAAACCCGGAAAATTTGATTTGGCGACAGCACCCCAGTACCCACGCCATTTATAAGCGCAGATCATGTGGTCATCGTCATCTTCTGCGCAAAGATCAATGAGAAACGGCTCGCACTTTCCCCGCTTCAATGCCGCCGCGGCTAGCAACGAACCATCAAAACAGTGGGCTCTGCCGTCTCTAAGGGCCGCTTTCGCTGAGAGATGGCCATCTTCGCACCTGTAAGGAAGTGAGTCTACTAAATCCTGAGCACGATCGGGTGTTGAACACTTAGAGAGAATAGCCAGCTCCTGTTTGCTCCACGCAGCATTGATTTTCTGTGTCTTCATACAGTACATGCTGTGGGCTTTCCCAACCTACGTCAAGCCCCACGGTAACTACAATAACGGCGACGACAAAAAAATCCGGCGAGTAGTTACTTCCCACGAATGGCCCCGATCTCTCGCAAGACCGCGGCGGCCGCTTCAAAGAGTTCGACCGGAATCTCGGTGTCTAGTTCAACGGCCTCGAGAGCGGAACATAGACCTCCCCTCTCTACGATCGGAATACCGTGCTTCCGGGCGCAGGCAACGATAAAATCCGCCACTTTGTATTCTCCACGCGCTGCTAATACGGGAGGCTGCTCATCACCGCCAGGAAGCTCTAACGCGAATGCTTGATAGTACTTACCACACATAATCAATCCGTCTGGATAAATAACCTTTCTCGATAATTATCGGTCGATAATATGAAACAGTTGCGTGACTACTCACCGGATTTATAACTACTGCCATGAGTAGTTCCCCGGCTTTTTAGATCGTTTCCGCGATTGTATCGCTAAACGAGCTGTTTTGGCGCATCTTGTTAATAGCGCGCTCTAGGCTCCACACAGTAATCGGCTTCTCTATGTGGTAAATACTGGCTCCTTCTGAGACCGTCTCATGATCATCGCCATCGGCCCCTGCCTGCGTATCGCGCGCGCCCTTGGAACCTTGAGAACATAAACATATAACGGAAACGCCTGGACAAGAGGCCGCTACATCTTTACAGGCCAACATATCCTGAGAGCCTAGCCCCTCTTTATCTATCATGACTATATTCCAGGAGCCCGGCTCTCGCTCTATCAGGTCTCGAGCTTGGCGCAGATCGAAAACCCCACGAGTAAAGCATCCTAACGACTCAAGCGCGCTACTAACAAACGGTTGCACTCCGGACTCGACGCCGAGAAGCAGAACTCCGATCGATCTATTTTTCTTGGCAGTTTCCGTAAGTTTGTTAATTTGTCGCTCTGAAGCAACAATCGGAAGATATACGCTAAATATCGTGCCCTCACCCTCACGACTGTGAACGGTGATCGCGCCGTCATGTTCGCGAACAATTGAGTAAGCGGCAGCTAACCCAAGACCAGTACCGGATAAACCTACCCCTGTATCTCGATCGATATTCTTAGTGGTAAAAAACGGCTCAAAACACCGATTAGCCGCCTCCTCGTTCATCCCGACTCCGTTGTCTCTTAGGTCTATACGAACATACGACCCAGGTGATATTTCGGGCCCCAAATCACCGCTTCTGACTATCACTGAGTGGACAGACAGGGATACCTCGCCTCCTTCAGTCTCTCCGATCGCGTCTTTAGCATTGGCCAACATATTGGTTATCACTTGCTGCAGCTGGTTTGAGTCAGCAAGTACCTCGACGCCCTCAGGAAGCTGATCGTCGCATATTAAGTTAATATCTCTCCCCAGTAGAGAGCTGTACAGCTCTCTTGAATCACGTAAAAACGGCGATAATTCGATTCTTACTCTCTTCTTGGCACCCTTAGAGGCGAAATTGAGCAGTTGCGAAACAAGAGAGGCTCCCTTCATAGCCGCGTCATTAATTACCTTAGACGCCTGAGCTACCCCCTGGTTACCATTAGCTTGGAGCTGAATAAGCGATACTTGTCCGACTATGGTTTGAAGCAAGTTATTAAAATTGTGCGCTACTCCTGAGGCGAGCAGCCCAGCGGTACGCATCTTAACTGCGTTTGCCATCTTATTTTCAAATCGACCGGCTATCATCGCCGTAGCCATCTCATTGGCCATACTTACAAGGAGCTGAAGCCTGTCCGAGGTAGAGAAGGTTCTTCGCGAAATGGGCTCCAAAACAAGTACTCCCATCACCTGCCCGATCGCTACGACCGGAACCACTATCAGAGAAGAAGGGGCTGGGAAGAGACTCAGCAATGCCTCCGGCACCTCACTTGAGGGGTCATCAATCAGCACTGGCCTCTGGTCTGTAAGTAACTCTTCTAAGATGCTCTGCGAGTCGTCAATCTCAATCTGCGCATTGATAACATCAGGAGAGACATCTGGACCGAACCCAGCTCGGCCTACGATAAAAGTACCCTGGTCGTTAGTTATTCCGATCCATCCGCGCTTTAGAGCGAACTCCTCCTTCAAAACAGGGAGAATCTGCTCTCCAAAATCAACCGCCGCCCGATACTTCGCTAATTCACGGCTAACTTTAAAGAGCGAGCCAAGAGATGCGCTCTGTCGTTTCTGAAGCTCAAAGTTTTCTGCCTGACGTATTGCTAGAGTAATCTGCGACGCCGCTGCACTGGCTAGGTCGTAATCTTCTTCAAGAAACGGATCCTCGCTTTTCTTAAACAGGACAAAAGCACCGTAGACAGTCGACTCAAAGAGCATCGGAACAACTATCGTCGCTTTTAACCTCTCAATCTTAGCCAGGCTTTTAATTGACCGAGGATCTTTATGCAGGTCATCAATCAGAAGGCCCCTCTTAGTTGTAATGCATTCCCTCAACAAGCTAGGGCCATCTAGAACCTCATGAATATTAATCAGATAGTCCTCCGATAGCCCGATAGCGGCCACAACTTCTAGCGAAGATGACTCGCGATCAGTTAAGACAGCGTATCCACACTCAGCTCCCGTCGCGCCCAAGACCGCCTTAAGGCCTGTAAGAGTTACGGCAGCAGGTTCGTGCAATTCCTCCAGAGACTGAGCAACCTCAAAAAGAGCTTCAAGTCTGGAATTCTGCTTCAACAGAGCGTCCTGAGCCAGCCGTCGCTCAGTCACATCAACTCCGAATCCCTCCCATCCGAGTATTTTTCCTGCGCTATCTGTAAACGGCACAGCGCGTAGATGGATCCAGCGCAGCTCTCGTGTTTTGTGGTGAATTATCCGCACCTCTTCCTGCAGCTCTGTTCCCTGCTCTCGCAATCTTACTATTCGTTTAAGTAAATGCGCGGCGTCTCTCGGATCTACGATCTTTGCCCACACGCTGGGGTCCCCCTTGAGCCTTTCGGCCGCGTAGCCAATAAGCTGTTCAGAATTCCCGAATACATCGCGAATACTAAAATCTCTATCCGTCGTGAGAATGACTATATTCCCATGTGTAGCTAGGCGTTGATATCTCTCGACGTTAGTCTGATTGACGCTCTCGACTAGGCTTTTCGAATGATCCTCTTGTTTCGCGAGCGCTCGAACGTGAATATGGTTAAAACCGGCGACCTCGCTCGCTAGCCACCGATGAAATGAGCGTTTATAAAAACAGGCTACATACCCGATTGGAGTTCCTGGTCCACCGAGCCTGAAGAGACCAAAAGACTTCGTCCCCATATTAGCCAGAGCTGTCGCTAGACCTGCCGGAATACGCGCTCTGCTAACATCATTAGCTGTTATAGTTGCTGGCAACGCGCTCTCTCTAAAGAACAGTTTGCCATCGCGTAAAGACAACATCTGCTGAGCGCCGGAATTGGCGACGACCCCGCGAGAAAGCACGAACTGCGCATAGTCCGACACCTCTCCTGGAAGCGAGATAAAAACATGCGTCTCATCGCACTTAAGTGACTCCGCTACAGCCTGCGCTATCCCGGCAGCTGGCTTGGTCGAACTGCTCCACAGGCTACTGTCAAAGTAGACTTGGGGGTTCGAACTGTCATTGCGCGCCTCGCTTGCCATCTATCAGAAGGTCCCGCTAGTCGATGTAATTCACTTTAGCTGCCCTGACAACCACAACTTTAGAGCGCCTAATCCTCTTCTCGATCTCAGACATGAGCAGAATCTTATGCTCATGTTTGCGAGAGGCTTTTGCGTGAGGATCGCCCTCTTCATCCTTGTGTTCATCTTTCAACTCTTGAAGGCTCATACGTAGTCCCTTGTAAAATCGCCACCTAGCGAGGGAATATCCCACCGCCGCGAAGAACAAAAGAACCACTCCCCCCTGGGTAAACATTGAACGAATCAGTCTCAGGAAACTCACTTCAACTTCGTTGTCCATTCCGATAAATGCTGACGGTGTCAATCGAGCCAGCGTCATCAACATCGGAACCAGAACAACAGCTAAAAACGCGCATCTTATTAAGCCAAGCGACGAATCAAGAAGTCCCTGACCGACTTTCTTGATAAACGCCCCGGGGAGATACGCTGAAGTTCCCTTTATCAGTTGAGATGGAAGAAAAAGCCCCCTAGATTGTATAAAGCCAACAACGCAACCGCTCACCGCGATCACGCCAATCATAGGCGCTAATACCTTCACTCCCATCCAACTAGCCTCCGCCAAAGCAACCTGTGGGGTCCAAACCTTGTAATTCACCATTGTACCAAGGTTCCATTTCTGACCCAAGCAAACGCCGGGAATAATACGAGAATAAGGCCCCACCAGGAGGCTGCCAGGCTAACCATCCGACTTTTCGGGGTTTTTCCCTCGCGTCGAGCCTTGTTAAGACGCTTTATAGAGGGTGGAAATTCCTTTTGGCTCACTTTTAGGCTCCGGACAACAACAACTTTGATATCTGCGCCTGTATGATTCTTATCACCTCCACTGGATCAGAGAGCAGATTAAGAAGCAATAGGAAGGTAAACACCATCTTCAATAGAGTGGCCGTTGTTGTAAAATTAAGTCCGTGCGAGACCTTTGCCAACAGTGCCGAAGCGATATCAGTAAGCAGATAAGCTACCAACCAGACCGCGCTAAAGCGCAGCGCTATACCCACAACAGATACACCAGATAATGCGACAGACATCAGATCCATCTTGGACGAGAATAGTGCCCCTGCTTGAAGGACTTTATAGCTCTCAGCGGCAGCTATGACCGCTCGGTCCAATAATCCAAGTTGAATGGATAGAATAAGGACAACCAAACGGCTGAAAGCCGCCATATCTGAACTTTGCTGTTGGTTAAGCGGATCTACAATTGAACCTATCGTCTGACCGCGAGCCGTATCTAAGAGCTCTCCAAACATCTCGGCTGATTCAGTAAGGAAACGAACTGGCGCCGCTATTATTAGCCCGGTGATAAACTCAGGGATGAGAAATAGCAATGACGAGTATTCACTGACTTTGCATGAATCGCCTAACGCTAAGGCCAATAGAACTGAGATGAACAGTCGCGGAAGTGTTTGAAGCGCGTCCCCTAGCGGAAGACCCACAAAGAGTCCGAAGATACGAGCGGATGTAGCTGAAATATTCAAAAACTCTATCATCCGCGCCACCTATCTTCCATCTAGGCTACTTGTCATCGAGAACGCTCGATAGAACACCTCCTCCAAGAGTACATATCCCTGCTCACCGCAAACCATAAGCACTGCAGCGAAGACAGCGAGTCTGGCCAGGTGTGTTAGACTCTGCTCTTGAACCTGTGTAATGGCCTGCAGAACCGTCACTAATCCAGCTCCAATGGCGATAGCTGTCATCGGAATTACCGACAGAAGAATCACGACAGTCAGAGCCTCTTGTATTAGATCTTCCATAATCAGTGATATGCCTGGACCAGATTTTTTGTCAGCAATAGCCAACCATCGGTTGAGATAAAAAGAAGTATCTTAATCGGAAGGCTGACTATGACCGGACTCATCATCGTTAGCCCCATCGCTACCAGTAAGTTTGCGATAACGAGGTCAATTACGAAAAAAGGAATTAGAAGAAAAAATCCCAGAGTAAATCCTCTCTTGATCTCAGAGAGTACAAACGCGCCAACGGCGACGCTTATTGTCACACCATCTTTCATCTCGGCTGTTTCGGCAGAAGGCTCCTCTCTTCGTGCTAATGCTGTGAAAACGGCCAACTCCCGATCTCCACTGTGACTCAATAGAAATTCCCTCCAAGGCGCGATCACTGAGCTCACGGAGTTCTGTAAAGAAGCGATTGAGATCGATTTAAGTTCCTCAAGCTTAACATCAGAAGCGCGCGCTATCGTCCGCTCAATAACAGGAGTCATTACCGTTACAGACATTACCAGTGACAACGCCATCACGAGCGCCGCGCTCGGAGCTTGCTGCGTGCCGAAACCACTTCTTAGCAATCCTAGAACGATCGAGAACTTTAGGTAGCAGGTACCCACTGAGATCATCAGAGGAACCGCCGCAAAGCCCAAGCTTAACAGTAAGAGAACCTCAGGAGATAGCGATTTCATCTTGCTCTCCATCCTCTAGAACTGTGCGCTTTGCTCGCCCTTTCTTTGGGCCATCTGAATCGCTCCGCGCCCACTCGATACTTCCGATCTTAAGACCAAGAGCGCTAAGGCGCGCCTTAAGCAACTCACTTTCACCCTTCGCACCGAGCGTTGGCCTGATGGAGCCCTGCTCGATAACTACCTTAAGATCTCCTGTTTTACCTTTGGCTATAGAGAGAGAAAGTGGTGCCTGAGGGCCTAGCGAGCATTTTATTGAAAGCGTTGGCAGATCAGCGACATTAGAGAAACCGACTGTATCTATTCGCGGCGATGGATCTATTCGGGTTGGCAACTCCCCGAGCCGAGTCTCAGATTTATTCGTTGAAGTCCCAACCAGAGTACATTGCGGGGAGTTGTTTGATGAATTGCACTCAGAACCCCCAATCCTAAGGCTTCTAACAGCTCGATTAGTCGCGATAAGCTCCGACAGTTCGTCGGACACATTTGATTCGGCCCGATTTTTTGCTTGTATCTCACTCTTAGCTATCATCTTCTCAAGCAGAGTTATCCGTTCCCGAGAGCTACACGCCCTCGCCATTTGAGAGCTAAGATCCGCTGTCGCCTCCTTGTGTGACCTTCGCGCGATAACCATCTTCTCCTGGGACTGCTGAAGACGTTGTAGCTTGGTGCTGGCGACTTTGCCGTATTCAGGAGAAACCTTGGGCGAATCGGTTTGCGCACCCGAAGTTCGAAGAGCTGAACCGACTCTGCTTAATTCGGACCAAAGGTTTTTTGTGCTCTGGTCAAGGTCTGCGCGTTTTTTCGCCTCCGTCTCCGCGTACTGACGCGCGGTTTTGAGATCGGAGAGGTATAGAATTTCGGAGCGAAGAGTTTTAGCTCTAAGAACATCTGTTCGAATCATAGTTCCAGCCCTACTGGTTCTGCTGCAACTTACGAACGGATGCAACCGCGCTCTCTGATACCTTAGAAACCAGCTCAACTCGAAGTTGATACTGCCCGATATCGGCTTGAAGTTTGAGCAAGCCTGAGAGCTGGTCCAGTGATCGCTCAGGGCGCACTCCCGGCGTAGCGCTCATCCTAGATAAATGAGATACCCTAGAGAGGATCTCTGACCAGCTTGATAACTCGGTGGCTTTCGGTGACTCGCTAGGTATTAGCCGAGTCAGCTCAAGGGGCTTATTGTGAATAGATTCAGTCGCACGCATATCTCCTCCGCTGTTAGTACGCAGGAGATATGTTCGGAGGGTCATGGGAAGAAGTTGCTTCCTCCCACCCTCTAATTCAACAACTCCGCCAGGACTGTATCAGTTTTATCCTGCGGTTCCGCCGGGGTCGCTTTCTCCGTTTTCTTCGCCGCTTCCAGGCCAACCAATACGAGCACGGCACGCGGATTTATATTTAGGTACGAGCAGACCGCTTGAAACGAGAAGATGTAATCATCCTCTTTACTCAGAAAATAAGCGCGTGCTTTACGGGCGAATTCGTCCTCGCGATTCATATCGGCGATGGCGTTAAGCAGGATCGCTCGCAAGAGCCCCCTTTCAGGAACAGGGACCTCACCTGAGTCGTAATCATCGAATGCTGTGTAAATTGCTGTGTTTCTCTTGTTCTCTTTCGCCATAGTATCCCTCTAAGATGCACCCGGGGCGCACTTGGTAACGGATTTCCGCATACTCTTCTCTCACCCTCACTGGGATATACGACCAAATCTCGTCGAATCTTGAGGATTTAACTTGAAAACTTTTAAGATCTCTGAGTCGCAAAGTGCTTATTCGAGCTAAGCGCCTGATAACAGGTCTGAGATTACCTACTAAAGATCTTTTACGAAGATGCCGAAGCTAAACCTAAAGGGGCTGTATCTAATGGTTGAGATAGCCCTATTATCTTCGCCAAGGAGGGCAGATTAGAAATGGAACTAAATCCACTACTTGCTACAACTACTATAGTAGACCGAACCGGTCGCCGGATTGGGACCTATCTCGTCGACAGGTCAAAGGACTCGCTCAATCGCGAGAACAGAGAGAAGCAAGAGAAGCGTCAAGAGCGAGATGAAGAGGCGGTGGTAATGCACCACTGTACCGATGTCAGCGCTAAGACAGCTCAGATTGACGTCGAGGCGGATCCGCTGACTGGGGTGGCGGTGTTGGATGTGAAGGCTTGAGGCTGAAGTGACAAATCAACAATTGGTTAATCCTGAATAGTTTTTCCACAACTAGACCAGCGAAGGGAAGGTATAAGCCGCACCGTCCGTATCCCTCCTCTGTCCGCCCTCGCTGGCCTCTTTGTTTAAATTAAAACCTCGGCGGATCCTTTTTGTACAAAGAGAGCGGCGAGAGAAAAAAGGGGGGGAGTAGAAAAGAGGTGAAGTTCTGCCTGACAGGACTGAGCTAGATCCAAGATCATTATCAATAAATCTCCCCTCTCAGCTACTACTTGTGGGTAATAGTGAGCCCAATCTCCCCCCGAATCCTCTCAATCAACGCCTGCTCGCCAAGCCCCAGTTCCGCTAGCGTCACGGTCTTGTCGCCTAGGGTTACTTTTGCTTCGATTCCCTCTCTAAACGGCCGCTTGATGAAAGTTATAACAACGGGCGCGCCGTTTATGATTATCTCGCGTTGCCAGGTGGAGTCTTCCATTGAATCCCAAACCAGAGCTCCTACTCCCACTCAATAGTAGCTGGTGGCTTACTAGAGATATCAAGTACTACACGGTTGATGCCGCGCACTTCGTTTACGATCCTGTTGCTAACTCTACGTAAAAGCTGCTCAGGTAAGAATGCCCAATCAGCGGTCATACCATCCTCTGAATAAACAGCGCGTAACGCGACTGTCTCTTCGTAGGTGCGACCATCGCCCATCACTCCAACGCTCTTTACAGGAAGCAATACAGCGAAGGTCTGCCACAGTGTTGGATAGAGACCCTCGGACCTGATCTCTTCTAAAAATATATGGTCAGCTTCTTGAAGCACTGCCACTCGCCCAGGCGTTACCTCTCCAAGTACTCGCACTGCTAGCCCTGGTCCAGGGAATGGTTGTCTCTGCAGGATCTCCTGTGGCATATCGAGCTCCTTGCCGAGCGCGCGAACCTCGTCCTTGAAAAGCTCTCTAAAAGGCTCAATCAACTTTAAGTTAAGCCTCTCAGGTAATCCGCCCACGTTGTGATGAGTTTTAATCGTCGCGGATGGACCACGAACCGAAACGCTCTCGATTACATCCGGATAAAGAGTTCCCTGTACTAAGTGAGTAGCACCTGGAATAGCCTTGGCTCGCTCCTCAAAGACCTCGATGAAGAGATGTCCGATTATCTTACGCTTCCTCTCCGGATCCGTTACGCCCTTCAGCCCCTCAAAAAACCTTGCACGAGCATCGACCATCTCTACATTTAGCTCTAGCGCTTTAAGACGCTTCATCACCGAAGCAGCTTCGTTCTTTCTGCCAAGTCCAGTATCTACATAGAAGCAGTGCAAACGCTCTCCCAAAGCACGAGCCACTAAAACCGCCGCGACCGTTGAGTCAACTCCGCCACTTAACGCGCAGATAGCCTGGCAATTATCTCCAACCTGTTCTGAGATCGCCCGCACAGACCGCTCAATAAAATTCTCTGGGGTCCAATCCGGCTTGCAACCTGCTGCTGTGTAGACGAAGTTCTCGATAATCTGCCGTCCCTGTGGTGTGTGGACAACTTCAGGGTGGAACTGCAACGCGCTCATGTTCTTGGCTACGTTCTGCATGGCCGCTATAGGCGCCCCTGCGCTTGAAGCCACGCATGTAAACCCTTGTGGTAGCTTTTCTACGTGGTCACCGTGACTCATCCAGACGTTTAGTTTTTCGCCCTTTGGCCATGAGGAGAAGATTCCACTGGACTCCTCTACTGATATAGTTGATGGGCCGTATTCACGACTAGCTCCGCGTCCTAGCTTACCGCCAAAATGGTGAGCCATAAGCTGCATTCCGTAGCAGATACCCAAGGTCGGAAGACCAGTATCGAGCCATGCGCTATCAAACTCCGGAGCGTCAGCATCAGTTACGCTGGCTGGACCACCGGAGAGTATTAAGCCCTTAACTTTGGATAGATCAACTGACCCTGGCTTGATGGTACACGGCTTAACCTCGCTGTATACCTGCATCTCACGAACCCGCCTAGCAATTAGCTGTGTATACTGAGACCCAAAATCAAGGATTAAAATCACGACACCCCCCACGGTTTTATAACTGCGTTTCCTACAACCAGCGCCAGACGCATTGCGCAAAGATTAGCCGTTTCCTGAAATATTCTCAAATGGTGCCTGCTCAGCAGCTTTTTCACAAAAAACCAGCGATTACGGCGATGGGAAGGGATAAGCTGCGCCGTCAGTATCCCCCTCTGTCCGTTCTCGCTGGCCTCTTTGTTTAAATGAAAACCTCGGCGGATCCTTTTTGTACAAAGAGGACGGCTAGAGAAAAGAGGGGGAGGTGAAGTATGGCAGATGTGGAGCCATGCCTAGCAGGACTTAGCTAATTCCAAGATTATTATCGACCTATCTTCCCCTTCAACTACTACTTGTGGGTATTAGTCAGAGAAAAGGCACCGCCGACTAGGGCGTGGCAAGAAAGAAGGGCAAAACAGCCCATTTAGAGATATAATGACGGCCACGATCCAAAAAATCTGGTGAGTATTCACCTCAAATGGTCAGATTTCCAATGAACTGATACCATAAAGGCCTTTAGTCGGGACGTTATCCCGTCGAAAAAAGAGATATGGGGGACGGGATGGAAATTAGAACTGACGATTTGAACAACCTGGGCTTTAGGAGCTCTAAACGATCTGTGCGGGTACTCCAATCCTTAGCAGCCCTCCTCATCTGCTTATCTCCCCTATCCCTTCGAGCCGATTTCATCATGACGATGAGCTCTGGTGTCTATCAGAGTACCGACGGCAAAACTAAAGTGATACTGAGTAATGCCGAGGGAGCCCAAGGAATATTTGTTACCCACCTAAAAGATGGCGTACCTCCGCAGGAATTTAATCCCGAGAAGATCCCCGCTAAGGACTCGAATCACGTTTTTATAAAATTTGATCCAACTTCACAAAACCAATACTCCGAAGTGACTATCTCTGACCGCACCTACAAGGTAGCCGGCAACCTAAATCTATGGCTCACCCCTGATGGTGGGGTTTCAGTTAATATCGACAACACCAATCCATACATCACCATCACTAAACGCGAAGCCAGCGGTAAGAGCGATTCACTGATCGGGTTTTACGGCATGACTGAAGTAGTGAAGGGAACCGGCAACCTCGCGGCGATCCTAAGCGCTAACCAGCTTAGTCCCGATATCGCGAAGATAGTTAAGCCTTATCTAATCGGGCAATCCGGACTTACCTTAAACGGCAAGGAAGTAGCCACGCCTACGATTGGAATCTTTGTTAATCGAGACCATGAATGCACTACAAGCAACGCTAAAGTTTCTGTCCTGACCCTCGCGCAACTTCAAAGCATACAGAAGGCAAAGGTAGAGAGTCAGCAAGCGCAGTTACTTGAGAAGTTCATGAGAGAGAATCGCGTAAAATCTCCAACACAAGGGTATCTCGTTCTAAGAGCGGATCGATCTGGGCCGATGATCCTATTAAACGTAGCCAGCAAAGATATATTTGATATGCGGCAGATTAAAAATACATTCTCGGATCGGAAGATCTGCGTTTTGTCGCCGATAAGGTAACGGAATGTCTGCAGCTCTCAAACGCTCTTTTTCACCCACTAATGCTAACGAATCATTGTCCCCAATGCCCGAGGTCGCCTATACATGAACTCAAGCAGCCCTTCTACGATCATTAGTTATCCCGCTCCTGCGTCTAGATCTAAGAAAATCGTAACCGCTCAGCCCCCTCGCGTACCGTTAACTTGCTATCATCCATGCTCACTGATCAATCGGCTCCCTTACTTCCGTCCTCCCCTCGCTCTTGATAATTCACACCTGCCAAAAATCAAAGTCATTAAAAAGCATCTTCACCGGCGTTTGTCGTCGGTGTTTATCGTCGGCGTTTAGATGCGAACTCCGGCCGGCGTCTACAAGCCTCTTGGCTCTCCTAATATCCTACCTCTACGCCGCAAATTTCTTTTTAACTAAAGCTAGTTCTTTTTCCAACTTTTCTAATCGCCCTTCAGTTTTTCGTCGCTGTGAAAGATTCTCCTTCAGAAGCGAGTTAAGAAGTCGTTGGTATGGAACGCCAGTTTTTTCTGACTCTGCTTTGAGTTCAGATAGACTATCTGCGTCAACATTAATTGTAATCTTAACAAATTTTTGTTTAGCCATCGCCGAGCGAACCTTCTTTGTTCCCGCCCAGTCAATTTTTATATTATCAGTTTTTGTTCGTTTCATTATAATACCTCGTATATTTTCTCCAATAACCACATCCAATTATGCGAATCTTTGAACTTCTCTCGGTAAAGCGGGTGACCAGAACCTTCCCGCTTTTATCCTTTCCAACCCAATAGAATCTTTTTTCATTTGTTGAATGTAGCTCATCAACTAGGCGAATACCTTTTGGATCTCGAAAGGACTCTACGGCTCTTGCGAAGGACACCCTGTGCTTCCGTAGATTCTCTTGCTCCTTCGACTCATCCCACTCAAACTCCATACTGATATATTACCATATCAATATGGTATTTTCCAGCTCATTATTGTGTATAAATAAGCAGATGCAGCCTTAACGCTCTTTTAAAACCACTAATGCTACCGAAAATTGCCCCTATGCTCGAGGTCGGCTTCAAGCAGCCCTTCTACGATCATTAGTTATCCCGCTCCTGCGTCTAAACAGGATCCTTATATCGTTCCCTGGAAACTCCACAGCCTTACGCACTGTATTCTTCAGATAACGCTCGTAGTTAAACCGTAACCGATCAGGGTGATTCACGAACACCGCGAACGTTGGCGGCCTTGTCGCTACCTGAGTGGCATAAAGAAGCTTTATCGGCTGTCCACGATATACCGGCGGTGGTCTAAGCGCGAAGGCATCTGAGAAGAGTTTATTAACCTCCGCGGTTGATAATCTCTTAGAGGATGCGGCATTCACCTCTTCCGCGGTATCAAGCACTGAATAACAACGCAGCCCTGTTAGCGCCGACACGAATACTACTGGAGCATACGCCGCGAACTTAAAGACAGAGCGGATCGCCCTTCTATACTCTTCCGCTATCTTAGCGTCCTTCTCAATCAGGTCCCACTTATTAACGACCATTACAAGACTCTTCCCCTTCTCGTGCGCCAAGCCCACGATTCGAGCGTCCTGCTCTGTCGGTATCCCCTCCGCCGCATCCAAGAGAAATATCGCGACATCACTCTGAGCTAACGATCTCAGTGTTCGGATGTTGCTATAACGCTCAACCGAATTCTCCTTAACGCCCGCTTTCTTGCGGAGTCCGGCGGTGTCTACGATCTCAAAGGTCCGACCGTTACGCACAAGCGAGCTCTTAATACTGTCGCGGGTTGTTCCAGCGATCGGAGATGTGATCATTCGCTCCTCTCCGAGAAGAGCGTTTACGAATGTACTCTTTCCAACATTAGGCTTACCGATAATAGCGATGTTAATCTTCTGATTTGGGTCTTCAACCTCAACAATCGCCGCCTCAGTCATACCCTCATCAAGCTCAGCCTCAGAGCTATCGTCGAATTCTCCTGGTATCTCATCAGAATCCCCATCTTGAGAGTTTGCTAGGCTAAGTTCGGGTGGATTAATGATCTCAGCTATCTTAGCGATCAGATCGCGTATACCACGCCGATGCGCCGCGCTAATCGGAATAATCTGATCAAGCCCTAAACCGTACAACTCCGCGGAAGTTATGGCAGCTGATGGCTTCTCACATTTGTTAGCTACGTAGATTGTTGGTTTCTCAATCTGTCTAATCAGATCGACTACCTCGCTATCAAGAGGGTGCAGTCCGTGTAGTCCGTCGAATACAACCACTACAACATCGCTCTGCCTAATCGCCAATTCGCTCTGCTCTCGAACCGATTGATGGAGGTCTATATTTTCCTCTCCAACAAGGGCTCCGGTATCGATCAGCGTGAACGGAAAATCAAAGCGTGTGACCACCTCATAGCACCGATCTCTCGTTACTCCAGGCTGGTCCTTCACAACAGCCTTACGCTTCCCGGCCAATGCGTTAAATAGAGTTGATTTCCCGACGTTGGTGCGCCCAACTATACAAACTGTTGGTAGCCTATTGCTGCTTGTCATTTACATCCTCGCTTATTGAAATTCCTTCATTGAGATCCACGTTGGCGCTTTCTTTTGAAGCGACCTCTACAACAGGCGTCTCGTCTCGTTGCTGCTCTAACAATCTATTTAACGCCTCTAGCGCCGCTGCCTGCTGCGATATCTTCTTAGTCTTTCCTCTTCCACGTCCAAGGATCTCACCATTTATCGCGACACTAGAAACGAATATTGGGGAATGTTCGGGCCCCTCGGTCGCTTCAAGATTATATACTGGGTTCCCCTGCTTGCGGGCGTGAAATATCTCTTGCAGGTCGGTCTTCGGATCAACTGTCGACACTGACATCATCTTATCACCGAATACTCGAGCGACGACACCGAGCACAACCTCGAACCCCGCCTCTAAGTAAACTGCCCCGAATACTGCCTCTACAACATCAGAGAGTATCGAAGCTCGGTCGCTACCGCCGTTCTCCTGCTCTATCCAACTCAACCTAACAAATCTTCCAAGCTCAAGACCTCTTGCTATCTCCGCCAACGATCCCTCGCTCACGAGAGCGGCCCGCATCTTGGAGAGTTCCCCCTCAGATGCGCTCTCATGCTTCTGAGAGAGAATATGCGCCACAGTAAGCTCTAGAACCGAGTCACCCAAGAACTCGAGCCGCTCGTAATCACCACAGCTACTTAATTCGCGAGCGGAGCGATGGGTAAAAGCTCGCGCCAGAAGGTCGCGATCTTTAAACTCATACCCCAGCCGCTCCTCTACCTGACCAAAGAGATCTAAGCTCATCGGTTTAAGGAAGTTTGGGGCTTCAATTCCTGATTGGGCGAAAGACGCGGCGATAGCCGAGTGCTTACGAAATTTGCGAGGCATATACAAAGGCTCTTTAAAAAAATTTAAGAGCCTCACATTCACAGAAGTAGCTAGCTGGCCTATTAGCTTGGCCTAAAGCTCGCTTGTGTGAGTGAGAGGACGCTGTTGCCCGTATTATAGCAGGTATCTGGGAGCTATTAAACCGCAGGTCCTCGCGGATTAGGGCGTCGCAGTTCTTTATCACCACAGAGGACGCAGAGGACACAGAGAACAGCCATTTTATGGGCAATTATAGAGTTTTCTCTGCGTCCTCTGTGGTAGAAAATATTTTACCAATTATCCCAGCAGCTTACCAAAAACACTGCGACGCCCTGCGGATCTAATATCTTGACTAGTCACGACATGTCATGACATTATAAACGATATGGCTACAACTGTTAAATTCAGTACTAAGATGAACAAGGACGTGTTAGCGCGCCTTAGGCAGTACGCACAAAGCTCTGACAGGGCTATTGCCCAGATCGTCTCGGAGGCGGTTGCTGAGTACATGGAACGAGTAGAGGTTCGCCCTGCATTCCGAACTACGGTCGATGAGATTCTCAACCAACACGAAGAGTTACTCAAAGAGCTTGCTAAATGAAGGAGACCTTCTATCCTACCCTTGATGAGGCGCTCTATCTTCATGAGCTGCTCATTCAGCGCTTTGGAGGCAAGGCGGGTGTCCTTGATAAGGGCCTACTTGAAAGTGCCCTCGCGAGACCGCGCTCTGGACACTACCGTTCAATTTCTGAGCAAGCAGCAGCGCTGATGCAAAGCTTGGCTATGAATCACCCATTTGTAGACGGTAACAAGAGAGTCGCGTTCGCTCTTACGGCGGTATTTCTCAGAATGAATGGATTGACGCTGCGTGTTGAAGCTTCTGAAGGTGTGCATTTCATAGAGATTACTTTAATTACGGAGCGAGCAAATCTTAAGGCCATCACCGATTGGTTGGAGTCACATATCAAACCCACTCGCTAGGGCTTCGTCTCCCTAAGGAGACGAGGCAAAACATCGCGAAAGCGAGGTTTTGCCGCTTTTCCCTAAACAATCCTCCCACCCCCCAGCAGCTCCTCGTTCGCGAGATCGTAGATCACCGCAGCTTGCCCAGGTGACACAGCAGACCATTCATCACCCCACGAAACCGAGATTGAATCGGCACTTAAGACTTTCACGGTCGCTCTAACCCCTTCGTGCCTAGACCGCACCTGCACCATCGCTTCATACTGGAACGGATACTCACCCTTAGCAACCGCCGCTATAAGAGATGGCGATACCCAATGCATCTCTCCAACCTCAAAGCCATCGCGCTTTAGATCTGATTTAGTACCAACAACTACCTCGTTTGTCGCGGCGTTCAAACCAACTACATAAAGAGGCTCACTTGCTCCTCCTAAATTTAAACCGCGACGCTGTCCAACTGTATACCGGTGCACACCTTCGTGCTCTCCGACTACCGAGCCACTCTGAGTAACAAACTTTCCCTTCCCCTTACCACCGCCTATCTGAGTAACGAAATCCTGCACGCTTCCCGAGACAAAACAGATATCCTGGCTCTCTGGCTTGCTAGCTGTTGGAAGACCAGCCTCTCTGGCGATCTCTCGGATCTCAGGCTTCGTGTAATCGCCTACTGGGAAGAGAGTCGAACCAAGCTCTTCCTGCCTACATGTATAAAGAAAATAACTCTGATCCTTAGCGAGATCGCGACCTCGCAGAAGGTGATAGCCCTGATCGCTTTTCTTAATCCTCGCGTAATGACCAGTTGCTACGAAGGAACATCCAAATGAAGCCGCGCGATCACGTAACTCTCTAAACTTCACCTTGCTATTGCAGTCTATACACGGATTTGGTGTCAGCCCTCGCTGATAGGTGTCGACGAAGCGATTTATAACCTCACGCTCGAAGGTCTTCTCAAAATCGACCACGTAAAAAGGGATCTCAAGCTTTGAAGCCACCATTCGAGCGTCACAGAAATCAGCCGGAGAGCAACACGTGGCGCGGCTATTCTCACTTGAGTTCTTTTTGTAATCCCACACCTGCATCGAGACGCCGACCAACGGATATCCCTGCTTAGCAAGCAGATGTGCCGCAACAGACGAATCAACCCCGCCTGACATCGCCACAACTACCGAGGGCAATACTCCCATTACTTCCGCGCTACTCACTTTAATCTTCGCATCCTTGAAACTATTGATGATATTACTCGAGCGGCCCTGGTTCCTACCTCACCGTCTTGATCGCCTCTAAAGCTTACCCTAACTGTGCTTTTTACGCGATCTTCGTCCTGACCCATGGCTGAGAGGACATGGGACGGCTCTGGCTTACCTGAAGAACACGCGGCCCCAGATGATATTAAGACCCCTTCAAGATCTAATGCAACGAGGAGGTCATCGGCTCTGATTCCGTCAATAAACACACTAGAAGTGTTTGGCAATCGATTTACAGAGGATCCGTTTATATCTATCCGCGGAACTAACTCTTTTATCCCCCTCTCAAACGCGTCGCGAGCCTCTCGCATTGATCGCTCACGTCGGGCCAAACCCTCTCTCACCTCATCTGCCGCGATCCCAATTGATATGATTCCTAGTACGTTCTCAGTGCCACCTCGTAGCTTGTGCTCCTGAGGACCGCCTAAAATCAGTGGAGCCAGATCAACCCCCTCTCGGATAACTAATGCGCCGACTCCGGTGAGGGCTCCAAACTTATGTCCGGATATAGTCATGGAATCTAATCCCATCTTTGAGAAATCAAGAGCGAGCTTACCTACAAGCTGCGCCGCGTCTGAGTGAATTACTGCTCCGCTATTAGCAGTACGTACCGCTCTTGATATACACTCAATGTCGTTTATCACTCCGGTCTCATTGTTAGCCGCCATAATTGAAACTAGCTTAGTGGTGGCGGTGATCTGAGGCGAAACGGAGGCGCTATCGATCTCACCGTTGGAATTAGGGTCAACTAGAGTTACAGACGCGCCTCGATTAGCTGCTCGCTTCAACGGTAGTAATACGCACGGATGCTCTATGGTCGATGAGACTATATGTGACGCACCTACACTTAGAGCGGCAACAACTAAGTTGTTTGCTTCAGTAGCTCCTGATGTAAATACTATTTGGTCTCGGGCCCCAGCTCCTACAAGGGCTCTTAATTTTTCCCGAGCGCTCTCAACCGCTGCTTTAGCCCGCTGACCTCCCCGATGAAGCGATGACGGGTTTCCTAGTTTTCGCCACTCGGCAAAAAGCTTCTCGCGCAGGGAGTCTCCCGCGGCATAAGTTGCATTTGCGTCTAAATCGAGTGTCATATCGCCTATGGGCTTATTAATATTAGCAGAGAGAGATAACTTAACTGCAAGCGTCGCAGTATTTTTGGTAAGCTACTGAGACAATCAGTAAAATATTTTTACCACAGAGGACGCAGAGGACCAATGCCACTTACTATAAATCACGATAATTTGAGCCTTTTTTTAACATCTGAGCGCGAGCCTATGATAAGAGGAAAGTGAGAGCGTCGTCTTGTGAGCATTCTTGGCT
>Ga0214921_10003190_pt1 | contig 25376 bp, 20 predicted proteins | sample LL1505_MetaG_FD_177992 | JGI IMG/M metagenome (GOLD analysis project Ga0214921, IMG submission 177992) | Freshwater microbial communities from Lake Lanier, Atlanta, Georgia, United States - LL-1505 | ecosystem: Environmental > Aquatic > Freshwater > Lake | place: USA: Georgia | collected...
AGGGGCTGGTTCAGCGGGGGCTGGTTCGGCAGGGGCTGGTTCGGCAGGGGCTGGTTCAGCGGGGGCTGGTTCGGCAGGGGCTGATTCAACAAAGACTGATTCAACAAAGACTGATAGTTCTGGAAATATAGATGAATCGTCTAATACATCATTATATATAGGTATTGGTGTTGGTATTTTACTTTTGATTATTATTATAGGTGTAGTTTTATTTATAATTATAAAAAGAAAAAATAAAACTACATCTCAAAATGAATAAAATAATATAAAATAATATATTATATATATATAAGTATAATATATAATGGGTAGTTCATCAAAATCTTCAATTTCAAATAATATATCAAATTTGACTGTAAATAAAAGTGATCTAGAAGCACTAAATAGCAATGTAAATGAATTTGTAAGTAATAGTGTTATAAAAAATACCGATGGATGTAGTGCAGGATCAACACAAATGAGTGATAATGACTTAGGCGATATTACTGTTGTCGGTAAAAAAAATACTGCAAATATTGGAGTTAATTCTAATCAAGATTCAAGTGTAAGTTTACAATGTATACAACAATCTATACAACAAACCAATATTAATAATGATATAGCAACATCAATTATGCAAAATTTACAACAAAATGTATCAAATGATCAACTGACAAAAATGGTAAATGAAGCTGAAACAAATATGAAACAAGGTTTAGGAGCTGGTTTATTAAATCCATTTTCTAGTGCAAGTTCTGAAGTGAATATGAATTTATCAAATACACAAGTAACAGATACAACTCGTAAACTAAGCAATTTGATATCTAATAAAGTTGCAAATAATCAACAGGTTGCTTCAGTAAAAGATTGTTTTACAAAAGCTGCACAACAACAAAATAATACAGTTGGTAATGTAAAAATTTTAGGAGATGAAAACACTGTGAATGTAAATATACAAACAAACCAAGTTGCAAAATCATTTGCAACATGCCAACAATTAACACAACAAACAGCAACAACTACTAATGATATTGCAACAACACTAGGATTAAAAATCGTTGATGAAACTGAAAATAAAATGAAGTCAGATTCTGTAGGTAGTTCTAAAACATCACTGACACAAACTGGAATTGAAGGTATATTTGCAGCACTTTCAGCTTTCTTAGCTGCTCCACTAATAAGTGGAATTGCTATATTTTTATGTGTTATATGCTGTATTATAAGTTCAGTAATGTACGCAAAATTTAGTGGTAGTAAATCTAATAGTAATTCGCTGAAAGACGGCAATCACGATGGTGAAAATGCAGGTGCAGGTGCAGGTGCAGATGCAGGTGCAGATCCAGCTTAAAGTACCACATAGTTAATTAAAATAAATAAATTTAATATTTATTTATTTAATGTTTATTAAATGTTTATTTAATATTTATTTAATATTTATTAAAAAATTAAACTACAGGTTGTGAACGTCCACGTGGACGTCTAGTTTGACTACGAGTAGATACTGATTGCCATTCATTATCTTGTGAATTTGCTTGAGTATTTGTAGTTGAAGTTGAACGAACTGGTTTATAATTTGGTCTAGATGTAGATTGAGCCGTAGATTGAGCCGTAGATTGAGCCGTAGATTGAGCCGTAGATTGAGCTGTAGATTGAGCTGTAGATTGAGCTGTAGATTGAGCTGTAGATTGAGCTGTAGAATTTCCACGTGGACGTTGAGTGCGTTGAGTGCGTTGAGTGCGTTGAGTGCGTTGAGTGCGTTGTTGGCGTTCAACATGCGGACGTTGAGTACGTTCAGAACGTTGTTGTCGTTGAGGACGTTGTTCAGTTTCAACTGAAAATTTGGTTCTGGTTTCATTAACAAATGAATTCCAATCATTGGAAACAGTTGTTAGAAAATCAAGGAAAGTATTTGCAGCAGTTTTGAGTTTTTCATATGCTACAAACTCAGTTTGATTTTCTTTGTATCGTTGAACAGAATTTGGATCACGTTGAACAATAAATTTAAGACGACTTACAAGTACACGCATAAGTTGTCCAAATTGTGCATAATTATATGTAAGTGTACGATTTACACCAGATGGAATGGAACGATATAGAGAACCATTGTTACGATTTCCATTAAGATTTGCTCCAAATACCTGACGTTCTACATCAGACTCGAAATTGGAAAGAAAAGATGTTTCGTAACGAGTATATAAATCGGTACATAGTTGTTTAAGTTTTGGATATAGGGTTTGTTGATATTCATTTTGTGGTGATGTAAGACGTTCTGTCATTGATTGAAATCCAAGTACTACTTGTGATGCAGAACCTTTTGATACTTTGAAAGTATCTTTGAATTGTGTCTTGAGGTGTGCAAATGAAACATCAGTAAATGATACTGGTTGAGAATCTGAATTTGTTGGTGCGTTTGTGTTTTGTTCTTGAGCCATATTAATATACTCAATATAATTTGTTAATTTCTTAAATCATTTTATTTCAAAAACAATTTATGAAAATTTTTTTATTATAAAGTAATATTAATAGTGATTATATAATGAAAAAAAATAAATCTCAAAAACCTACATCTATTGTTGAAATAATGGCTGAATATATGTATTTAGTTATTATAGGAGAAAAAGATAATTTAAAAGATTTTGTAAATAATTTAAAAAATAATGTAATGGATGATAAAAAAAAATTTATTATAACTCGTCTCGATGTACCAATATTATTCGAATATGATAAAATCAGAAATACTGCGAAAAAAGAATTAATAGTAGATATGGGTATAGAGTCTGCACAATCTTATGCATATGCACAAGAACCATTTATATTACCTCGTGTTAATAAAAAAAAACAATTAAAAATGGATCATACAGAAAATTATATGTTAATGATTATAGATGATAATATATTACGTTTCCCTAAAATAGATTTAACAGAAGAAGACCCTGAAAAAATGATAATCGATTGGATGAAAAAATATAATGGTGGTACAGTTCCAGAAAAATTTATTAAAACAATTAAACCATTATCTCTTGTTGGATTTGATGATGAAATATTAGTGTATAGTGGAAAAATATGATTCGCATATATGCGAATCATATTTTTCCACTCTAGCGTGAAATTCATATAACGATAACTCTATGTGAATTTACATGGTACATTGGGAAAATATGATTTTGCCACTCTAGCATGAAATTCATATAACGATAACTCTATGTGAATTTACATGGTACATTGGAAAAATTTGAAAACCATGCATCATTAAAGTTTTATTATATTATTTTATAATATAATAAAATAATATAATATTATATAAATAATAATATGAAAAAATATTATAATTATGTTATATTCCATAAAAAATGTCCAGATGGTTTTACTGGATTTTTTATATTGCATAAATCAAATCAAATGCATAAAAAATCATTAATCTATCCAGATGTACCAAGCGCAAGAAATGTACCTCCAAATATAGATAATAAAGATTTAATTATAATAGATGTTGCTTATAAATATAATGTATTACGTGAAATAATATTGAAGGCAAAAAGTATATTATTTATAGATCATCATATAACCATAAGAAATGATGTTTTAAAATTAGAAGAAGAATTTTCAGAAAAATTTAAATCAATATACAATGAAAAAAAGAGTGGTGCAACATTAACGTGGGAATATTTATATCCAAATAAAAAGCATCCATATTTTATAGATTTAATAGAAGACAATGATATTGGTAAATGGGAATTACCAAATATAAAAGATTTTATGTCAGGGTTTAGTGTAAATTTTGATCTCAAATTAAATGATGTTAATTTAAAAAAATTTAATATTCTGTTTAAAAAATCAACTATTAAACAATTAATAAATAAAGGAAAAATATATAATGAATATAAAAAATATTTAACACAAGAGAATTCAACAAGAATTTCTATAGAACGGTTTCCATCTGATAATATTTATAAAGAATATAAAGATAAATTTAAAAAACCTGGTCAATATAAAGTAGCAGTATATTGTGGATCTTCTTGTCCAAATCCAACAGAATTAGCTGATAAAATATTGAATGATACTAAATGTGATTTTTTTATATCTTGGGTATTAAACTTAGATAGAAATGAATATGTGTTAACATTCAGAAGTTTTAATGTTAATGTCGGTGAGATTGCAAAATTATTTAATGGTGGTGGACATACATATGCTGCAGCATGTTCATTTAAAGCAGATAAATATGATATTACTGATTTATTTTTAGGAGAATCTATGCCAAGATAAATATATTTTTTTTATTATTTACATATATGATCTGAATAAATTAGCAAGTTCTTTTCTTACAGCACTTGCATTAGAAGAGCTTGCATTAGAAGAGCTTACACTAAGTGATGCTCTAGAAGGAGATGCTGATTGGCTCGAGCTTGATGTATTGGTTGTAGATGATGTTGAACCTACAGATGGTAACATATCACGTGCTGGAGTGGCTAATCTTACCTGTTGTGTATTACCTTTCTTTTTATCTTCACATAAAACATATACAACTAATATGATAACTAATGCAAGAATACCAAAGAGAAGGACTTTTTTATTTTTATCACGTTTTTGTTCTTCGGCAGTATTAACTGGTTTTTGATTATTTTGATTGGACATTATAATATATAATAATATAATATTTTTTTTTATATTATTAAAATAATTTTATATTTTTATATAGACAAATTATATTTTTATATAAACAAATTATATTTTTATATAAACAAAATATATTTTTATATAAACAAATTATATTTTTATTTTAATATATTTTTTTTATATTGTATATTATATATTATGTCGGAGGAGTATAAATTTTCATATAGAGAAGCAATGAAAGATAAATCATGCGGACAAAGCGTATCAGTATTATTTTTTGCATTATTTTTATTAATGTTAGTAATATTAGGTAATGCTATCAAAACTGGTTCACAAAACTCAGCATGGGGATTATACGTATTTGTAATTTTAATTGGTATAGGTATGATGATTGTATTAATTACTGGTACCGGCAGTAGTAAAGAAGGTGGAACCCCGTGGTTATTTTCCGGATTATCAATATTAATGTCTGGCTTAGCTATTCTTGCATTAATAATGGCAGAACTAAATATGGAATCAAAAGATGTAGCAATTGCTTACATCGCAGTAATATTGCCAGGTTTATGTGGATTAGTTTATTCACCAATATATAGTATACTGAAAAAAAAATATACGAGTTTTATAAAAAAAAATGCAGCAGGCAGTGATACATAATTTTTTTCGAAAAAAATTGTTTCACTTTTAAGAGCTTAAGAGCTTAATAACTTTTACACCTTTTAACATTTAAAATGCCGATTTTTCAGCAAAAAAAATATTAAAAGACTGATTATTGAAAATCAGTAAAAACAACTTATATACTATCTTTTACTCTATTTAAATTAATAAATAGTAATAGTAATTTTTTATTCTCTTCTAAATTCTTTTATTCTTTCTTTCTTGTTGTCTAACATATGTTTCACTATTTTTAACATATTTATACAACTATTCTTATCTCTCGTTAAAAATTTGTAAGTATCAAATATTGACTTATTTTCGTCTTCTGGACTACCAATATTTTTATTCTTACAATTTTTACATCCTAATAATCTAAATTTCGTTTCCCCTTTTAATTCTATATTTTCTACATCATTAAAACAATTACAACACTTTTTACTTGTGTTATATTCATCTATTAATAATGTGTTATATTTTTTACTTATTAATCGTTTTAATCCAACACCCATTGTTGATGTTCCTTTTATACAACTTCCATGTTTATTACTCCAATCACCAATACAAACAACAATATCTTTTTTATCTCCAAATTTATTTTCGATGTTATTAATAAATTTATCTTCGCTTTTTTGTCTATATGTTTTTGTTCTCCAATTTATTTTTCTATATAGTAATTTCTCATAAAATGATTTCGTTTTTTCATTTATTTCATGTTTTGCTTTAATGAAATCTTTAAATTTATCATAATTAACTGTTGTTGATAAATATATACTTAATTTAGTTTCTTCATCAATTATATTTGCAATATTTTTATCTATTAAACTTGTTTGTTTTGTTCTATTTTTATTTGTATTTATAATTCTTCTATTTCTTTTTGCCAAACTTTCAGTATCTCTTTGCATACATGAATATTTTAATTCATTTCCACTATTGTCCATCATATATAATAAATATTTCTTTCCGGGATCTGCGCATACAATATTTTTTGTTTTCATATCTTTTATTTGTGTTTCTGATAAATCATCAATATACGATATACTATTATCAACTGATTTTACTTTTCCTCCATATTTTTTATCTTTAATAGATATATGTTTAAATAATAAAGAACATCCTATACCATCAGTTTGAATAGTATAATTAAATATATAATCTTTTGTAGATTTAAATATTTTTTTATTCATTCTAAAATAATCATCCCATACACTATATTGTATCTCTTTTAAATTTTGTAATAATTTGCCTTTTTCTTTAGTTGTTGTAAATAAATTAATAAGACTGGCAGTGTCAAGAGTTATATATTTTGGCACATTATTTTTTCTTAATGATAATGGTTGAAATAATTTAATAATTTGTCGATTTAATTGTTTTATTTCTTCTTTAGATGCATTATTATCTTGTTTGTTTTTAATTTGATTTCTAATGTTTTCATTAAATTCTTCATATTTTGAATTCATATAAAATGAATATTTAATATATTTAAATGGATATGCTTGACAATCATATGGTATTGATTTTTTAAATTCAGTTGGAATAATATTATTCTTATTATCATCAAACCATTTTTTTATTTTTGTTGGAATATTCTCAAATTTATTTTCAGTTATCGCTTTTTTAAGTTTCCATAATGTTTCTTTCTTTTCTTTAATATATTCTTTTTCCTTTTCTCTTAATGATTTATTATTTTTAATCTTTTTAGTTATTCTAATACCTTTACTAATAATATATTTTTTATTATCATCTTCAATTATTTTACTATATTTTTCATCATAATATTTTCCACAAAAGATATTTATAAATCTAAATAAACGTTTTATAAAATGTTCTTTTAAATTTGTTGTTATACAAGTTTCCATTGTTTGACATATATATGGAATTACGAAAGACATACATTTTAAATCATATTTATTGTGATTAAAAATTGGTTTGAATTCTGTGTTATAAAAATTATTTAATTCATTTATTAATGTTGTATTTTTTGATTGTTTCCCTCTGGCATCTTTAATTCCTAATGTAGTAATAACATAAGAAATAAAATCAGAATCTAAATCAGGTATAGATTGATTATTTTTATATTTATATAATGCAAATAATCTAATAAACATATAAGCATCAATAACAATATGATTACATTTGATTACTAATTCATTAATTTTATTATGAATCTCAGGATCTTTAATAATATATTTCAAAGATGTTTTAATAGTTCTATATGGTGTTTTTTCTTTAGTAAATTTTGCTTCTTGAACAATATCTGGTTTTTTCTTTTTCTTCATTATAATTTATATTTAGAAAATAAATTTATTTTTTTTAACGCAAAACTATGTAAAAATATGTTTTTATATGAAAAATAAAAAATTGATGAAAAATAAATTTATAAAATAAGTTAAATATAATTATATAATACAAATAATGACAAATAAAATAATTCCATATGAAAAATCATTTGCATCTCATGAGAAAGCACAATTTTGGAGTGATAAAAATGAGTTAAAACCATATGAAGTGTTTAAGTGTAGTAATACGAAATTTTGTTTTAATTGTAATATATGTAATCATGAATTTGATATATCACCAAACAATGCTAATACAGGTTATTGGTGTCCTTATTGTGTAAATAAATTATGTGATAAAGAAGATTGCAATCAATGTTTTGAAAAATCATTTAATAATCATGATAAATCTAAATTTTGGAGTGATAAAAATAAATTAAAAGCTAGACAAGTATCTAAAAATTCACATAAAAAATATTGGTTTATATGTGAGTGTGACCATGAATTTGAGATGGTATTAAGTCATATATCTAGAGGTAGTTGGTGTTCTTATTGTAGTAATCCACCAAAAATATTATGTGATAAAGAAGATTGTAATCAATGTTTTGAAAAATCATTTGCTAGTAATGAAAAATCTAGATATTGGAGTAATAAAAATAAACTAAAATCTAGACAAGTATTTAAATCTACAAATGATAAATACTGGTTTAATTGTAATTGTGGTCATGAATTTGAGGCAGGATTAAATCATATTAGTACAGGTAAATGGTGTCCATATTGTTGCATTCCACCACTAAAATTATGCGAAAAGGATAATTGTAATCAGTGTTTTGAAAAATCTTTTATTAGTAATGAAAAATCTAAGTTTTGGAGTAATAAAAATAAATTAAAACCTAGACAAGTATTTAAAAATGCACATAATAAATACTTATTTAATTGTGATTGCGGGCATGAATTTGAAGGTAATTTATACAATATTATTAAAGGGGTTTGGTGTTCATATTGTAGTAATCCGGCTAGAAATTTATGTGATAAAGAAGATTGTAATCAATGTTTTGAAAAATCGTTTGCTAGTAATGAAAAATCTAGATTTTGGAGCAATAAAAATAAACTAAAACCTCGACAAGTATTTAAATCTACAAATGATAAATACTGGTTTAATTGTAATTGTGGTCACGAATTTGAGGCAGGATTAGATAATATTACTAATAATCGGTGGTGTTCATATTGTTCAAATAATAAATTATGTGATAATAATAATTGTGTTATATGTTTTGAAAAATCTTTTGCATCACATGAAAAAGCAAAATATTGGAGTGAAAAAAATAAATTAAAACCAAGACAAATTTTTAAAAATTCTAATAAAAAATATATATTTATATGTAAAAAAAAACATTTATTCGCAAAATCAGTAAGTTCTATAAATCAAGGTGGTTGGTGTCCATGTTGCGTCAATAAAACAGAACAAAAATTATATGATAAATTATTAACATTATATCCTACTTTACAACAACAATATAAAGTAGATTGGTGTAAATCTGATACTACAAATAAATGTTATCCATTTGATTTTGTTATAAAAGAACAAAAAATTATAATTGAGCTAGATGGAATACAACATTTTGAACAAGTTAGTAATTGGGATAGTCCGGATAAAGTACAAGAACGAGATAAATATAAAATGAAATGTGCAAATGACAATAATTATTCTGTAATTAGAATTTTACAAGAAGATGTATTTTATGATACATATGATTGGTTATCTGACTTAAATGATAACATAAAAGATATTATTAAAAATAAGAAAGTTCAAAACATTTATATGTGTAAAGATAATGAATATTACATATTTAATTAATTTATATTTTTAACATTATTATCTTTTTTATCTTCTTTATTTTCTTTATTTTCTTTTTTTTGTTTTAATTTTTCTTTACGTTTTAAATATGCATTATGGCGCCATTCCTTTAATTTTTCTGGATTTGTTTCTTTTATTTTTTCCATATATTTTTTTGCTTTCTCTTTAACAACATCTGTATGATTTTCATAATATTTTTTATGTCTATCTGTATTTGTATATGTTTTTAATCTTTCTTCAAGTTCTTTATTTTTATTTTTTAATTCTTCATTTTCTTTTATTAAATCATTAATATTTATTTTATCTGTCATATATATCTAATATAAATTTATATTTTTATATTATTTATATGACACGGCATAAAAGTGAAGACTATAAATTAAGCGCAGTAAAAAATAAAAATATTTATATTTTTATTTTTAATTCTTCGAAAAAATAAAAATTTTGTAAATTTTTATTTTATTCGAACAGTTAAATATTATTTAATCAGCGATGATACACAAGAAAATGTATCTAAAATATTTAAATGTTCTGTAAGAAGTTTATTAAGGTGGGTTTTTTCTAAAATAACTTTTTTAGAAAAAAGCCATAAAATATAAATTAAATAATTTATATTTTTCGGGTTTATAGATATAAAACAGAAGGAGAAATTAAAAGACATAATAGATTTCCCATAGCATATAAAATATCAAAGAAACATGTAAAATATATATTAGATCAATTAATAAAAAATAAAACTATAACATTAGAAGATCTAATTATTAAATTAAAAACAAAATTTAAAAAATTATCAATAAGTAAAATGCATTTACATAGAATTATAAAAGATAATAACATAACATTAAAATTAACAAGATTAAGACATGAACCTATAAAAAGATTCGGTTAGAAATTATTTTTCGTAAAAATAATTTCTTAGCGTAAAAAATAAATTTTGTAAAATTTATTTTTCTCGGTAAGAAAATTAATATTAAATCTAAATTAAAAGAATTTTATGAAGAAATAAGTAAATATAAACTAAAAGATATAATTTGTATTGATGAAACTTCAATTAATGCTTTACAAAAAAGAAATCATTGTTATAATGAAATTGGAAAGAGATGTGTAATAAAAACTCATTCTCAAGAAGTATTTAAAAAATATACATGTATCTTTGCAATTAATAATAAAGGTGTAATTGGCTGGAAATTATATCGTAAAGGAGGAATAGATACAGATAGATTAAAACATTTTCTAAAAAAATATATAACTAGAAAATATAAAAATAAATTAATTATTTTAGATAATGCAAGTTCTCATAGAAATGAGAAAATAAAGAAATTGATAAATAAAAAGAATGTATTATTATATTCAATCCCGTATCAACACTATACAAATGCAATTGAGGGCTTCTTTAATATACTTAAATCAAGATTACAAAAATTAGAAGGATTGGTTTATGATGAATTAAAAGATAATATAAAGAAAGTAATAAAAGATATACCAAAAGAATATTATAAAAATATATTTAAAGGTTCATATGATAGGAAAATAAAATATATAAAGAAGATAAATAGCAGAAAAAAGAAACTTAAAAATTATCTATAAAAATCGGCATTTTAAATGTTAAAAGGTGTAAAAAAATTGAATTTAATTAATTCTATTATTTTTTATTTTTTATATTTTAATATTTATAAATTACTATAAAATGAAATTTGAATCATCTACTAATTATAAGAATAACATATCATTGTATTATGTATTGGAAACATTATATAATTTTATGAAAGATGGTGATGTATCTAAAGATAGACATGAAGAAAATTTAAATATTTCTATCATATATGACAATTTTATTGATAACAAAAATAGTATGACAATATTTGATATTAATTTACTATCATCATTAGATGATGATCTTAAAATGTTAACAGGAGATAATTTGTCTGGAAATAATTTAATACATTATGATGATATTTTTAACATAAATTTTATTAAAAATAAAGGAGGATTTATAGTATCATTAGATAATAATTATTTTGTAATACTTGTTAAATTACAACAATATTTATTTTCTATTAGAGATTGTAAACAAATATATCAATTTGATTTTAATTCATTTGATGATCTATTAATTCATCTATTTAATACATATAAAATTAATGAATTAGATAATAAAAATATAATTTGTATTAAATCAATTTATAAAAAATTTGAATGTGATATAAATATGATAACTGGAATAGATATAAAACCACAATATAAAATAATAGAAAATAAAAAAGGATATATTGATATAGATTTAACTATTTTAAATTATGATAGTGATGGCGAAGATTCTATATTTAATTAAAATTTCATTTTTAGCCTTAACTACTTTTTTAGCCTTAACTACTTTTTTATAATAAAAATTGATTTCGCGAAAAATGAAGTTTTTACTAAAACTTCATTTTTAGCCTTAACTACTTTTTTATAATAAAAAATTGATTTCTTTATTATTTAATTTTATAATAGATTACTATGATATTATAATACTAATTATGTCTATTCTGTGTGAATTATGTGGTCTAAAATACGAGAATGAAATGATAGTAGATAAACAACATTGTGATTTCACTCAATGTTATGATTGCCTATTTTCAATGAATTTTAATGATCAAACAATATTAAAGGGATCAATGGGATATAATCTACAACAATATATTGATATCTCGAAAAAATATCATACACTGATACAAGAGATTCCATGTAATCGTTTAAGTGATTCAGGTGGATGTTATGTATGTATGTATATTCTTGATATTCCGTTACAATTATCGGATAATTGTAAGGCTATTAATAATGAAAAATTAATACCGTTTGATAATCCAAATCTTAATCAAAATCTTAATCAAAATATTACATCAACAGAATCAAAAAAAGATAATACATCTACAACACAATTAGAGCCATTTATAACGCATGATATTAATATTTATGATAATATTGCCAACATAAATGAAAATAGTGACATAATGCTATCTCTATAATTTTTTTATAAAAATTGAATTATAATTTTATTATAATTTTATTACAATTATAAAGATAATCAAAAATTAATTTAATTATAATATGACATATGGTATAATATTTTATCAAATAATTAACAATAAAGTCTATATATATCTTAAACGTAATCTAAATGAAGAATATCAAGATATATCAATAAACGAACCAACTGATGATAATATTTTGTATAACATTGGTAGTTTATATTATGTAAAAAATTCTGATTATAAACATACAATATATTTACTTGATATTATAAAATACAGTGATTTATTTGATAAATATAAACATAATCTTGAAAAAATAAATTATGAAATATTCAATCAGAAAATATTTCATAATAATATTAAACATAAAAGAATAAAAAATTTTATAATAAAAAAAGAACTTGATTATATTATATTAAATTATAAATTAATTAAAAAAATTAAATCAACAAATTGTATTTTAGAAAAATGAATTAAATCAAATCAATAATAAAATGTTTAATATAATTTTGTGAAGCATGTTTTTTTATTGAAGTAATATCTTTATCATTTAATTTTATTGTTCTGGATTGTAATTTTATATGATTTTTTTCTTTATCATAATATGCAAATCTTGATAAAATATTTTTATTAATTCTATTAGTCATTACTATATCGGTATTATAATTTATTTTTTTTTGGTGTTCCATCCATATCATATTTAATTCTAAATTTAATATTTTTAATCCTTTATATGTTCCAAAAATATTTGGATTTGATATTAATTCAGATGTCTTTTCTACACCAGCTTTTTCTTTAATTTCATCAATAATTTTTTTATGATATTTATTATATTCTTTTGTATTTTCTTTTGTTATATTACAAAAAAATAATTTTGTAGAGATATTTGTTAATGAATTATTTATTGTAGATTCTAAATTCTTTTCTATCTCTGAGTTATCATGTCCAATAGATACAAATATACCTTCTATTTTATTGATAGTTTTTGTACCATATGAATTTAATACAATATCACCAAACAGTAATAATCTTTCTTGTTCTAAAGGTGATAAATTTTCATTTGTCCATCTTTTTAATGTTTCTACATATAAATTTGACATACTAAAAAATGGTGAACTTAAATTTCGTATATCTTGATTTTTTAATCTATGTAAATTATTTTGATTCAAAATTAAAGAACCTAATTCTATTGTCTTTTTATGATTATTTGATTTACGATTTACAAAACAAAATGTGATCTTATTTGTGTCATAAATTTTAGTATTATTTATTTTATTTATTCTATTCGTATAATTATTTTCATAGTCTAACATAAATAATAGATTTTCATATTCTACTTTTGATAGATTAAGTGTTTTTAGATAATATAATCCTTCTAATTTAAATTTATCTATCTCAATATTATTATTTTTATCATTATTATCATATAATATTTCAATTGATATATTTTTAACACATCGTATATATATATTCATAATATTGTCTCTATCGTTGATATCAATATAATTATATAAATGTAATGATTTTTCTTCTGAAATTGTATATTTTGTTAAACTTTTATAATAATTATTATTAAAATAATCATCTAATCTAAATATACATCTCATATAATCAAAATTATCTATATTATCAAATAATAAGTTTGTATCAAAATCTATATATTCATTTTGTTTGTCTTTATGATAATATTTAGCTAAAGCTAAATGAATCTCACCCGAATCGTAAATATTTTTTAATCCAGCAATTTCAGTTTCATCTATTGCTTCAACATTACGATGTAACCCACGTGATTTTAAAATATTTGTTAATATTTTATTAGTTGGAGTCAATAATGGATTAACTATCATATTTTGGTGTTTTTCTAATAATTGTTTATACATATTAAACCATATCATATATATGTCATCTTTGTGTATATCTGCTAGAATCATTTGTGATAAATTTGCATTATATTGTATATATGTTACTTTATTTATATTGTAAATATTTTGATTTTCATATAAATATGCACGGTCTATTTTATTCCATCTATATTCAAAATATTTATTATAAATATATTCTGCTTCATCTATTTTTATAAGAGAATGTCTCATCGCAAAAAGCATTGAATCAAAAATACCGACCGATGGTTCTAATAATAATAAATCTGGTATCAATTGATTGTTTATGAAGTGTGCAGCAGGTGTTCTTAATGTAAATAAAATATCAGGATTTTGCATAACTACATAATTAGAACTTATTAATAATATTTTTTTATATTGTGATAATCCTAATGCAAAATATTTAATAAATGATACTCCATGTATATGTATATCTGTCACACGAATAATTATATAAAATTTTTCTAATAATGTTACATAATCATCACTCACGTCTTGTGTAACTATACATATTCTATCAGCATATGATCCACATCGTATTAACGAATATGCTAATACTAATAGATTTGGTAGATTAAATAAAGTATCATTATTTATATATGTTATATATGCGTATATATTATATCCATACATATTTATAGTTTTTTCCGGTTTTTCATACATATATTATAATATAAGATAACAAAATATAATATAATTAACAAAATATAACAAAAACAAATAAAAAAATTAATCAATCTCATTTTTTGGTGCAATATTTGCATTTATGATTGCTTTTACAACTTTATCTTTGTGATCACCTGAAAAGATATAAATATTTTTCTCATCGTTTATTCCCATAATTAATGATGTTCCAAGTTTTTTCTGAAGATCTTTACAAAATTTAATTTGTTCTTCTTTTTTAATATACGAATCTAAACCATGAATATGAGTTCGGTTACGTTTATTTTTTCCATCGGGAACAATCTTTATCAGAATCTTTCGATCTATCTGTGACAAAAGATTATTCTTAATATCATCATCGACACTAAAATCTGATCCAGAATCAGATCCAGAATCTGATCCAGAATCAGATCCAGAATCTGATCCAGAATCTGATCCAGAATCAGATCCAGAATCTGATCCAGAATCTGACATAGAGTCGGAATTATTTATAAAATCTTCAGTAGATTTGGTAAGAGACATATTTAAAATATTAATATTATAAGTACTAAATAAAGTATTCAGAAATTAAAAAATTCAATTTTTTATAAAGCATATGATTTGTATAATTTAACATATCGAATCGGTTTGATTTTTATCTCCATTGTCTTATAATTATTAATAATATTTTTTAAAATATCATCATTATCATTTTTATCTGATTTATCTGATTTATCTGATTTATCTGATTTATCTGATTTATCTGATTTATCTGATTTATCTGATTTATCTGATTTATCTGATTTATCTGATTTATCTGATTTATCTTTTTTATCAGATTTATTATTTATATTACTAAATTGTGGTTGTGAATGAATATTTAATATACTTTCTCTAAATTTATATTGATCTTGTGAAAAATTTTCATCAATATCATCATCAATATTATCATCAATAACATCATCTATATCACTAGTAGCACAGCTTGGGCATGAACTTGTATTATGTGATACATTACCAGAATCAGAATTAATATATTGTATATTGCTTGTTTTTTCATCATCATCCATTGTGATATCCATCATAAATTGTTTATTATCTTGCATTCCTTGCATAAAATCAATCCATGATTGTTCTGATGGTATTACTGGTAGATTTTTATTATTAGATATATCAAAGAATGATAAATGTTTAATATTTTTTGGCATACATCTTAGATCATTGTCTGAGAGATCTACCCACTCAAGAGAATCAGGAAAATCTGGTACTGATTCTAGAAAATTATTAAACATATCGAGTTTTTTTAGTTTAAATGGAAACTTACAAAGAATATTTCGAATTTTGCAATTATAAGCTATAAATACTTTTAATTCAGATGGAAATAATGCAATAATACTAATATTATTTTTAGATATATCTAATATTTCAATTGAATCTGATAGATATTCTATATCACTTATACGATTATTATTTAAATATAGTTCTTTAATATTTTCCATTAAAAATGATAAATTTTCAATTAAATTATTTTTAAGTGATACAATTTCAGCAGATTTTGGAATATCATTAATATATGTTATACAATTATTATCTAAAATAAATGTCTTTAAATTTGTAAGTTGGTCAAAATCAGTAATTAGTTCTATCAAATTATCAGTGAAATCTATTGACTTTAATGTTGATGGAAATGTTTTACAAGAGACAATTTTTAGATTACATTTATTACATTTTATTGATTCTAATTGGGGAGGCAAATATGATATTTCATCTAAAGGACATTTTGTAATTATTAATGTTGTTAATGATATTAGATTGTGTAGACGTATTGGTAATAGATTGGCTCTAAAACTAACATCGATAAATTCACCATGTTTCTCATTAGTTTGTTCATATATATCAAGTAATGTAGATATATCTATTTTCTCATCCATTATGTTATTGTATGTATTATTATTTGATGGACGAAATAGATCCTCAATTAATTCAATATCTGTTGTCGTTTGTTTACTATTATTATATGTATCATAATATGGCGGTGGTACATCTGGATTTAAATCAGATGATGTTACTTCCATTTGATTATCAAATATCACATATTCACCGATATCATCATATAAATTACTCATATTGATTATGTTATTAATAATATAATAATATAATATATGTATAGTATTATATAATAAAATCAATTTTTTTTCAATTTTAAAAAATTATTAAATTCTTTAAGATGAAACAATTTTTTTATCTATTAATTTATATGAGTGATACTATAACAGAAAATATTACGGAAAATATTACTAAACAAGATTTAAAAAATATTGATAAAAATAATGATATAAATAAAATTGATAATATTGATAATATTGATAATATTGATAATATTGATAATATTAATAATGTTCAAAAATCAGATGACTTAATAAAAGATATAAATTTACCAATTTTAGAAAAGTTTGAAATTAATTCAGAACCTCCTGCAAAAATAAAATTAAGTTCCCCTGTATTATGTTTTAATAATCTAAATGAATGGATTATAATAGATTTAAATATAATGGCACGTACTCCAATAATATGGACAGAGGTTATGACTGATAATAAATTAATACCAGTATCAATAGTTATGTGTCCTAGAACATTAAGAGCATCGGTATTTGAAGGTAAATTAAAATCAAAATATTATAAAGGTGATAGATTAATATTAGAAAATGAAGAAAAATCGTTAATACCAATTGATATGAATATTGCGATTGATGATGAATATAATTTAGAGATTAATAAACGTTATCAAGTATATATACAAACACTAAAAAATTCATTAATTGATTATTATGATATTAAATATCTACATATGACTAAAAAAAATAAAGAATATAAATATATAATTCATAAAGATTATTTATTTGATAAACTCGATGAATCAGGTAATAAAATAAATTTGGATTTAAAATTTCATCCAAAAACCCTAGTAAACTTAATACAATATATTTCATCAAAAACAAATAAAAAGAAAATAACTATAATAGTTGGAAAAGATTCAAATCTTTTAGAAATTAAAGGGTATGATAACAAAAAATCAGGTTTTGATGAATATATATTACAATATGAAGAAGAAATAATTAAAAAAGAATCTTTTATCATGCCAATGTTATATTATAAAGCATTACAAATATATCCAAATGCAAAAATTATAATTTTATAGTTTTGTAATATCATCATCTGATATATTTAAAATTGTTTTACCATTTACTGTATTATAAAAGGAAAGAATAATTTGTCTAAAATGATTTAATAATATTAAATCAGAATGTATATTACCTTTACATGCATTAACATCAACAACTTGATCATTATTTTGGAGGTTTGATAGAATAAAATCTATTAAGTTACTTAATTTAAAAACTGTTAAATAATGATATTTATTTAAAAATATTATTTCTTTATCATCTTCTTTTATTGTTGTAAAACTTTTTTTAATATTTTGAAATATTTTTTGATATAATTGAGCTGTATTTTTAGAAATATATTGATATGTCTCCATTTTTGGATTTTTTGTTGATTCGCTTATAACTAAAAATAAGTAATGTATATAAAAGTTATATCTATATTGTAATTCTTTCATATATTCAAAATTATTAAATATATTATCTAACAATTCAAATAGATATTCTATCTTTTTAATTAAATCAGTAATTGGTAAATCAGATTCAAAAGTATAATATTTATCATCAACAACACCATCATCGTTGCCACCTGTTTGTGTTTTAATCATTTCAATTACATCATCTACATCTAAAAGCTTTTCTAATGGTGTCTCATCTGTAAGTTTTGCAGAAAATATATTAATATCTTTAAGACTTTTTATTTTATCATCTATCTTAATAGATTCTGAAATTGTGTTAATATGTGATTCTATCTCATTTAAAGCTGACATATTAAGAGCACTTTCTTCTTTTAACTGAATTGATTCAAATGATATTTTTTCGGTTTCATTTTCAGGTATTTTGTCTAGAATTATTAATTCAGATGAATCAAATGATATTAATAATATTTCATCTAATTTTATCTTTTTCTCTTTGATATAATCGTTAAATTTTTTAGATATATCAATAATTTCATCTATTTTATTTATATTTGCTATAATATTATCTTTTAATGATTTTTCTGAATCTACAATATAAGGATCATATATTATTTTTAATTTTTCATTAAAATCTTTAAGCTGTGTTTCAAATGGATTTTCATCTACATTAAAGAATATATCATATTTAGTAGGATCAGTTTGATCAGTAGCTTCTGCATCTAAACTTAATCTATCTTTATTCCATAATTTATCTTTTACAAATGCACTATATTGTTTTTTAAATTTACCTAATCTAGATGATTCATCAAAAATATTTGTAGTAGATAATGGTTCTAATTTTTCAACAGTACTTAATAGACCTACTTTTGTAGAATCTGTCGTGTCATCTTTTATTAATTTATCTAATTCTTTTAGGCGGTCAATATATGTTTCTATATTTTCATTCATTGTGTCATAATCACTTTTATTTCTTAAAAGTGATTCAATTATATCTTCTATTTTACCACTTCCTATTTGAAACGATTTTAAATAATTTATATCATTTTTTATAATATTTTTCATTTTATTGTATAATGATTTATCCATTATATAATAATATAATATTTTTATCTTGTAATAGCTTCAATAAAGTTATTAGTTGTTTCTAATAATTCGTATTGTTGTGCACATTTAAGTTCACGCATAGGTTTTTCATAGTTTCCAAAAAGATAGAATATTTTAAAATCACCAATAATATCAAGATATGGATTCAATATAGTTTTAATTATGGGATTATCATAACAGAATATTTTTTTAGATTCATAAGATTTAATAGTTTTATCAAAGAATTCATCAAGAGCATCTGGATTATAAAAATAATTGCCATAATCAGGTAACGTCATAACATTTATTGCAGTAGCTTGTACATTACTTTGTATAGTTCTATTTGATTGAGATATATTTTCTGACGATGCTTCGTTGTCCAAAATAGTTTTATTTTTAGGTTCTGTTAACTCATCTTTAATAAATAATTGTTTAAAATAATCATCTGTATTTAATTTAAATAATTTTAATTTTGTTTTTTCATCATATCTAAAAAAATCTGGTAAGTTCATTGCTTCTCCAGCTATTGCTTTATTTTCATTTTTTGCAATTTTTCTTTTTGCAAGTTCTGCCTTCAACATATTTTCTGCTACAGCTTTATCTGTAGGTTTTAATATTCCTAATATCATTTGTCCATAATCTTTAATATTTTTTGTATTTTTATCAATTTCTAATGCATTTTGTTTACCCTCCTTTTCTGTTTTAGAAACATTTAATATTTTGCTTATTTGTATATTTTTGTTAAATGTATTATTTTCTTTTTGTTTAACTATATCTATCATATTTCTATCAGTTTCATTTTGAATTAAATATATAGATTTTGTAACACCCGTTTTTGGGTCTGTAATATCTTTACCATCTTTACCCAAATATTTTATTAGACCTATAATATTTTCATTAATATATATTCCTTCAAATCCAGTTGTATAAAAGTCATATTTAATTGATTCATATAAATAATCTTTAAAATTTTTCTTTACTACTACTTTTTCTTTAAACTGTGTCCGTTTATCTGATATATCTAAATCTCCTAATTGATTTTCTGTTGTATCAATATTATTATCTTTAATTTCTAAAAATGTTTCTGTATCTTTATTTTTAAATTTTTCTTTTAATGCATCACGTTTAAAATTATTATTTATTAAATCACTAATTAAACTTTGACATTGTTTATCAGATGATTTAGAAATACTATTTTTAATATATTTATTTATTTTTTCATCAATAATTTTCTTAAATAAATCATTTAATATATCATATCTGTTTAAATTAATAATACGTTTTAATAAATTAATAAATAGTAAAATTTTTATTTGTCTGCCATTTTGTAGTTTTAATGAATCATTACCATATGGTATTTTATATGTTGATTTTGGAATAGTTAATTCAGTTTTTGATTTAACTGCTTTACGTTGATTTATAATTACCTGATTTATGTTACGTTCAAATTTTTTATTCCATTCAGATACCGATCTTAATACTTTGTCATCAATATCCGCATTTACTTCGATTGAACCATCATCTTTAAATTTTAATAAATTATGGAAGGTATACCAACCTAATTTAGATTTAAAATAAATATCAGATATAACGAAATATTTATGTAATTCAGCTGCATTATATTGAACAATTTTTTCAGTACCCTCGCTTTTATCAACTATGTTATAATAGGTTGGGTTATCGACAAATATTTTTTCATTATAATTTAAATAATAAAATTCATCTAATAATTTAAAATCTGTATCGATATTTATTACATTACCATAAAAAACACCATTTGATTCGCCATATAATTGATATTTAATATTAATTTCTTTATCTATAATTTCTGTTTTTAAGTTTTTACCTTTAATATAATTATCTTTAATATATTGTTCTATTATTTCACATGCAAAAATTGGTACACATAATGGATTAAGTGTAAATGCACATAACATTGCTTTTAATTCTTTCATATATGTTTCTTCTGGATTAGTTTTAAACAATTCTTTATAAATTGGATTTATATGATCATCTTTATATTCGTCATTACCATCATAATCTTTTTTGAATTCTTCTTTTATTATATTATATAATATTGGATTTGTATTAAAATCAGCATATTTATTTATAAATGTTGGTGCAATTTCTTCACGACCTGGTAAATCGATAATTAATAAATTTACAGGAATAGATTTTCCATCTTTATTTATAATAACAATAAAATCATAAATTAAAATGGATCTTGAACTTACTTTGTTGTTTGGTGTTTCTCTAACTCTTTGTGTTCTAATTCTCATTTCTTCAATTTTATCAGTAAATTTACTAAAATTTCTAAATAATTGTTGATATTGTGTATTACTAATCTCTATATAATCAAGAATATCTTCTTTTCCATCATCTGTTTTTTTATATAATGTATCATTCTTTGATTTATCTAAAATATTATTTCTTAAAACATTAATTTTATTAATATATTCATTAATTTGATCACCTTCTAATTCAACAGCCCATTCATCTTCTTCTTTATTATATTTGGATTTTGTTTGTGGTTTTTCAACTCTAATACCTTCTACAAATGTATTTGGATCTTCGGCTTTTAATTTATATGCATATAAATAATTATATATATCTTTATTTTTTTGTTTTGTTTCATCGGGTTCATACCAATAATCAACATATGGTAATCCTTTACCATAGATTTCAAATGTTCTAAAATATACCTTCTCTAACCCATCAAGTTTACTTAATGTTCCTTGTAATAAACCATCTTTTCCAGGGGCACCAAAAAGTGTATATGATTTACCAGTACCAGAATAACCATATGTAATTAAACATACACCATTACCTGATGATAAACGTGTATTAAGACACATATATGCAGCCATATCAGAGTTATTAACAAAATTTTGTGTATCAAAAACTTCGGTAAATTTATATGAATTTAAATATGGTATTTTTTCTGGTAATTCACATGATTTTGGTTTATTATTATTAACATCAGTTAAAGTATCATATGGATTATTTGATAAGTCATTACACGGATTTGATTTTTGTGCATCACATGTAATATTACGCAACCACATTAATTTTTCATTAATATTAGGTGAAGTTGCATATAAATATTCTAATGATATTCTCATTACTAATCTAATTAAATCTACATCTTTTTTTGTATTTTCTATTTCTTCAGGTTTTTTACTAGATAATTCAGAAGTTAAATTTTCAAGTGTATTTTCTTTTAGTAAATTTTCTTTATTACTTATAATAGTATTAATACTAATTAGTTTCGTATCTGTTTTAATTGTTACTGAATCAAAAATATCTTCCATATTTGTTTTAATATCAATTATATCCGTTTGTAATTTATTTATATCATTATTTAATCGATTTATATCATTTTCTCTAATAAATATGTCTTCGTTTATTGTTTTTAATAAAACAGATAAAGTTTCTTTTTTATATTTTTCTAATTCTTCAATTTTTAATTCATTTGTTAAATTTGTATCATAAAATACTTTATTAATATATTTATAGGCTTCTTTTATTTTACTATTATATATCGATATAGTTGATTCTTCTATAAATTTTCTTAATTCAAAATCTAATAATCTATTTTTACTTAAATCAAATAAATTAATATTTTCATTATAAGAATTATTTTTAATATAATAACCTGCATATATATTTCTACGTAAATAATCTGATAAAAATAATTTATTATTAATATTATAATCTACTCGTTTTTTATAATCATTATCATTTTTAAATTTTTCGTAAATTTCAGAACCACTTGTATTACTATTATTTAATATATAACTTGGTAAATCAAGTGTTTGCATAATTCCATTATGAAAATCTTCATTCATTTTAATATCATTTACTCTACTAAATATTGTTAATTTATTCATTTGAGTTTCATTATATTTCTCTAATATATTTTTAAAATGATTTAATAAAGTAAAATATTGTAATATTTGTGGTTCACATTCGTCAATATCAATAATATCTGTTGGAGTTAATAATTGCGATAAACGTTCTAAGAATCCTTTTAATATTAATATTGTTAGGAAATATTTTTTACGGATCTCTTGTGTTAAATTTTTTAATTCTTCTTCACTTGAAGTAAATGTATCAATATTACGTTGTAAATCTTTATAAATCTTTTCTATAATACGTTTATAAAAGTTTATCATACCTCTACCAATATATTTATATACTTGATAACTACCTTTTACAAATAAGGCGTTTGATAATATTGATAATAAATATACTGAATGTGTTATTTCATATATCACAAATTTATTATATTTTTGTGTATTCTTAACATAGGATTTATAAGTTTTCATATAATGTTTTGATTTTTTTTCAAGATCAGTCATTATTTTTTTTATATCTTCTATAGATGCACCAGCACCACCTGAAAATTTTGGATTATATATTTCTTCTAATTTGTCTGTTTTAATAGATGTCCCATCAAATTCATCTAATTTAATTTTTAATAATTCACCAACCGACTGCATGATACCTGGTTGTGTAGTTGGATCTGTTTTTATCATATTATTTGTTATTGCCTTTGTATCGCTACCAGTATATAATTTACGGGGTAATTTCGTGTTTTTTTCTCCTTCTTTATATTCTAATTTTGTTAATTTATTTATTTTTTCATTATAATATAATATAAAATTAATATCTAATGTGGTATTTTTATTATATTCTGTAATGATTTCAGTTACTATTGTTTTATCTGATTCTGATTCTGAAGCTGAAGCTGAAGCTGAAGCTGAATATTTATTTAACATTTTTAATAATGTTGATCCGTTAATAACGAATATCAAATTCTCTCTTTTAATAAAATCAAAATTTGATAATTTAACAAAATTATTATTCTTTTCTTCTAAAGTTGTATTTACTTCATCTAACTCGGTTTTAACTTTTTCTAACTCTGTTATATAAGAATTAATATTTTCTTTTAAGGCTTCTATATTTCCATCAAATGTAGTTTGATCTTGCAACGTACTAGTTTTAATTTGATCTTGTAAATCTGTATAACTTTTTTTTAGTTCATCCATTTTCTGATTTAGTTGTGTCGTATTTATTATTTTATCTTGTTCGATTTTTGTATTATCAAATGGTACATATAATGATCTCAATTGGTTTGCGATATCTAATTGGTTTTGTGTGTTAGTTGCGCCTAATTTTGTTTGAATAACATTTAATTTTTGGGGTATTTTATCAAATAAATCTTTTATATCTAGACCAACATTAAAATCTTTAATAGTATTCGAAATTAGTTCGGTTTGTTCTTTTATTTTATCAACATTTCTTTCAATATCTTCTGGATTTATTTGATTTATTTTATCTAATATTTCTTTTAATTTTGTCATCTTTTCTATTTCTTCTTGTGTTAAACCACCACGTTGTCCTCCTCTTTGTCCTCCTCTTTGAAAGTTATAATATTTATTAATTATATGTCTATCTTCATGAATTAAATTAAATAATTGTTCATTTAATTCGACTCTTTCATTATTTATAGAATTAAGGATTTCTCCTAATTGTTTATTTTTATATTTTAATAAAATTTCTTTATATAAACTTCCGAATATATTCATATAATATAATATAACATACAATAAAAAAAATAAAAAAAAATATATCAATATTTTATCAATATTTATCAATATTTATCCAATGAATGTGCAATAAGGAAATGTTAACAATGATACTAAAAATTTATTTTCTTTATTTTTTATAAAATTATATGTATATAAATTATAATTATAATCTATATTTATTACAATAAATATATATGCAATCAAT
>Ga0214921_10003192_pt1 | contig 25368 bp, 40 predicted proteins | sample LL1505_MetaG_FD_177992 | JGI IMG/M metagenome (GOLD analysis project Ga0214921, IMG submission 177992) | Freshwater microbial communities from Lake Lanier, Atlanta, Georgia, United States - LL-1505 | ecosystem: Environmental > Aquatic > Freshwater > Lake | place: USA: Georgia | collected...
CCATTGATGATGCGGTTCTTAAATCCTTGAGATACGCCCGTTGAGCCATATTGGGCTAATGCGGCTGCTTGTGTCATTCTATAGCTCCTAATTGTTCATCGGTTGGGCGGGGGAGTGTGGGGTGTTCCCACTTGGCGATGTATGTACCTTTACCATTACTATCATCTTGTAAAAGAATAGTTCCGTTAAACGGTAAAAAATCATCTTCTATTAAAGTTGGGTAAATAGATTTAATTTTTTCGTAGAGTGTCATTATGCTGCCCTTACCATAGCTGCTTGAAACCAAGTATTTGTTGCACTATTTGTAACAGTCATAGAAACTCCGTTGTTTGTGTAAGCATAAAACTCTACATAATCTGTTGAGCCGTTCAAATAAACAAGACAACTCACACTGGTACCATACAGCGTTGCTCCAGTTGAATTACCACCCCATTTATACGCAGAACCATTTTTGTAAATTGCAGCTACAACAACGCTTGCACCACTTAAATTAAAACAACCACTAACTTGATAATAACCAGCTACATTGGGCGTAAAACGATAATTAGTAGAACTATCGTAACAATTTGCAGTATCGAATTCTTCTGTGTTAATTGTTAATTTTGTAAATGCACTTCCCGCTGGAGTTTGTGATGCACTTTGATAAGCACTAAACGCTGGACCATTACCAGCCACGCCTGTACCCAATTTACTCTGAGTTACTGCTCCGCTATTGATATAAGAATCTGTTACGGCATTTGCTACCGCTGGAATCGCATTTAATACGCTCGATACATAGAACGATACGGTCGTTACTAAATCACCAGACGATGCTCCAGAAGCCAAGACTACGGTCGTGCCGTTAGTAGCAGTGAAGTCCGCAGTGCCTAACTTAGCACCGTTACGATACACATCGATATAACCTACGGTATAACTTGGGACTGAGAATGTGGTTTGCCCAGCGGTCGCAGTAAATTCAGTCTGAGTGCGATAAGCGGTAGTTGTCACTCCACTAGCGGGGATGCCTAGAAAGCGTACTGAGATATTGCCTGTGCCAGCGGGAGGTGCGGCAGAGAATGTGAGGGTTGTACCTGATACGCTATATGTGCTGGGATCTTGCAAGACGCCTGAGACCGCTACCAAGATTGAGTTAGTATTAGCGGGTGCGACAGATAGAGTGAATACAGTACCAGAGCCGTTAGCCGAGAATGTATCGGTTACGAAGGCTGCTGTAGTTGGTTGTGCGCCTATGTAGGACATTATTGAACTCCATCAAGTTGTTCTTGCGTGGGTCTTGGCAAAGTTGGGTGTTCCCATTTAGCGATGTAATCGCCTTTGCCGTCTGAATCGTTTTGTAAACGGATTACAGTTAAAAAATCCTGTGGCTTTAGTTCAGGATAAATAGCCATAATTTTGTCGTATAAAGTCATTTTATGCCGCCCTTACTAACGAACCATTAAAATATGTTGATGTAGAATCAGCAACAAAAATTGGAGAACCACTTGAAGCATTTATATAAGCATAAAGTTCAAAATAATCTGTTGTTCCATTGGCATAAACTAAAGCAGAAACAGTTACAAGAGAATCGACATTTAATGTTGTTCTAATATCTGTTCCTCTTTTAAACTGGCTACCATTTTTATAAATAAAACCAACAATAATTGTCATTGTGGTTGCGTTTAATGCAACAGCACCATTTAATTGATAATAACCAGCAACATTTGGAGTAAATCTGTAATTTGTAGTTGAATCAAAACAATTTGCAGTATCAAATTCTTCAGTATTTAATTGAACTTTAGTAGCAGTTGCGTTACTAATGCTTTGATTTGAGCCAGTTCTTGTAACACCAAACGCTGGACCTCCAGCCGTTAAACCAGTACCGCCATTTGTCAACGGCAAAGCCCCGCTTACCGCAGCGGTTAACGGAATTAAACTAACAGCCATTATGGTAACTCCTTAATAAAGTCTTTTGCCTGTTCTGCGGTCATGGTGTTGCCGTCTGCGTCTTGTAACTGCGCCTTGTCTTCGAGGATGGCGGTTTTGAAGTTAGCGTAATCGGTGTTGGCGGGTGCGAATGGGATAAAGGCGTTGTCTGCTAAACGCTGAATTGTATCCACATCGCCAAATCTGTTTTTAATTAATTTATACATGATTAAAGTTCCGCAGAAATATTGACATACGAATTTAAAGTGTTATTTGACGTCAATCCTGAAGCATTACCAGCAGTTAATCCTGATGCAACGCTTCCACTCCATTCAAAAGCATTTGTTCCTAATGTGCCAGCATTTATACTAGTAGCTACTCTTCCAGTTCCAGTATTGTCGTAAATCAAAAAATTGCTTGCCGCTGGGTAAGCTACTGTAACTGCCGCCCTTTTGGGGTAGAAAAAAAAGCTACCAAAGGCAGAAGTTGAACTAAATGCTTGACCAAGTGCATAATTTTGATAATTTACAGATGGACTAAATCTTTCAAAATATCTACGGCATAGGTCAAATTCAGCACCGTATGAACCACCCGCTGTTGTGAAGGTCGTTGCCTGTGTGCCTACTTCGAGTTGTACGCCTGTAACGTAAATTGAGTCGTCTGCCCCAGCGGTTCCTGCTGGTGTCCAACTTATATAAAACCCAACTTCGGTGGCGCTAGAAGAAACAGCTCCTGTAAAAGAATATCGAGTCCATGTGGAAGTTATAGCTTGTGTTGTATTTATAAAAGAAGTTGACCCCGTGTAAGCATAAACACGTTGGTCTGTCCCTGTTCCAGAATTAGCGACTACACTAATTGCTCCACCAGAATAGTTTGCACCTGTCTTTACCCAAAAAGATAGTGTTACTGACTGACCAGCAAGACCGAGTGTATTTACTGTTTCGTTTGAATTAAATAAAAATAAACCTGCGGTTGATGTATTTCCAGCAGTGCGTTGTAGTTTTAAAGAATACTGAAAACCAGAAGGTACATCTGTGCTTTGAGATACTGTTGCTCCTGTTACATCACTAGCTCGGTTGACGCCCCAGCGGTCAGCAGTATAAAAATTACCACCACCAACTGTTGGATTTGTAAATGATGTACCCCGCTGCCAAAAAGACATTGCACCGTTAATAATCCTGTTTTTGAACGAAATACCCAAATCTTGCTGAACATCTGAGTTAAGCGTATTCCAGCTTACTGTTCCCTGACTTGGCGTAATGGCTTGCGTGGTCGTACTTAAATAACGTACATAGACGTTCTGTGTGCCAGCCGATGGTGCAGAGGTAAAGGTAATAGTCGTACCGCTGATGGTATACGCATCGTTGGGTACTTGAACAACGTTATTGACTACCGCCTGAATGTCGTTAACAGAGGCTACCGTGCGGGATAAGGTAAACGCAGTCTGAGCGCCTGTGCCATTGAAGTAGTCAGTGCCAGAGATAAAGCTCTGGGTGATTGGTGTTGAGCCTATATAGGACATTGTTAGCCTCTTAGGTAATGTTCAATACAGAAGTGATAACGTCAGCAGATGACGCAGCCGAAGAAACAACCTTCAGAGCATCACTGGTAATCAATACGACCTTTTGGTCGCCTCCCACAATGACAAGCGAACTGCCTACTGGCACGGTTGCCGTCTCAATCAAGTAATAATCAACACCTGAACGAGTGATGTAAGCATCTACTGTGATTGGGCTAGAAGTTGTATTAGCAACCGACATACCAATAACGGTAGTTTGAGTTGACGCACCAACCGTCACCACTGTAGCAGCAGACGTTCCAACGTTTTTGTTTACATAACTGGTAAATGTATTTGGCATGTTTTTTCCTTATCCTAATGCGATTGCTAGTGCTACAGCCGTACCCGCTTGGTCTGCACCAACCGTACTGTAATCAATTGTTCTTGCAGCACTTCCATTAAATGTTACAGGAGCTGCTGCGCCACCGGTAGTGGTGATTGTTAATGAGTTTGTTGTAGTACCTGCTGGAGCTCCCCAAGCTAGGGTTCCTCCGCTTACAACCAAGGCTTGGCCACTTGAGCCAATCCCTAGCTTGCTAAGGGCCGTTGTGCCTGTGGCATACAACAAGTCTCCTGCGGTGTAGCTTGACTGCCCTGTACCGCCTGAAGCAGCAGGCAACGCTGTAGTCAGGGTAAGTGAGCTAAGGTGAGTAGTAGCGTCAACAACGTTTGTGCCGTTATTGTATACAAACATGGATTTACCGGCAGGGACGGCAATACCTGTACCGCTGGTGTTTTTAACGGTGACTGCGTCTGCTAATCCATTATTAATAAGGTACAGTTTTTCGATCTGGCATCCTGAACCAAGGATTAACTGTCTTGCCCCACCAGAAGTACCTGTTAAATTAAGCCGTAGATTGCGGGCTGTTTGAGCTGCGTTTGTGTCCGTTAGTGTAACTGTAACATCCGCACTAGAAAAGGCTACATCCGCCGAACCCGTAATAGCCTCTTCAATGGCCGTACCAAGGTTGGTATTGGTAGTATTACCCCATGTTCCCGACTGCTCGCCAGTAGCAATAAGCTCTATTTTTAGCGGTGAAAAGGTGGATGGCATAGTTAATCCTTATACAGTCGTTATATCAGTCCAAGCAGGGCTTTGTGAGTCATTTACCTGTACCCAAGATGAGGATTGGTCGCTATTCACGTTAGCCCAACTAATTGTCTGGTTGTCATCGATTGGTTCCCACAATAATCTTGCAGTTACTGAATCTGTTGCTATTAGTGATTCTATTATAGAGGTGTTAAAAATACTAGAGGCAACGGAAATAATCGCCTGAACTTGCCCAGATTCATTGACCCCTACCAAAAAGACGCTTCCAGAAGCATTTGTAGTATCCGTCCCAACGGCCGACTCATTAATGGAAGCAACTAGGTTCTGTAAGGTTTCTGTTAAGTCGGTAGCCTGCCCTGACTCGCTAACGGCTGCAAAATAAGCAAAAAAACCATCTACCTCGTCTGTTCCAACGGCATTTTCTGCAATTTGGGCTAAATAGGTAGGAACAGAAGAAATGCTATCAGTTCCAGCAGAACTCTCAGAAACGGCGGTCACAAAGTTTTGGTTTGCGGCAAATGTTGCGGTAGCACTACTGGTTTCACTAACGCTGGCTATAAAGTTTTGAATAGAGCTTACAGCATCCGTTACAGCCGAAGTTTCGTTAACTTCAATATTAAGAGACTGCTGGGCCGAGACGGCATCAGAACCAACAGAAGTGTCGTTAAAGGCACTATTAAAGGTGCTTCCTGCTACAAATTGGTTTTCGGAAGCCGTAGACGCTTCATTTACTGCGGTCTCAAATGTTTGCACTGCAACAATTTGATCTGTTCCGGCTATGGTTTCGCTTACTGCAGTTTCAAAAATCTGTGTTGCACTAATTGTTTCGGAAGTTACTGCAGCCTCAGAAACCGAGGTTTCAAAAACCTGTGCTGAAGAAACGGCGTCTGTGCCCGCAGCAGTATCCGCAACAGCACTTATAAAAACCTGTGCTGAAGAAACGGCGTCTGACCCAATGGCTGTTTCATTGGCATCTCGGTAATATACCGACATGCCCCATCCGGCTTCGCCCCAGGTGCCTGAGCTCCAGCCGCCGTCTGGCATATTTAGCCCGCTACGAGCTGATCTTGCTCAAACCAACGCTGTTGGGTTGTTTCCCCGTCATTCCACTCAATTAAGTAAGACACTATGCCCTCTTCAGACATGCGCAGGGCAATTACTGGACCTTCTGGGACCACGGCCTTAACTTTTACAATTTCGCCTTTTTTAAACATATTTGTGTCCTTATGCGTCTAAACTAAATGTATATGTAACATTAAGGGTATCACCAGAAGCCACGGTACGATCACCAGGCGCTGCAAAGTCAGATGCTGAAAACAACACGCCAGTAAAGCCACCCTTGGTGTTGTTACTAATTAAAAACGCACCACCTACAGTCGCTGTAGCGTTAATGCTAAACGCTGCTGGAGAAGCAGAATTACTAATAACAGAAGGGTCAGCCGTAGTCGCTGTGCCAAAGGTGCAAGCAGGGCGGGTAGCGTTGCTGTAAGGAACAATTTCGGTAAAGCCACCATGGACTGCTGCAGTATCGCCAGCAACTGGGTTATTGGATGCAGCAGCGCCGTACAAGCCAATAAACCAAGCAGCGGTGTAAGTTACGCCACTAAAGTACTTAGTGTTCATGTCCTGTAAACCTTGGTTTACAACCAAGTTAGAAGGCTCTAATACCCATTTAACATTACCTTGAGCGTCTACACACTCAATCTTATATTTACCCGTAGCACGGGCAGAATCACCAGATTTCATCGCCTTGGTTAAGGTGCTAGAAACCTTGTCCTCAACGCTTAATTTTTCAACTTGCATTTTTAGCTCCTTAAGTAATGCGAATTATTGCTTCGTTTGCGGTATTTGGGGGCATTGTAATGTTAAATACATCTAGTGCTCCCGCAGTCTGATCCGTACCAAAATTGTATACGGCAACTGATTTATTGCCTTTACTGCTATTGTATATCAGGGCTCCTCGAGCAGTAAAGGTAACACTGGTCCAGGTTAAGTTATTAAAAGTCACGTAAGCGATTCCACTTCCTGTGCTCAAGATAGTGCCTGTTAAAACCTGCCCTCCAGCAGCATAGGTGCCTTGAGGGGTAACTTCTCCTAAAGCCGTATAAACAAGCGTATTAGGCCCTAAAGTAGCAGAAGAAGTGTAAAGCGCAATCTTAAAGGTGTCCGTCAAAAAATTATGAACGCCTTCTAGGATTTCCCGCTTAAACGAGGTGGTTAGGGTTTGTGTCAGCATTCTAGGTCACCGGAACCCTAACTTGACCAGAGCGGTAAGCATCTTGACGCTCAAGGCCGTCACCAAGGCGTTTAGCCTGTCCAATGGCTTCAGCGTATTTTTGCTCTACGTTGGCAATTAAGTCAGGCTCGCCTTTCATAAATAGATAGGCTTCACGTAAGGCACCATAAAGTAGCACGGGATCAAAATTGTCGCCCAGCCAAGAAGTGCCAGCATCCACAATCGACTGTGGGTAAAAGAAATAATGCAGCTCAGCTAAATAGGCACTATTTGGGGTAGGTCCAAGGATAAGGCTCAGCTCATTTGGAAACGTAAGCTGTGACCCAAAGATAGCGTAAACCTTGGGAATACCAGTAGTACTAGGGTTTGGGTAGGCTTCCCGAATATAGTTCACGTCTTTGTTAATCAAATAGTAGTACTCTCCGCTAACTACGATAGCCAAAGAATAAACAGACAAGAAGTCACCGGGAGTAGATAAATATTTATTACCAGAAGTTAAGTTACCTGTAACGTTCTTGCGTAAGGAAGGAAACTGAACGGTGTTATATATGCGCTTTTCTGCTTGCTTTACAAAAATAGGGATATTGTCGTCAAACGTCTGTTCAAAGTTTTCGGTGTAATCCTTGATTGCTTGTCTTAGTTCTGAGTAGTTCATAATCCCGTTGCTTTCATATTGCCCGCATAAGTTACTGCAATGGTCGGATTAGAAATAGGTACAGGAACCATGCCGTTAGACCCGATAGCGCTGTCTCCAATAACCCCAATGTATACGTTAAACGTATCGTCAGGAATTGGGCGAGGTTCTTGCAATGCAATAGCATCTGAAACATTACGGCGTGGCTCCAACTGAGGATGCTTTGATTCATAGCAATATTGGCATGTTTTAAGTCCTTGCCACTCTTTTCGCAAGGCGTTAAGGAAGAATCGTTGTCCGCAACGATCACAGGCACCCCAGGCAAGTCTTCCTTGTGCATAAGCCATTTTAGTAGTTTAAACGTGTGTCAGGAACAGCATAATAACTAGCACTATCCCTGTCAAACTCAGAAATTCTTTTAAAATCCTCTTCGTAGATTTGTTTAAGAAGAACCATACGATCAGGGGCTTTTTTCATTGAAACATAATAAGCCAGACCTGAAACTAGGCATGGCAAAAACTTAAAGTTTACGTCTGCAGTATTGGTAAAACCACCCGCATCTTGAATCCTGCGAATAGCGTAGTACACAAAAGTATAGGGTTGTGAGTCATCAGGGCAAGGAAAAAAGTATGCCTTTGGCTGATTAGTATGTTGGTAATAAAACTGCGCTGGACGACCTAGAGTGCCTGATTTATTAGGAGTATGCAGCCACTCTGCTTGGCTAAAACGATTGAGGGTAATATCAATGTTTTGTCCAGGACTTTGGGGAGAACGAACCACCGCAGACAACACATCTACTGTATCCGTGGGTAGATTGTATTCGAATACGTTGGCGGTTAAAGCCTGTGATCGTTCTTGTATAGTCCATAAATTTAAGCCACGACTTGCCCAATCCAAAAACAGCAAGTTCAGCGAGCGCCTTGCTGTTCTTAGATCGTAACCTGTGCGAGACTCAATACCGCAGCGTTCGTACGCTTCGGTAATCAGCTCCTCAATGTCCAGGTCAAAGGTAGTTGTACCTGACGTGGCCATTAGTTATCAGAAGCTGGTAGGTTGAGGAATACGCTTGTCTTTTGGTGTATCTACTGTGCCGCAAACTTTTTGATTTTCAAAGTTTACGTCTACTTTTTCAGGTTTTTTAGCCTGCTCGGTAGTCTCAGAGAATACTGCACCAAAACCTTTAATTGCTGCACCTACGCCACGTTTTTTCATCATTTACTCCTTATTTGCAACTACGTTTAGCCATGCCGCCCATTTTTTTGTGGGCTACCTTTGCTGGCTTGCTTGCATGAGCAGCCAATTTTTTATCTTGCATCTTGTCGTAAGCAGAAGGCTTTACATCTCCGCCTTTTTTATACGCAGACTGTGGTGCAATCATAGGCAAGTTTTTAGCCATTTTGCCGGGTAACAAAGCACGACCTTGGCGATCAGCTTTTGCACCAGCAGAAGCTTTAGTTGCAGATTTTTTCATCTCGCCTCCTTTAGCGGCTTTGATTGGTTTGCCCATAGCCATAAGCTTGTGGCGGTTTGTGTTGCTTGCGTTATAGTCCATTTATCTTCCTCTCGCTGAACGTTTGGCTGGCTTAGCTATTTTAGCCGTTTTAGCCGAATTAATAAACGCCTGTTTGGTAGGCGCACCTTTTGCTCCAACTGGTCTCATTTTTTCGCCAGAACCCGCAGCGATCCTGCGTTTTTTAGCTGCGATATTGGCATACAAGCCGGGTTTTGTTGCCATAACTTTACCTCCACTTTTGTAATTATCAGGTACGTCTTGTTGACTCTTTCCACGAACCTTATCCAATACTTCTTTAAATCCTGGATCAACTTTGTTTTTATCTACCTTGTCTGTTGCATTAGGGTTTTGTTTAGCAGGGGTTGCAGGAACAGAAGGGGTGGGATTTACACGTTTTACCATTTATTTTCCCCAATGGCCCATAATAAAGCCAATAACTCCTGTTGCAGCACTAACTGCTCCACCTGCCCAAATCAAGGCTTTCCAGCCTCCCTTTGCTTCAGACAATGTTTTTTGGATTATTTGAATCGACTTTTTAATTTCGTCCATGTCTCCAACAAGTTTGTCCATATCCGCTTGAAGATGTTTAATATCGTTTGCATGTGTGGCTAACTCCCTAGCTGTTTGTATTTCTTCCATTATGCGCAGTTCCATCGTTTTAATGAAGCTTTTGCACGCTCTGCAGGACCCTTAGCTTTCGCTACTACTCCTGACATTCTGGCACAGAACGATTTTTTACGGCCTGCGTCCGCTTTTGTTTTTGGGTTTGGTGCAGGGGCTTTTAATTTACTACCTGTTGCCTTGTTGTACTTGGCTCTTCCCTTGGCAGTAAGTCCAGCTCCCTGTTTTACAGGGAGCTTTTCTCCCCGCCCAATAGCAAGGGAAGGGTTCTTAGCCATAAAACACCGTAACAGTCATATTAGCAGGGGTGGTTGCATAAATACCATTAGTGCAACGAATACCATCGCCAGGGATGCTTATGTTAAGGGATTGAGCTGCTGCGGGGGCTACAAAACTAAAAACAGTCGTTCCGCCAGAGCCATTTTTAAGGGTTAAAGTGCCACCAGCAGCAGGAACACCTACCACCATTCCTTTAATCCTAGCAGGACCAGCAAAAACAGTAGCATCCGTTTGCCCTGCGGCAATTGCGGCTGATAAGACATCATATTGAAACATAATTAATCTCCTAGGTTATTGGGGTAGACCCCTAAAGATTAATTAAGCAGTGCGTGTAAACACATAAGCTGTTGCACTAGAGAACATGATGGTAAATCGTGCCAAGCCGGTTACACCAGAAGCAACTGTCAAATCACCAAAACTAGTTGCAGAGTCTGCAGCAGCAGTAGACAAGATGCCGTTAGTAGCTACAGCAATGGTCACAGTAGATGCACCAGCGGTGTTGTCAATATATAGGTCTAATACAGTGCCTTTAGCAGCGCCAATAGCTGTGCCAAGAGCAGTGCCTGTTGGCAATGTAATGGTTGTAGGAGATGCTGAAGTAGAGGTGATGTAACCAGTTGCAACTTGTACCGCTGTAGCTACCGCTGTAGCGTTAATAGCAGCGGTTGTAGGATGGTTTTGGTCAGTAAAGACCAGGTTTGATGTTGTTAGGTTTGTTGTTGTTAGGTCTGTAACGCTAGTAGTTGCGCCAAAAGTAGCGTTAACAGTAACTGTGCCAGTAGCTGGGGCTACGGTAATAGATTGGAAACCGTTTTGCGAGCGAACTGGGCCTGTAAAGGTGGTATTTGCCATGGTAACTCCTTGTATATGCAGTACATTTTCCTGTAGTCTCTGCATCGCCTGCTGGGTCAGTCTACAGGAATAAAAAATCCCAGTTCCTGATGTATTTATACCCCTAAATTCATTTGGTTGCAACAGTTTTTTAGATAAAATAGGTTATCCCCGGAGGCAAATCATGAAATTTACCATTAAGAAGGTTGATTTACGCAATGAGTCTAATAAGACCGTAATTCTTTACCTTCAGAAAAAAATACTGCCTTCGGATGCTCCTTATAAACCAACTCACGGGCATTGGTGGTTAGCTTACACAGAAGAAGGCAAACCAGTAGCATTTGCTGGGCTAGTAAGATCACAACGATTTACAGACACAGGTTACCTTTGTCGTGCAGGGGTTTTAGATGAGTACACAGGGCACCGTTTGCAAAGACGTTTAATTAATGTAAGAATCCGTAAGGCCAAGGAATTAGGCTGGAATTGGATTATTACAGATACAACCGATAACCCTGCTTCATCTAACTCGTTAATTAATGCTGGCTTTAAAATTTATACCCCTAATACCCCGTGGTCGTTTAAGCACGCAATCTATTGGAAATACAGAATAGACCAGAGCGATGCCTTACAAAGACCCAAACGATCCAAGAAAAAAGCAGGCGTTGCGTAGGGGTTCTGCCAATCATTACAAGAAAAACAAACTAAAAGTACTTATTGCTACCTATAAAAGAAAAAAAGAAGAAAGAGAAAAATGGGTTGCATTTAAAGCCAGTTTGAAATGCAGTTATTGTGACCAAAACCACCCTGCTGCGTTAGACTTTCATCACGAAGACCCCAAGCAAAAAGACCGGGAAGTCAGCTACTACGTCAAAAACTATCAATACACTAGGGCGATGGAAGAAGTTAAAAAATGCCTTGTCCTATGTGCTAACTGCCATAGAATTTTGCACTTTAACGAAATTTCTAAAAGACAAAAGAAAAAGCCCCACCGAAGTGGGGCCTAACCTCACGTGAACAAGGTTTAGGTTGCGCCAGGTGATCCGTAGATACCACGTGGATCAGACCAGCCGAAGCTGTAACGCTCACGAGCCTTGTAACGTACGTTGCCGGTGTCGAAGTCGCCTTCGAAAGCTGTACGGATTGGGGCACGTTGGAACATCTTGAGTCCATTTGGAGCGTCGGTTAACAAGAACCATGCCGATACGTCGGTTAGGTAATGGTTAACAACGAATCCATCAGGAATTAGACCCATAGACTTGATAGCGTTGATGTCGTTATCAGCCGTAGCAGTACGGAGAGTAGACTTCATTAAACGCTCTGCTGTGAACTGGAGTTCTTTTGGAACTACCAACTTCTTAGCAATCAAGGCAATCTTCAAACCACGCTCGTCTGTGAAACCAGCGATGTCGATGATACCTTGCTCAAGGGAGGTCTCATTCAAATCAGCAGGAGTCGTAGGACGGTTGCTGAAGTTTGGACCAAGAGCGGTTGGGTGGTTTGTTGCGCACAACTGTACGCCGTCGCCACCTGGATAGTTGCTGTCAAAGGCGTTGTTCAATACGGACGCACCAAATACCTGCTTGGTGTGAGCCATTGAACGAGCCAAAGCCTTGGTATAACGGCTTGCCAAACGGTCGTAGAGGTTGTCCTCAATTGCCTCTTCGGTAATCGAGAATGCCAATGCGATAGTCTGGTGGGTATAGCGAGCGGTAAATGACTCTTGTGCAGAATCATAGTTAACGCCAGCACCTTCAGCCTTAACTGGGGCTTGGCCGAAGCCTGTTAACATAACTTCTTCTTCGAACGCACGCTCAGAATCTTCAATTTCGAAAATATCTTCGTGTTCGTTCTCATAGCGCTTGTACTCGAGACCGAATAAAGCGTTAAGACCTGGTTCTAGTTCTTTAACTAGTTGTGAACGAGTGATAGCCATGATTAACTAACTCCTGCTGTTGGTGCTTTATACAGATGCTCATTGATCGTAACGATCAAGTCAGCGTATGCAGCGGTTAAGTCCTCGTTGCTTGGATCAGCGGTAACACCAATAACTTTGACGTTAAGTGCCGAAGCAGCAGCCAAACTACCGGTATTGAGTTCTAATCCAGAAACGCCCGTTGTGGTATTGCCTGCTGCTGTCTGTACTAAGTCAGCGTTTTGGCCGATGGCGGTTACGCCAGCGATGCCAGAAGCCTGAACCAAGAACTGAGCATAAGGGTCATCCACAACAAAAGCTACGATATCCGAAGCAGCGATGCCACCTGGATAGTAGTTACGCCATACAGGCTTTTTGCTTGTAGGGTCGGTGTAGTTACATCCAATGAAAACACCAAGAATGTTAGCTGCACCAGGGGTGTGTTTTACGATGAAACCAGTGGAAACACCACCAGAGACACCGAAAGTTACGGTATCGCCCTGAAAAATTGCTGTAGCCGTACCACTAGCGATTTTGTACTGTGTATCACCATCGCTGTTGTAGTTACTGCCTAGCTTTCCTAGAGGACGAAGACCAAAGGCTTTATTTACGTTTGCCATTTGTTTTCTCCAAAATTAAATTAATTAGCTTTCACTCTTAGAGTTAGAGCCACCAAAAGAAATACGAGTATTACGCTCTGGCTGCTGAAAACGCATTGTTGAATGCGCATTCTCTTTCATCATATTGTTGTCTACTGCTTCAATTTGGTCCCTTGCACGTTGGCGGTAATAAGCATTACGCTCACTGACAGTTTCTTCGGGGATTTTCGCTAAAAGTAAGCCGCCAACTCCGACGACTCCTTTGTTCCGACCATCTTCAACAGTAGGCATGGTGTTTTGATACTCTTCGGGCAACTCTTCTAAACGAACGAGTTCATATCCCTCACGAAGCTTACTAAACACATTCTGCTTGTCTTCAAAGCCTTGAACTTCAGAGCGAATCCAACGATATTTAAAACCATCTGGTGCAGGGGGAGCATCCAAACGAGAAGGAGGTGCCCATGGTTTACGTTGCGCAGTCTTTTCACGTGTTTGAGCGTTACGGGAGCTGCGATTAAATTTAACAGTATCAGTCATGGTTTTATTCCTTTACGTATTTGGCATATTCCTCAATAGGAACACCAAGTTTTTTAGCAATAGCGACTTGACTAGGAGACAGTCTTACGCTGCGGCGTGCATTAGTATTTACTCCGGATGACCGGGCTGCAGGTGCAACGGCCTGCACGGGTTGCCGTTGTTGCCTGTTAGGTTGTGCAGCGAACTTCTGCGGAAACTGTGCTTTAATTCGCCGATTTAGCTCATCATAATACTCATCTGATGATCCGTCAAACCCTTCTGCTTCACGAAGCTGTTTATCTATCCCCCAAGCAGCATAGGTCATCGTTGTATCTTGACCAAACCATGGGTTTTCTTCTGCCCAAGACTCTGCCTTTGGATCAACCCGTGGAGCCTGTTGGGCTGGAGGTTGAAACTGAGGTTGTTGGTAAATCTGCTGTGGTTGGATAGGCGGGTTGTAAATCTGTGCTTGAGGTTGCTCTGCACCTCTTTCTAAATAGCCAGCGAGCTCCCGTTGCTCATGCGCTAGAGAAGCTAAACGCTCTTGGGCTTCGGTTTCGGTGTCAATGTCCCCTTCTTCACGGGCTTTTTTGATAATTTGACGAATAGTCAAAAGCTGAGTGTCTACTCGGCTCTTGGCTTCTGCCAAGCGGCCATAGTCAGAAGTAGCAGCCCGTTGCTGAGCCTGTTGGAACTGACCTTGAACGCCTTTTGCAAACTCCAAAGCTGCCTGTTCACGGCGCTCTGCCTCACGCAGCTTAGAAGTTAGCTTATCAATCCGTTTTTTAACGGTATCGCTGTATTCTTTGAGTTCTTCGCCCTGGTTATTGGCTTCTTCCTTAACAGGCTCTTTGTCTACCGGCTCTGCTAGGGCTGGTTTGTCAGGCTCTGGGGCAAGGTCTTCTACAATCTCTGCCTTGCCCTCATCATCTATGTCGACTTGAACTTCGGGTGCGTTTTCTGCCCCTACTTCGATGTCGTAAGTCGGATTTTCAGTTACTTGTCCCATTGTTGCTCCTTACATGTGCAAAATATCTTCGGGGTTGTTGATAACAGCAATGATTTCGTCATCATTTAAGATTCGGATTTCACCTTCGTCAATTCCAATACGGGAACCTGCATATCGGGTGAAAACTACCCAATCACCGTCCTTGCACCACGCTCCCGTAGGAAATTTGCTCTCGTCTTTATATGCCAAAGGACCAGTTTTTAAGACGTAACCACATACTGTGGTTATTTGGGTCTGCTTTTTGGTCTCTTCGACGTATAAAATACCGCCTTTAGATTTATTTGTGCCCCTGTAAGGTAGGACAGCAATACGCCATCCTGTGGGAGTTGGAATACGGTCTAAAACCGCTTCCTCAATCCTATCGGGCTCTAGTTGCCCATCTTCGTTATAGGCGTCATCAAGTTCAGGCCCTTTTGCTGCCTTCTCGTCTGCCCATTTCTGCTCTAATGCAGTCAATTCCATACGGTTTTCTCCACAGGGTTAGTCAAAAGTCTCTTTCCTAAGCATGTCTTGTACGACCTGCTCAACAAAAGTGTAGCCCTCAAGCCTACCCATCATCTGGCGGTATTGTTCCATATTCTTCATGGACCCCGAGATTACAAGTTGTTCCGTATCCTGCCGCATGCGGCGAATTTCGTGTAGCAAGTTTTCTGTAAACTTGAGCATGGTTCCTACCATGTTGCAAGAGGACTTTTAGCCCCTCTTGATAGCTAGTTACTGTGAATATACACAGTATATTTCAAAAAATCAATAAATACCTACAGGAAGTTTTCCGTCACGCTTGTACGTAACAGTCCCCCCTCGTTTTTGAATAGCCCTTTTCTGACTAGCCACCACATTACGGGGCTTTTCCGACGAAACCGAGCCACCTTCTTTTTTCTTTTGGACGCCCGCTTTTTTAAGGCTAATCGCCACCGCCTGCTTGACCGCAGCTTTTTTAGACTTAGGAGTGCTCGTACCGATACGCCCCTTAGACTGGTATGTGTCGACGAGTTCTTGGATGTTTCCACTAACTGTTTTTCTACTGCTTCCGGGTTTGAGAGGCATTTTGGGCTCCTTTTTGTAACATAGCCATAATACGTTCATTTGCAATTTTTTCGTTAGACTGGATTTTAGCCAAGTCAATTTGGTCCTGCTTTTGCTTGTCCATCTGCTCCATTTGGAGGCGGGCGCTGGCTTCTTGCGTCTTAGCTTGATCTCGCTGGGCGCTTTGCTGCAGCTCTTGCTTCTTCAGTTCAACTAATGGGTCTGTTTGGTCGCCCATAAGCTGGTTTTGAAGTTCCCGTACCTGCTGGAGATTCTCAACAATCTTTAGGGCAATCATGCCTTCTTTTTGCAAGTCAGACACCATGTTTTCAGGGTCTGTGCCATACGTTTTGAAGAGTTCTGCTTCCACATCCTCTTCTGCTCTTAGGCGGCAATGCTCTAAGATATGCTTTTGCAGCTCCACCGCAGCCAAGGGGTTGGATTGGAGGATTGGCGAGATACCTTGGATTAAGTGGCTCACAATATGAGCGTCATGTTGCTGTCCAGGGAACGCCTTGAGCTTGACTCCGTCCATTACGTCGCCATTTTCTGTGGCTGGGTCTTTTGGCAAGTCTGGATTCTGTGGTTTTAGAATTGCGTCAATATTTTTAGTTCCCAGCGCCTCATAAATACGGCGATATGCCTCATACAGGTTGTGCATCTGTGGAGCCGACTGTGCAAGCTGTAGTTGGGTCTGCGCCATAGTGATACGCTGCGCTGTTGAAAAGATATTGGGGTCTGCAACAGGGATTACATCGACGCTACCGTCAAAATCGGTACGTTTAATTTTACGGGAAGCGCCGGGTACATCATATGGGTACTCGTCAGGCAAGGATTCACCAAAGCCGTCAGCCAATAAGCGGAACTCGAGCTTTTGGGCATAGTGCATCCGCTTGTGAATAGCGGACATGATGTTTGCGCCCTTTTCCAAGAGTGCAATGGTGGTTCCAACTGCTGCTTGCTGGTTGCCGTCGCCCACTTGCATGTCTGCAATCGACGCCAAGCGCTTACCAGCCTCAACGCAGAAGCCCAATAGGGTAAATAGCGTCTGGCTTGGCTCTTTGTACGGTAGTGGTAACAAGGAAGACTGTAAATCAGCTCCACCAGCGTCAATATCACGCCATTCGCCCGGTTGCAGTGGCACGTCGTCGTTGGCAATACGAGCGCCCCTAGCTTTAAAGCCTGCAGGCAGGTTAGCCAAGGTTCCAGCATCGATTAATTGACGCATGGAGGATGTTGCGGTGCGGGTTAAGCCACCAATCAAGTGTACAAAACCAAGGCCGTAGGCTCCCGGTCCCTCTACAAGCACATAATGCACAAAATACTCTTTACGGCACTTATAGCCGTCCTTCATTTTCCAGTTACGACGAATCCCAACCACTTGGTTGGTGCTTTCTTCGATGGTAATGACATAAGGCAGGGCAACACCGGTCTCTTCGCCGTCATCGTCCTTGTCTTCAAAACCTTCTAAGTCCCAATCCACGTGGAACTCATACAAAAACACTTCTTCTGGCTCACCAGAAGCAGACATACCAACTAATTTGTCGATGCTGTCTTGAATTGCGTCGCCTGGAGTCGAATTAACAACAGGCTGAACGTTAACGTCACGATAAAAGCCAATATTAACCAGCTTGCGGTACTCATTTGCATCCATTGGCACACGATGAGTAATGCGTGGGCACTTTGACATAATGGAAGAGCCGTTGTAAGGGATAAACAAGTCATCTGGCAGCACTAATTTGCTTACCATCTTGCCTGTTTGTGGGTTTTGATAGACTTTTTTGAACGCTGAGCCACCATAACCTGCATAAAACAGTAATTGGTCAAACTCAGGGGTGTAATCCGCCATGTCAGTAGTCAGTTCGTAGTTCATGAACTCCTTGACACGCTCTGCTTTGGCTAATTTCTCACGAGTTTCCTTGCCAAGCACCTGTGTTTTGACAGGGCCTTCGGCTGGCATGAGTTCTTTGAACGCTTGGGCTTGAAATTGTACGATTGCTTCGGTGAGCATGGGATGTGCTGTGCCACAAGCGCCCTTAAATGGCTTGGTACGCTCCTCGTATGAGAAGCCAAGAAGCTCTAAACCCTTAGAATACTGCTTTTCCCAATCACCACGGCTCGCTTTGTCAGCGTCTAACAGCGCCATGAGCTCGCTGGAGATAGGACCAAGCTCGCTGGGGTCTACTACTTCGGCTAAATTGGCGTCAAACGGCACTTCTTCGTGGTCTTTTTCACCCATTTCGACTGTTGCACCGCCATCTTCTTCCAAAATAATCTCAATGTCGCCCTCTGGCGTTTTCATTTCAATCTCAGGAAGCTCAATATCAATTGTTTCTTCGTCTTCTGGACGGTTTTTTTCAATAGCCATGGTTATTTATTTCTCCAATTTTCTGGGAGGTACCTAGGTAGCTCTGTAAACTTAAGATCATCGCCAATTTTATTCGAATAATCTGTTAAAAACTCATCAATCTGCGGAAAATAACTTTCGGCGGGGGTATTTGCTGTTCCCTTTATTTGAACAATTTCATCAAATACGTCTTTTTTACTGGGATCAACCTCTTTTCTTACCGACCCGTCCCAGTTATACATAGGAACTTGATTGGTTTTATTAAGCTCTATTGTAACGTGTGGGATACCTTTTTTATCCCGTAACGAATATATCTTTTTGGTTCCGTTGACAACCCCTTCTAAGTAAGAAGGCAATCTTCCAACGCAGTGCCCCATGATACACCCTTCAATCGTTAGAGCCTCTTTAGTTTTTACATCAACCCAAGAGTAGTCGTCCTTTGCTTTTGTTAAAGGCTCAGTTCCAGCAAACAATTCTTTTTTAGTAAACTTTTCAGGATTTGATTTTGCTTTAGCAAGCATTTCGTGCCACTGTGAGGATTTGGCTAATGCGTCAGCAAAACCCATGTTTTTAATTTCACTAGGGGAACGAGTGCTTAAATAATCTTTTAATTCTCCTAGCTTTAAACCCCCCATACTTAACATGTTGGTATAGACAGGGTCCCCTTGGGTAATTGCTTGTCGTATGTGTGGAGGTAAGTCCGATTTATTTAATAAGCTGGCTATTCCTTTTTTATCCCCTTCTTTTACCAACTGCTTTATTCCAGGAAAATCATATAAAGAAGGGTATTCGATAATAGATTGTTCATCTACTGGGCGAACAGAAGTCATTAAACTAGTTGGGTTATCTGGGCTTTGTTTAGCAATTAAATCTTTAATATCTTGTTCAACTTGGTATTGATGTTTATAAGAAAAACCTTTACCTTTTGCTTTAGACACTTCTTGGTTTAACAAAGCAACAACACCTGTTTCAGCATCATACGCATCCCGTACTGCTTTTAAATCTTGCTTTGAACCTGTTTCACGGTACCGTTGCATTTTATCGGGAGAAATATAAAATTGGTTTGGTTGGATTTGACCTTCAAGAATTTTCTTGAAAACAGGGTCATCCGCTGTGCCGTATTGGTTTTGAATAAAGCTGCGTGCTTTTTTATCAAAGAATTGTTTGATTGCTGCGCCTTGCTCGGTAGAAGCATCTACACCTGCTAGAACATTTTGAAGGTAAACATCACTACGAGTTAAGGAAGGTTCGTCCACGGATTTTGCACCAAGGTACACGCCGCCTTTTGGTCGTACCGCAAATGCTGTACCAGGAGCCATGATCTGTTGTGCTACTTTGCTGCCACCTTGTCCGGTGCTTGCCATCGCCAAGTCTTCCAGCGCTGCTTTGGCTGTGCCCTTCACGGCTTGCCCTGCGGCGGCCACGGCTCGTGGTCCGGCAGTAGGACTTATAATTCCCGTTCCCAAGCGTGTCAAAGTTTCTGTGGTCGAGCCGGTTGGCTTGTCGGCAATGCCTAGCTCTCGAGACTTTTGAATCAGATAGTCACTGCCCCCTACAGGCTTCTCAGTCGCAAGCTTACTGCCGGTGACGTAGTCTACACCTTTTAAGCCAAGATTGATAATGTCTACCGGAGCACCCAACAAGTCGTAAGGGGTATATTGGGTACTACGCAGGATTTCTTTAGCCGTGCCTTTTACTTTTTCGCCCATGCTGGGCTCTGGCTTTTTTTCGACTTCCCCTCCTTCTGCCTTACCAATTGGAATCCGATAATTGACTCGGGCGCCCCATTCAGGGTTACGCCCAGGCATCGCTTTAATTGCACGATTGGCACTCAGTTCTAATTCGCCAGGACCTACTTTAGTGCTGTAGCCTACGTCATACGCAGCAGGAATAATTTTAATACTGCCGTCTGGTAATTTGACAGCAATTGCTGAAGCGCCTGCACGAAAGCGACTATCCTCGCCTTGATAATTAAATCCGGCTCTGCCCATTACACCTTGTGGTCCTTGTTGCATGATTCCTGGCTCAAGGTCTTTTGGCGTGTCTAAACTTTGAAACCGTAAAGAAGGGTCTAAGCCTTCTTCTGTTTTTGCTTCACCGCCTTTTGCCATGCGCCGTGGTTCTTGGGCGGGGAACGGTGATGTGGGTTTAATTTGTGCGAGCATTTCTTTTGCTTGTGAAAAGTCCGCACCAACGCTGGCAAGCTCCTCTTCCTCTGCAATCTTTTCCCTTGCTTCGTTTAGGTCGTCCGCTTTTGCCATTAAAGCAAGCGCCGCCTGGTAGCTAGGTCCGAGGTCCGTGATCTTTTGTTTAATCAAAGGATTGACAGGGGGTTTGTTCCCTCTAGGGGCAGGCTGTGGTTGGCTGCCTTTGGTGCGCCCCATGACCTGCTCCATGTACTGCAGCGTATTAGGCGCATTTGGGTTGCGAGGATCACTTACTGCAACGCCTTGCTTTGCTTTCTCAATAGCCTTTGGACCGCCATAGTAGCCTACCGCTGTTAAGCCAAGATCGTTTGTTTTACTGAATAAATCCTTGATGTACCGCAAACCTCCTACCGAGTTGTCGTAGGGGTCGTCAATGTTCCCTTGAGGGTTGTAGGCTTTAAACGTAGCAGGTAACACTTGCATTGGACCACGGGCGCCAGCATTACTGGTTTTGACGTTGGCTCCCGAGCTGCTCTCTTGTTGGAAGATAGAGCGGGCGACAGACTCAAGATTTGTGCCTGCAATGCCTTCATCTTTGAGAGCCTTTTCAAAGCTCGTGATCCGTGATTCTTGGGCCATGGGGTATTACTTAATACCACCTTTTGTTTTACCACGGACGGCGCATCCATCTGCACGGCGACTTGCCATGGTTACGCTGCCACCTGTTTTCATATAACCCATCTTGTTACGCACAGGAGTAGGCAGTTTTGCTAAGCCGGGATTCTTTTTCTTGTCTACTGCTTTAAGCGCCATGCCACCTGTTTTCTTCTTGACAGGCTCTTCTTTGCTTTCGGCTTCTTCCTTCTTGCCTTTGCCTATCATTTTCTGAAACTTCTGCTCAGGAGGATAGTCCTTCATTTCCTCTGCTGCTTTTTTGTTTTGCTCGGGGGTGCCCATTAAATTTTCATAAGCACGTTTCAAGAGATTGGGGTTTTGACTTGCCATGATATGCCTTTGCGGGAAGTTTTCTTGATTATAGAGTTAATAATACTCGTGGACAATAGTATCCGAATTTCGGTCATCTTCATAGTCTAGATTGAGCGAAATGAAGTTGCCCATGCGAAACCGAGAAAGAGCCATGGTCATCGAGTCAACCTGGTCGTCATTTGAGCCGTTAGGAAAGGACGCACACTCCTCAATCATTTCTTGTGCCCACTCGTCCTCGGACGCCCAGACCATCCCAGACTCCAAGATTGGAGCGATGGCGTTAGCCCTAGATATCTTGTCGGTGCCCGCTTTGCGCCCTCCGGGACTGTACATAGTTACAGGGATACCTACCCGCCTAAGTTCTTGCTGAAGCGGGGTTCCCGTGGCTTTTGCCTCGATTAGGACATTGTCGGGGTTCCAATACTTATACTCTTCAAGAGCGATTCGCTTAAGTTCGGGAAAATCCCAGCGACCTCTGCGTACGCCAAGCAAAATAATATTGGGGCCAGAATCAGAATCTGGCGTAAACACGCCCCAAGTTGAGATAACCGAATAGTCGGCAGTCTCCTTTTTGGAGTAGGCGGTGTCGTAGGATTGGATAATATATTCGCAAGCAGGCGGTTCTTCATGGGGCCACTTTCTCCACCATTCACGCTTGAGGATAGCCCCGTCGTCATTAGTGGGTTGTTGTTGCCATTGGGCGTTCCACTTTTGGAGACCAATGGACATCTTTACTTTTTCGAGCTCGTCTAGCTTCCAATACTCAGGCCAGAGAGGCTTATTACTTGGCAGGATAGCAGGAAATTCCAACACTTCCCACTGATCGGACTTTAATTGGGACTGATTTTTAAGTAAGCGCCCCGCTACGTCGTCCGTTTTCCAACGGGTATTAATCAAAATAATCGAGCCACCCGGCTGTAAACGCTGGCGTGGTCCAGAGGTATACCACTCCCACGTGTTCTCCATGGCAGTATCGGATATAGCGTCTTGTTCGTCCAAAATGTCGTCAAGGATGATAACGTCGCCTCCTCGCCCGGTCATCGCTCCGCCCTTACCAATGAAGAAGGCTTCACCGCCTTGGGAGGTGCTCCAGCGTCCAGCCGCCTTGGAGTCTGCTGACAGCATAGTGCCAGGGAATAGCTCCTTGTACCGCTCGTCATCGACAAGGTTACGGATCATACGACCAAAGCGCTGCGCTAGTTCAGCCGTGTGTGACCCTACAATGAGCTTGGACTGCGGCATACGGCCCATGAGGTAGGCGGGGAACAGGTAGCTCCCAAGCTGGGACTTACCATGCCGTGGGGGCATCGCAATGATTAGACGCTTGCACTCGCCAGAGACCACCCTGTCAAACTTTTCAGCAATCTCTTTATGGTGTTGCCCAACGATCATCTCGGGCCATACGTAACGGCAGAAGTCTAAAAACTTAGTCGTAGACTTTTCTTGTGCCTCTAACAGGTGCTTGCGATACTCTAGCCTCGCTATCTCGGCGGCAACATCATCAGGTGTTGAATTCATAGCCGCATAATAGCCTAAAAGGTATGTTTTTGTAAAAAATATAATACCTATGGGTATGGGTACCCTTTTTAAAACAAGGGGGTGGTATTTGTGTTTTAGCTATATTTGTTTGTCTGAAAATTGGGAGAAGAGCAAGAAAAAAATAAGGGGGTGGTTTTAGGGGGTTAGGGTTATAAAAGGTCTATATGAATCCTAACTAGTTAGGATTCATAGTCAAGGGCTATCGGCTCAGCCGAGCCGATAGCTAATTCCTAATTAGCTATCAACTATCAGGGCTTACGCCCTGATAGCAACAATCAACTAGACAGCTACCTCGTCTAGTGTTAGGTCATACAGGTCACGCCCGCACAATCCATAGATTGTGATAATAGGTGGCGTGTCCTGTGCCAGACACGCAAACACGCCCGTAATAAATGCTTGCTGGTGATTCTGATATTTAATCGTATTACGCTTAAGTTTGTTACGCTTTGCGTAAGCTACCCATTCAGTAGCTATTTGTTTACCTGTGACTTTCATTCTAATTTCTCCTGTGGTTACACGGGGATTAATCCCCGTGTAAGTATTATACATCAATTAAAACCAATCGTCACTATTTTCAGTATTACCGATATCTTCAAGGCTAGTAACTAGCCCGTCAAAATCTTCAGTTTCCCCTAGCAGGTCTGCTAGGGCAAATACAGTAGAACGCTCAATGCCCATACCATCAGCAAGCTGTTGCAAATAATCCTTACGGGATTCGTATCCATTGATTTGATAAACATTATCCATTTCTAATTTCTCCTGTTAAGTAATCACGGGCATATGCCCGTGATTAGTATTATACATCAATATTCAGAAGTCAACAATAAAACATTGTCAGTAAAGTAAAAACGATACTCTCCATCTGGGCAATCAGTAAAACTGATTGCCTTATTCCAGAGCGTGGTTAGGTTTCCGTCAGTTGCAACAATCGACGCTTGCTCATTGGCTACTGTCATTGTGATGGAAAGAAAACCCTCTTTCTTTTGCAACGGAAATAATTCCGTATCCACAATATCCAAGAACCAATACGCCCCAGCCTTTTCAGCGAAATACTTTACGCCGTCAGTATAAACAGTATCGTGCATCAGGTTATGGCGATACCAATTTTCCGTGCCTGTGAAATTACTTAAGTCATTTACTAGCATTCTCATTTCTCCTTTAGTAAGCATGGGAATTATTTCCCATGCTTAGTATTATACATCAATCAACGGAAACAGTAAACGACATATCCTTAATAATTCTACGGATATCGTCATCATCCCAGACAGTCATTTCTTTTATGGTGTCTTCGTAATCATATATATCAAAGTTGTTACGAGCCCAATGGTCGCAAATTTCTTCGCCTTCTTCGTTGACCAGCTCCCGCACCTTGATATCAAACTCGTTGCTGTCCAAAAGATGAGCACTAACATTTGCCATTACTTCCTTGGCTACTGCTTTGACCAGAGCATCGAACACACTCTCCAATGGAGTGAGTGGGGTACTGCAGTCAATCGTAGCTACTGGGGTTGGTACTGCTGTGGTTTCAATAACAGTCATTTCTCATTTCTCCTTTAAAGTACGGGAACTATTCCCGTACTTGTATTATACACAATAAAAGACAATAAGGTAAAGAATTATTAACACTACTATCGCTGTGGTCATTCCTCTTGGCTCTCTCTTTCTTCTACTAGTGCTGCAGGCCAGTAAGCAATGAACCCCCGCCCCATGCTATCGAGCTGGGGCGCCGGAGTTATTGATCCGGACGGGTCGCGATCAAAGTACAGTGCTCGGGCCATCTCAAATCCCAGCTCGAACAGCTCGTTCGAGCTGTTGAGTTCAGTACTCAGACATACCCGCCCGCTCATACCACGGCCCGAGTATGTCCGAACACCTTCGGAGAAATTCGTTTGGTCCAACAAGCCAAGCACGTGCCTGGCTGTTTCGTTTAGAGGCTTAATCATCTTGATTCTCCTCGGCAATGATGTCGTTCCAAGTATGCACAAAGTGCATAGCGATCTCATACCAATTCACGTCTGAGATAAAGGCGTTTGCGTAAGCGTTCGCAAGCCTAGACGGATCGCAATCTGTGTCCAATATTTCTTGGACATACTCTTTTAAATATTCCGCTACTTCATGTGGGTCTGGCTCGGAATACCGGGAAAGCATAGGGATGTCTGTGCAGTCCATGCCATCAAAGATTTCTAAATTAATACGCCATGTGGCGTAATTTGTCCAACCGTTATATGTACTCATTTCTTCTTTCTCCTTAAGAATGCCCTACACCTGTAGGGCATGTTTGTATTATACACAGGGATTGCTCCCTGTGTCAACACTCTACCAGCTAGACCTGTAATGGAACTGCCATTTGTCGTCAAACGTTTTCAAGGCTTTGTCTAAGCCTTGCACAGTTTCTTCAATGCCATCCCAATACCATTCATCATACTCAGTAGACCCAAAGAAAAAGCCGTCAGCCGTGGGCAAAGTTTCTTCTGCCATTTCCCTTTGTGTGCAAAGCTTTGCACACAAATCACGGAGCTCAACTAATTGCTCACGCTCCACGTAGTAACGCTGGCAATTATCTTCGCCACCTTGAATGTTTTCCACAAACCATTTGTGGATTGCATTGGCTTTACGCCAATACATGGCTTCTGCTTCGACAGAATTGACACGCATTCTTTC
>Ga0214921_10003193_pt1 | contig 25361 bp, 20 predicted proteins | sample LL1505_MetaG_FD_177992 | JGI IMG/M metagenome (GOLD analysis project Ga0214921, IMG submission 177992) | Freshwater microbial communities from Lake Lanier, Atlanta, Georgia, United States - LL-1505 | ecosystem: Environmental > Aquatic > Freshwater > Lake | place: USA: Georgia | collected...
CCGGCAGACCATCGAGAGACATCTCGATCAAGTTAGCGAAACCATCGACCGCGCTCAAGGGGGTGCGCAGGTCGTGAGAAACCGAATAACTGAAGGACTCCAGTTCCTGGTTGGCAAACTTGAGCTCGGCCGTGCGCTCTTGGACACGGTCTTCCAGGCTGGCATTCAGTTGGCGGATCTGCACGTCGGCCTGCAAGCGATCAAGCTCTGCCGACGCGCGTGAGGCAAAAATCTGCAGCGTCGAATGCAACAGGGCCATCTGGCTTTGTTTGAGCGGCTCTCGGAACAGCAAGACCAGCACACCGGCCAGTTGCCCTTCAGAATTTTCAAGCCTATGACCCGCATAGGCCTGGGTTCCAAACGCGCTCAGCTGAGCTTCAGGGTACAAAGCTTGGACATTCTCGGCCAAGATCAGGCTGGGGCGGGTGGAGTGCGCCAGCTCACGGCAAGGTGCCAGCGCTATGGCATAGTCAAACTGCGGTAACACTTGGCCATTGACCACAGCCGCCACGCTGCGCCCGAGCATTGGGTCACCCGGCAACACACGCGCTACAAAAGCCCCGTTCGCGCCCATGGAATCGGACATGTTGCGCACAAGCATTTCAAAGAAATTGTCGCCACCCTGCACAGACACGCCCGCGGCAACCTGCGCGACAGCATTCTCCATGCGGGTGCGCCACAAGCGCGAGCGAATATTTTCGATGCCAAAGCTCAGGTTGTCTGTCAACTCCTGCAGCAGACTGATCTCTTCGATGCGGGCCGCCTGCGCCTCGACCGAATACAGCGCCAGCACGCCCAAGGTTTGGCCGCCCAAGCGCAGCGGCAAAGCCAGCACGCTGCCATATCCATGGGTCAGCGCCTGTTGGGGCAGGGGGAAATCACCAGGTTCATCATGCAGATCGGAAGACTCGCACACTTCATTGCGGCGGATCGCATCGCATGCAGAACCCGGGGTTCCGGCAGGCTCCTCAGCCCAGCTAAGGCGCACGCTGCGCAGGTAGCCCACCTCATGGCCGGCATGGGCCATGGGCTCGACGCTGCGGTCCGCGTCATTGCGGGCGTAGCCGACCCAGGCCATACGGTAGCCACCCACATCAACAGCCAGCCGGCAAATCTCGCCAAGCAATTGCAACTCGTCTTCCATGCGGGTCAAGGCACGGTTGCTCTGGCTGAGCAACTTCAGGGCGCGCGTGCTGCGGGCCAGCTCGGCATCAGCCTGCTTGCGTGCGCTGATATCGCGCAGCGTACCCAAAACGCGGTCACCCACCAAATGCGCGTAATGGCAAACCCACACAATCTCGCCGCCGGGCTTGATCAACCGGTACTCGATCTGTGTTTTTAGACCGCCCAAAGTGGCTTCAGCAGCCGCCTTGACGGCCTTCAGGTCGTCCGGATGCACATTGACCAGAAAACGGCCTGGCTTGTCATAGAAACTTTGCAGATCACGACCCATCAGGCGTTCGCAGGCCGGGCTGATATAGAGCAACTCTCCTGTGGTGGCGTTGCGGCTGTAAAAAACTTCCTCTATGTTTTCGACGAGCTCGCTAAAGCGCGCCTGGCTGGCATGCAGCGCAGCCTGGGCCTGCTCAAGCGCTTGATTGGGCGGAGTTTTTTCCATCACTCTAGAAAATTAAATGGCATTGCGCCATAGTAGCCGAGGCATCCGTTCCTGCTTTACCCGGAACAACCGGCCAAGGCCAAACAGATGCGGAGCTGGAACTGGCTTGATACGGCCCACCAGAGCCACCGAGGTGGCGAGCCGGCCATCTCAGGGCCCCAGCGCCCCGGAGAAGAACTCTGGTGGCCATAGCGGTCCATGTCGATGGCAGTTTCTGACGCCACCTCGTATGAACTGCGCGCGCTGGCCTGGGCGCTTGCCGACTGGCCTTGCGCCTGCATATAAGCGCCCAACCAGCCCGCTCTGGCAGGCCGCCCAGCGAACCGCCGATGCGCGACATTCAGGCAGCTGCGTCGAGCGCCTGCTTTTCGGCAGCCGGGTAATTGAGCTCGACCACCACACCGTTCGGGTCATCGAGAAACAGCTGATGCAAGCCGATAGATGGCACGGTGCGCTGACGCGGCGTGACGCCCTGAGTCTTCAGGTGCGCGAGCATGCCGGCCAGATCGTCGGCCAGAAAAGCAATGTGGTCCACCGCCCCGCTGCCCTTGAGCGCAGAAATATCGCGCTCACCCAGGTATTTTTTCAGACCTTCAGGGTCGTTCAGATCCATGCCGATCACATGCACCACGGCGTTGGCGACGTCGGCATGGTCGCCACGATAAAGCCAGATGCCGGGAAAAGAAAAAGCGGGGCGCGGCCCGATGCTCAAGCCGAGCAGATCCACATAAAAGCGGCGCGTGCTCTCCATGTCAAGGGTACGGATGGACAGGTGATTGATCGTCAGAGCCATAAGATTAGTAGCCCGGGGAGGGCCTGCAAAGGGGTGTGCGGTGCGTTCATTTATCGACCGGGACCAAGCCGATCTAGCTGCATGCATCCAGTTTTTTACGGATCACAGCTTCAATTTTGTCTTTGAAGTTACCCAGCATGAAACCCAGTTTGACGTCGAGCTCAAAGCTTGTACCGTTGACTTGAAGCGTGCCTTTAGCGCCTGTGCCTTCAAATGTGACCACGTCTTGCAGCGGTCCTTCCTGGTAAGTGCATCGCATACGAAATTCAGTCTCCATCTCCCCGGCCCAGTTCAAGGCGAGTTGACGCGCTGAAGCCATGCCCAAGGCGTGCTCACGAACGATATGAAGATCTGCCACTCAGTGCTCTTTGGTAAATGTGTGAAACAAGCATGTTATGCCAGTGCCGCCTGTATGTCTTTTGCCAGACTTTGGGGCGTGTCGGTGGGCGCATAGCGCTTGACCACTGCGCCGTCTCTGGCCACCAAAAACTTGGTGAAATTCCACTTGATGCTCTGGGTGCCGAGCAGGCCTGGCGCTTCTTTGCACAACCATTGGTATAGCGGGTGTGCGCCGGCGCCATTGACTTCCACCTTGGCCATCATGGCAAAGCTCACGCCATAGTTCTTTTGGCAGAACTCGGCAATCTCGGAGTTACTGCCCTTGTCCTGCGCGCCAAACTGGTTACACGGGAAACCCAAAACCACCAGGCCCTGGCCCTCGTACTGCTTGTGCAAGGCCTCCAGACCGGCGAACTGCGGTGTGAAGCCACAGGCGCTGGCGGTGTTGACGATCAACAGCGGCCGACCCCTGAACTGCGCCAAGCGCAAAGACTGACCATTGATCTGCAAAGCTTCAAAATCGTATGCGGTCATGCTTTTTAATCTTGCAAGTGAATTAGCCTTCATCCTCGCGGCCAAGGACTGGGCTGTCAAGCAAGCTGCGGCTTTAAAGCCCAAAAACCCTTTTTACTTTCTTTGGACCCGGCCCGGGCCTTGAAAGCTGGCAAAACGCCCTTATAATTAGCACTCGATGGAGTTGAGTGCTAGCAAGCCCGAATTGACCTGGCTCAGTCTGGCGATGAGCTCAACCCTCAAAAATGTTAGCGAGCACCAACTACTCGTGTGAGTCAGCCGGTGCTTTTTAATGTCCATAACTGTGTTTCAAAACAAGGAGCTCCCATGAAACTTCGTCCCCTGCACGACCGCGTGATTGTCAAACGCGTCGAAAACGAAACCAAAACCGCCTCCGGCATCGTCATCCCTGACAGCGCTGCTGAAAAGCCAGATCAAGGTGAAGTCCTGGCCGTCGGCCCCGGCAAGAAAAACGACAAGGGTGAACTCAGCCCGGTCGGCGTCAAAGTGGGCGACCGCGTCCTGTTTGGCAAGTACAGCGGCCAGACCGTCAAGGTCGATGGCGACGAGCTGCTGGTCATGAAAGAAGAAGATTTATTTGCTGTCGTTGAGAAATAATTTTCTCAGCAAATAAACCCGAAAACTTTGTGGGACTGACCGAACAACGCGCCCCATTTTCACAAGTTAGGCCTGTTCGCTCTGTCCCCAAACTGATCAATCCCCGTATTTGAATTTTTAACTCTATTTAGGAGCCACACATGGCAGCAAAAGATGTAGTTTTCGGCGGCGAAGCCCGCGCACGCATGGTCGAGGGTGTCAACATCCTGGCCAACGCAGTCAAAGTCACCCTGGGCCCTAAAGGCCGCAATGTCGTGCTGGAGCGCTCTTTCGGCGCCCCCACCGTGACCAAAGACGGCGTGTCCGTCGCTAAAGAAATCGAACTCAAAGACAAGCTGCAGAACATGGGCGCGCAGATGGTCAAGGAAGTCGCTTCCAAGACCTCCGACATCGCTGGCGACGGCACCACCACAGCGACTGTGCTGGCGCAAGCCATCGTGCACGAAGGCATGAAGTACGTTGCTGCCGGCATGAACCCCATGGACCTTAAGCGCGGCATCGACAAGGCTGTTTCAGCATTGGTCGAAGAGCTGAAAAAAGCCTCCAAAGCCACCACCACTTCGAAAGAAATCGCTCAGGTCGGCTCGATCTCTGCCAACTCTGACGAAACCATCGGCAAGATCATTGCTGATGCCATGGACAAAGTCGGCAAAGAAGGCGTCATCACCGTGGAAGACGGCAAGTCACTCGAGTCCGAGTTGGAAGTCGTTGAAGGCATGCAGTTTGACCGCGGCTACCTCAGCCCTTACTTCATCAACAACCCAGAAAAGCAAGCCGCTTTGCTGGACAACCCGTTTGTGCTGCTGTACGACAAGAAGATCAGCAACATCCGTGACCTGCTGCCCACACTTGAGCAAGTCGCTAAAGCCGGCCGCCCACTGCTGATCGTTGCCGAAGAAGTCGAGGGCGAAGCCCTGGCCACTTTGGTGGTGAACACACTGCGCGGCATCCTGAAGGTTGTCGCTGTCAAGGCCCCTGGTTTCGGCGATCGCCGCAAAGCCATGCTCGAAGACATCGCCATCCTGACCGGCGGCAAAGTGATCGCTGAAGAAGTCGGCATGTCGCTCGAAAAAGTGACGCTGGCTGACCTCGGCTCGGCCAAGCGCATCGAAGTGGGCAAAGAAAACACCATCATCATCGACGGTGCCGGCGCTGCCGCTGACATCGAAGCACGTGTCAAGCAAGTGCGTGTGCAGATCGAAGAAGCCACCTCCGACTACGATCGCGAGAAGCTGCAAGAGCGCGTGGCCAAGTTGGCCGGCGGTGTAGCCGTCATCAAAGTGGGCGCCGCCACCGAAGTCGAAATGAAAGAAAAGAAAGCCCGCGTTGAAGACGCCCTGCACGCTACCCGCGCTGCTGTGGAAGAAGGCATCGTGGCTGGCGGCGGCGTTGCTTTGCTGCGTGCCAAGCAAACTGCTGGCGTCATCAAAGGCGACAACGCTGACCAGGACGCCGGCATCAAACTGGTGTTGAAAGCCATCGAAGCGCCTTTGCGCGAGATCGTTTACAACGCTGGTGGCGAAGCATCAGTGGTGGTGGCAGCTGTGTTGGCCGGCAAAGGCAACTACGGCTTCAACGCCGCCAACGACACTTACGGCGACATGATCGAAATGGGTATTCTGGACCCCACCAAAGTGACCCGCACTGCACTGCAAAACGCAGCATCTGTGTCCAGCTTGATGCTGACCACCGAGTGCATGGTCGCTGAGTCCGCCAAGGACGACGCTCCTGCCGGCGCCGGCATGGGCGGCGGCGACATGGGCGGCATGGGCGGCATGGGCGGCATGGGCATGTAATTGCCAGCCTCCCGGCGACCGGCTTGAGACCTTCAGGCTGAAAGCAAAACCCCCGCAGAGCTTAGGCCTTGCGGGGGTTTTTTCATGGAGGTCAAATCGCCGTTGGTACGTCTAGGCCCAAGTCTGTCCATTTCACATCAGGGCGGGCACTAGGGGTCGCTTAAGACCTTAAGCGCGCCAGCAAGCCAGCGGTCGATGCGTCCAGGCCCGCGCTGTCGCCGCTGTGCATGCGCGACTCAATGTCACTGGCCAGCGCCTTACCAAGCTCGACGCCCCACTGGTCAAAGCTGTTGATACCCCAGACCGCACCGCTGACAAAAACGCGGTGCTCTTGCAAGGCCAGCAGCGCCCCCATGCTGGCAGGTGTCAGCTCCTCAAGCAGCATGAAAGTGCTGGGGCGATTGCCCGGAAAATCTCTATGCCCGCCGTCGTCAGCCTTGCCCAGCATGAAAGCCTGGGCCTGCGCCAGGGCGTTGGACAGCAGCTTGTCGTGATGGCCGGGTAAATGGTGCGCAGCTTTTTTCACAGCGACAAATTCCACGGGCACCACGCCAGTGCCCTGATGCAGCATCTGAAAGTAAGCGTGCTGGCCATTGGTACCGGGCTCACCCCAAAGCACAGGCGCGGTGTCAAACGGCAGCGCCTGACCCTCACGGTCCACGCGTTTGCCGTTGCTCTCCATCTCGAGTTGTTGCAAGTAAGCCGGCCAGCGCCGCAAAGCGCTGTGGTACGGCGCAATGCTGCGACTGCTGAAACCATGAAAGTTCCGGTACCAGACATCCAGCAGACCCAGGCGCATCGGTAAATTGCGCTCAGCGGGCGCACTGCAAAAATGCTGGTCCATGGCATGCGCGCCGGCCAGCATGTCTTTGAAACCCGTCGCACCGATGCTGATGGCCAGCGGCAAACCAATCGCCGACATCAGCGAATAGCGCCCGCCCACCCAGTCCCAAAAGCCGAAGGTGGTGCTGATGCCAAAGTCGCGTGCTGCCGCCACGTTGGTGGTGAGCGCGGCAAAGTGGCGCGCTATCAGCGCGGGGGCGGCAGCGCCCAGCTGCGCTTCAAACCAGCGCTTGGCTGAAAGCGCATTGGTCATGGTCTCGGCGGTGGTGAAGGTCTTGGAGGCCACCAGAAAAAGTGTCTTGCTGGCGTTCAGCCGCGCCAGCAGGCCGGCCAGCTCGTGGCCGTCCACGTTCGACACAAAATGCAGGCGCTTGCCCGGCATGGCAAATTCAGCCAGCGCCAGCACCGCCATCTGAGGCCCCAGGTCTGAGCCACCAATGCCGATGTTGACCACGTCGGTGATACCGTCATCGGCGCGCACCTTTTCGGCGTAGGCCAGCATGGCATTGAGTGTGGCGTGCACTTGCGTCAGTTCAGCGTCCCATGGCCGGGCCGCTTCGCCGGCAGCCCGCGCCGGCTGGCGCAGCAAAAAGTGCATCACCGGACGCTGCTCGGTGTTGTTGATCGGCTGGCCTTCAAACATGGCGTCGCGCAGCGCCGTCACGCCGCACTGGCGGGCCAGGCTTTGCAACAAGGCTTCGGTGGGCGCGTCGATCAGGTTTTTAGACAGGTCGGCAAACACATGCGGCGCCTGCTGGCTAAAGGCCTCAAAACGCGCCGGGTCTGCCGCAAAAGCCTGACGCAGGTCAAAGGCCTTGGCGGGCTGCGCACCGCTTTCAAAGTGGGCTTGCAGCTGTGCCCAAGCCGGCGTGCGGTCGCAGCGTGTGAGCACGCTCATACGGCCAGCATCAGCTGATCGAGCTTGACGGCGTCTACCGCAAAAGCGCGAATGCCTTCGGCCAGTTTCTCGGTGGCCATGGCGTCTTCATTGAGCGCAAAACGAAAACCTGCTTCGTCAAACTGCACAGGCTGGAGGTTCATTTTTTGGGCGTCCTGCGCGCTCAGGGCACGCTCAAACGGCGCTTCGCTGGCCGCCAGTTGCGCCAGCAGTTCCGGGCTGATGGTCAGCAAGTCGCAACCGGCCAGCGCCGTGATCTGGCCGATGTTGCGAAAGCTCGCACCCATGACCTCGGTGGCAATACCGAATTTTTTGTAATGGTTGTAAATTTCGCGCACCGACTGCACGCCGGGGTCCTTGGCGCCGGCTTGGTCGGCCTCGACCCAAGCCGCACCGGCTGATTTTTTGTACCAGTCGTAAATGCGGCCCACAAAGGGCGAGATCAGTTGCACCTTGGCCTGACCGCAAGCGACCGCCTGGCAAAAAGAAAACAGCAGCGTCAGGTTGGTATGAATACCGCGGCGCTCCATTTCTTTGGCCGCAACGATGCCCTCCCAGGTGGCCGCCACCTTGATCAGCACGCGCTCAGCGGCAATGCCTTCAGCCTGGTACAGCGCAATCAAGCGCTCGCCCCGTGCCAGGGTTGCGGCCGTATCAAAGCTCAGGCGAGCGTCCACCTCAGTCGAAACGCGGCCCGGAATGAGGGACAAAATTTCGCAGCCAAAACGCACCAGCAGGCGGTCCATCACTTCGTCCAAAGGCTTGCCGCGAAAGCGCGTGACCTGCTCTTGCATCAGTGGTTGGTAGTCGGCTTTTTGCACCGCCTTGAGGATCAGCGAAGGGTTGGTGGTGGCGTCTTGCGGCTGGAACTGGCCCAGCTGCTTGAAGTCGCCAGTGTCGGCCACGACCGTGGTCAGTTGTTTGAGTGCGTCGAGTTGGTTCATGGTCTGATTATGCTGCTCGGCTGTGAAGGTGCTGTCGATGGCATAGGTAAAGGGATTGGTTTTTAAAAATTTTACGGTAATTTGATTACTTAACCTGACGACGAAGGCCTTTATAGACAATCAATCATTTCATACTCGTCCAGTAGGCTTTCAAAGTCAATAATTGCACATCAGCCAGGTCATCAGTATGGAACTAAGTTACCATCTCGACACCTTCACTTTTTCCGTGCACTGGCACGGAGGACAAACCATGAGTTTTGACCTCGTCTTGTTTGGCGGCACCGGCGACCTGGCCTGGCGCAAATTGATGCCTGCCTTGTTTCAGGCCTTTCGGCACGGCTCGCTGCCGGCAGGTGGGCGCATCATCGGTGTGGCGCGCGACGACCTGTCAGACGACGCCTACCGCGCCTTCATCAAAGCGCGCTTTGATGAAGTCGAGCTCGACAAGCGCCCCAGCCAGGAAGAGTTTGCACGTTTTGCAGCCATGCTCAACTACCTGCGCCTGGACGTCACAAGGCCCGCTGACTTCGCACGCCTCGCAGAGTTGATCAACGACCGCCAGGCTGACACGGTGGTCATGTACGTGGCCACGGCGCCCGGACTGTTCACCTCGGTGGTCGAGCAGATTGCCGCTGCCGGGCTGAACGGCCCGACCACCCGCGTGGTGCTTGAAAAGCCCTTGGGCCACGACCTGGCCTCCAACCGCGCCATCAACGAAACGGTGCGCCGCGTGCTCAGCGAAAATCAGGTGTTTCGCATCGACCACTACTTGGGCAAACCCTCGGTGCAAAACCTCTTTGCGCTGCGCTTTGGCAATGCACTGTTTGAACCCCTTTGGCGGCGCGAGAACATTGCCAATATCCAGATCACCATGTCTGAAGACTTGGGCGTTGAAAAGCGCGGCGCTTTTTACGACCACACCGGCGCGCTGCGCGATATGGTGCAAAACCACGCCTTGCAACTGCTTTGCGCCATCGGCATGGAGCCGCCCATCAACGCCCATGCTGACGCCATACGCGACGAAAAGCTCAAGGTCTTGCGCGCACTCAAGCCCTGGAGTCCTGAGTCCTTACAGCAGCACGTGGTGCGCGGCCAATATGCCAGCGGCAGCAGCAACGGCGCAGTGGTGCCGGCATACTGCGACGAACCCGGCGTAGCGCCCAACAGCCAGACCGAAACATTTGTCGCCCTGCGCGCCGAAATCGCCAACTGGCGATGGGCCGGCGTGCCTTTTTACATACGCACCGGCAAACGCCTGGCGACCCGTAATGCACGCATCGTGGTCAACTTCAGGCCGACACCGCACGCGATTTTCAGCACGCCGGTGGGCGCGGCCAACCGGCTGGTCATCAACCTGCAGCCCAAAGACGGGTTGGAGTTACACCTGCTGGCGCAAGGCGCCGACAAGCGACTGGCCAGCGGCCAGCGCAGCACCACCCAACTGGCGCCCGTGCAGCTTGATTTGGACTTTGACAAACGCTTTGGCTCTGAACGCGTGGGCGCCTATGAACGCCTGCTGCTCGACGTCATTGAAGGCCGCTTGAACCTGTTTGTGCGCAGCGACGAGCAAGAAGAAGCCTGGCGTTGGGTCGAACCCATTTTGGACGCTTGGCGCCAGGACAGCCAAGGCCCGCGCCCCTACGCCGCCGGCACCTGGGGCCCGAGCGCCGCCAGCGCGATGATTGCGCGTGACGGTTTCTGTTGGAGCGAAGAATGTTAGCCCCCACGCTTGTCGCTTCGCGTACTGCGCCGCCCCCCGAGGGGGCGCTGCTCCTGCGGGCCGGCGTAGCCGGACCCGCGGCCCCGACTGGTGGGCAGTCACGGTGCTTGTGGGGTTGCAATGCTTGACCGCATCAAAGCATGCCTGCCTTCGCTGGCGCCCGCTGAGCAGCGGGTGGCCAAGCTGGTGCTGAGCGACCCGCGGGCGTTTGCTAATTTACCGATCAGTATGCTGGCTGAGCGCTCGCACGTGAGCAAACCCACGGTTGTGCGCTTTTGCCGCAGCCTGGGTTATGACGGGCTGAGTGATTTCAAGCTCAAGCTGGCCGGCAGCGTCAGCGAAGGCGTGCCCTTTATTCACCGCAGCGTGGACTCAGACGACAAGGTCAGCGACGTGGTGGTCAAGGTGATTGACAACACCGTATCGGCTTTTTTGAAGTACCGCAACGACGCCAGCACCTTTGCCATCAGCAAAGCGGTAGACGCCCTGCTGCTGGCCTGTCAAACCGGCAAGCGTATCGAGTTCATTGGTGTTGGCAACTCCGGCATCGTGGCGCAGGACGCACAGCACAAGTTTTTCAGGCTGGGCGTCAACACTATTGCCTACAGCGACGGCCACATGCAGGTCATGAGCGCCTCGCTGTTGGGTGCGGGCGACTGCCTGGTGGTGATTTCTAACTCCGGCCGCACGCGCGACCTGATGGACGCCACCGACATCGCGCGCAAAAAAGGCGCCACCGTCATTGTCATCACGGCCAGTGGATCGCCACTGGCGGCCGCAGGCCATGTGCACCTGTCAGCCGACCACCCTGAGGGCTATGACCGCTACAGCCCCATGGTCTCGCGCCTCTTGCACCTGATGATCATCGATATTTTAGCCACCACAGTAGCCCTGCGCGTGGGCAGCCCCAAATTGCAGCCGCTGCTGCAAGACATGAAAAACAACCTGCGCAACAAACGCTACGCTTAATGCCGCTCTGCGTCAGCGCCCGGCCGTACCTAGCATCACCGGGCCGTACCAGGCCTGCGTGTTGGAGCGGGTGTTGTCGGTGTCGGTCATGATGCCCACCGCGATCAACCGCCCAGGCTCCTCGCCAAAGGCGGCTAAAAAATCGGCGCGTATGTCGCGCTCATAGTCCAGCCAGCGGTTCAGGCTGTCTGGCCCCGACTCCAGCACCCACTTGCGAATACGCTCAGTGCGCGAGTTTTTTAGCACAGTGCCTGGCACATGGTGGTTGCTCCAGACATACATCAAGGTGGCGTATGGCATCTCTTCGCCGGTCAGTGTGCGGGCCAGCTCCGAGAGCATGTGATCACGCTGTGACAGGCGCGAGCGGTCGCCGTCAAAGGCCAGCACCAGGCGAACCGGAGAGTCTCCCTTTTCGCGCTGGCCCAAGTCCGCACCCTCAATCAAGCTAGGTACTTTCCACGAAAAGCGCAATCCCGCCAGTTGCGCCGGCTCAATATTCACGGTTTTGCGCAGCATACTGACCGCACTGCTGGAGCGAACACCCATGGCAATACGGCCATCGACTGGCAGATAAGCAAACTGGTTGGCTGTTTTTCCCGGAAAAGTCAGGTGCTGCCAGCCGCTGGCAGCACTTTCTGTCTGCCCCGTTCGTACACCATCACTCATTGAGGCCATATCCCAAGGCGTCGGAGCGCGAAGCGCTACGTTGGCAACATCGGGCTCAGGCCCACCGGCGCAAGCACCCAGCAAGCCTGCCAGTAAGACAGCCAACAAGACGCAGGCTAAAGCTCTCCAAGCGCGCCTGAGGCCACGCAGCGCTGACCCCAGCACCGGTGCCTGATGAGGAATTAAGGGTTGAGGCATAGAAGTCATATCTTGTTTGCCATGAAAAAACCCCGCCATGTTGCCACAGCGGGGTTTCACATCTAAACCGTCAGCTGACTGATGTCAGCTTGGGAATTAGAAAGTGTGTGTCATACCAAGACGGTACTGTTGACCCTTGAAGCCTTGGGTCTCTGTCAGACCGGACTTGGTGCCAATGGCCAAGCCAACGGAGGTGCGCTTGCTAAAATCATAGCGCGCGCCGTAAGCAAAAACCTTTTGAGCATCACGTTTGTACCATTCCACGCCCACGGAGGCTTGACCGAATGGCACATGCACGCTAACGCCATGCGCAGCCTTTGTTGCCAAATTAGCAATTGCTTGTGCTTCTGCAGCGCTCAAGTTGGTGCCTGCCGTGTTGGCAGTGCCGGCGGTTGCAGTTGATTTGCCTACAGCAGTTACACCGTCAAATGCGTACGAAACTTTGGCAACGCCCAAGTCGTAAGCTATAGCCGTTTCAAAGTTGGCTTTATTTGTCAGGCCATTCGAGGCTGTCAGATCCATTGGGCGAGTTTTGTAAGCAGCTTTGATGCTGATAGGGCCATTGGCGTAGGCAGCGCCCAGCACGTAGGCAGCGGTATTGGCTGGAGCAGCGTTGGTACCTGCCAGGTTGATGCCACCGTCATTGTTTTCGACGTAGGTGACCGAAGTGGTCACGCCCATGATGGCAGGTGCTGTGTAGGTGAACGTGTCGATAGCGCTACGGGTAACGATGCCGCTGGAATCGTACAGGCCGTCTGGCAGGTTGACAGCTGAAGAGCCGATGCCGGCAATCAGGTCACTGTGGCGGGTGTTGCGCAAGGCAATGTTGCCCAAGCCGGTGGACAAACCAATGCCGGAGTCAGCACGGGTCACTGCAGCACCGCGGAATTGGCCGGTTTCCAGCAGTACGTCAAACGATGCCTTCATGCCGCCTTCCAGCTCTTCAACGGCTTCCAGCTTAAAGTTGGCATCAGTCACAACCAAGCCTTGACCAGAGCGAACAGAAATGTCAGCTGGGGCAGTTACAGCAGTTGATGCCGAACCGCCAACTTGTTGAATGTTGCTGTTTGTAGTAGCGCTTCTGTAAGAAGTGCTCAGGTCTTTTTGGTAAGCAAAACGATAGGTACCAGAGATAGTAGCGGTGGACTGAGCAGAAGCTGCAGTAACGGCTGCCAAAGCAGCCAGGGCAATCAGGGATTTTTTCATTGAGAGTTTCTCCAAGGTTAAACATAGGGCTCCAAGTCTTTGAGGGCTCCTGGGCCAACCTCCCATTTAGGAAGCTGCTGCTATTGCACCAGAGGGCGGCGACCAAAGCAAAGAAAACTACTGCCGAAATTTAGTTTCGTTGCAACCCAGCAACAAACCAGGCGACTCTAAGTGCACTCGGCTTGGCTACACTGGCAAAAACCCCAGTTGGCGCCCCGCGCTGGCATGGCAAGGCTGCCAATTTGGCCAGTTTGAATACGAAAGATTCGCATGGACACCCCCTTGAACTTTGCTTTGGCTGCCGCTGACAGTGCATTACGTACTTTGTTTTCAAAACCGCGTGCCAGCCAGCCTTGCCCTACGCTGGCCAATGAGCAGACAGTGCTCAATGTGCAAGATAAGGCGCTTTCGGGTGCGCTGATGCGGGTGAACCACGTTGGCGAGGTCTGCGCCCAGGCGCTGTATGCAGCGCAAGCCCTTAGCACCCGCGATCCGCTGCTGCGCCAAAAGTTTTTAGACGCCGGCCGGGAGGAAGGCGACCATCTGGCATGGACACAAGCGCGCTTGGACGAACTCGGCGCACGGCCCTCGCTGCTCAACCCACTTTGGTTCGCCGGCGCTTTCGGCATGGGCCTGTTGGCGGGGCGTCTGGGGGACCGTGTCAGTCTGGGTTTTGTGCAAGAAACCGAGCGACAGGTTGAGTCACACCTGGCCAGTCACTTAGATCGACTGCCCGCCGGAGACCACGCCTCGCGGGCCATCGTTGCGCAGATGAAGGCCGATGAGGCGCGCCACGCCGCCGACGCTCAAGCGGCCGGCGCCAGTGAATTGCCAGCCCCTGTCAAAACCCTGATGCGCGCCGCCGCCAAACTCATGACGGTGGTGGCACACCGGGTTTGAGTGTCAGTCCGGCTGGCTCACCAGTTCAAAGCTGGTAGTGATGTCTGCCGTCTTGCCCAGCATGATGGTGGCAGAGCAGTATTTGTCGTGGCTCATAGCGATGGCGCGCTCGACCGCGCTGCTCGTCAGGCCTTTGCCGGTGACCACAAAGTGCATGTTAATTCGGGTGAACACTCTGGGGTCAACTTCGGCGCGCTCTGCGCTGAGCTTGACCGAGCAGCCGCGCACGTCTTGCCGACCGCGTTTGAGGATCAGCACCACGTCGTAGGCGGTGCAGCCGCCGGCGCCGGCCAGCACGGTTTCCATGGGGCGCGGGGCCAAATTGGCGCCGCCGTTGTCGGGCTTGGCGGCGTCGGGCGCGCCGTCCATCACCAAGGTGTGGCCGCTGTCGGTCTGCGCTACAAAAGACATGGCCGAACCCTCACCCGGTGTGGCGGAGGGGCCTGCCCAGCTGACTATGCATTCCATGAATAACTCTCTTTCATATTCAAAATAGCTTATCTGAAGCCTGCAAAAATCCGTTTTTTCGCATTTTTGTAAGAGATTTATTTTGCTATGCAACATTGAGTCGTTATACTGATTTTGAGCAACAGATCACTGACATTTCAGCGCGTTCGACTTCGGACGCCCCATGAAACAACTCAAGATTGTTGCACCGCTTGTCTCCTCCACTCCGCAAAGAGTGGATTCATGGCCCAGACCTCACGGTCTGGGCCTTTTTTCTTGGGGCTCTATGATGACGCCAAGAAAGAAAGCCCATGTCATCACCCAAACTCAAGCCCGCTGACTACCTGAAAAAAATCCTCACTGCACGCGTGTATGACGTGGCGGTCGAGTCTGCCTTGGAGCCGGCCAAAAATCTCAGCCTGCGCTTGAAAAACACTATTTTGCTCAAGCGTGAAGACCAGCAACCGGTGTTCAGCTTCAAATTGCGCGGCGCCTACAACAAGATGGCGCACCTGAGCCCGGCGCAACTCAAAAAAGGCGTGATCTGTGCCTCGGCCGGCAACCATGCGCAGGGTGTGGCTCTGAGCGCCAACAAGCTGGGCACGCGCGCAGTGATCGTCATGCCGGCGACCACGCCGCAACTCAAGGTGGACGCAGTGCGGGCGCTGGGCGGCGAGGTGCTGCTGCACGGAGACAGTTACACCGACGCTTACCTGCACGCCGCTATGCTGGAGAAAAAAAAGGGGCTGACTTTTGTGCACCCCTTTGACGATCCGGACGTGATCGCCGGCCAGGGCACGATTGCCATGGAAATACTGCGACAAATTCAGGGGCTGAGTCAGGGCAAGCTCGACGCGGTGTTTGTCGCCATAGGCGGCGGCGGCCTGATCTCAGGGGTGGCCAACTACATCAAGGCGGTGCGCCCCGAGGTCAAGGTGATTGGCGTACAAATGAATGATTCGGACGCCATGATCCGGTCCGTCGAAGCACACAAGCGCGTGACGCTGCAAGACGTGGGGCTGTTTTCAGACGGCACCGCCGTCAAGCTGGTGGGCGAAGAAACCTTTCGCATCAGCCGTGAGCTGGTCGATGAATTCATGACCGTGGACACCGACGCGGTGTGTGCTGCTATCAAAGATGTGTTTGTCGACACGCGCAGCATCGTCGAGCCGGCCGGTGCGCTGGCCGTCGCCGCCATCAAGCAGTACGTGGCCAAACACAAGACCCAGGGGCAGACTTACGCCGCGATTTTGTGCGGCGCCAACATGAACTTTGACCGCCTGCGCTTTGTCGCTGAACGCGCCGAAGTGGGCGAAGAGCGCGAGGCGCTGTTTGCCGTGACCATCCCCGAAGAGCGCGGCAGCTTCAAGCGTTTTTGCGAGTTGATCGGCCAGCTGCCCGGCGGCCCGCGCAGCGTGACCGAGTTCAACTACCGCATCAATGACGCCGCCCAGGCGCATGTGTTTGTCGGTCTGACCACGCAGGGCAAGGGCGAAAGCCGCAAGATCGCCGGCACTTTCAGCAAACACGGTTTCAAGGCGCTGGACCTGACGCACGACGAGCTGGCCAAGGAGCATGTGCGCCACATGGTGGGTGGGCACAGCGCTTTGTCTAAAGACGAACGGCTGCTCCGCTTTGTGTTTCCGGAGCGGCCGGGCGCGCTGCTCAAGTTTTTATCGACCATGCGGCCGGGCTGGAACATCAGCTTGTTTCACTACCGCAACCAGGGCGCTGACTACGGCCGGATTCTGGTCGGCTTGCAAGTACCCAAAACCGACAACGCGGCTTTCAAGTCCTTTTTAGCCAACCTGGGTTACCCGCACGTAGAAGAAACTGACAACCCGGTTTACAAGCTGTTTTTGAAGAGCTAAAGCAGTAAGAGAGGTAGGAAGCGGGGTTCCCGCATCTCGACTGTGTGATCATTTTTTTAAAGTACAAGCATGGCAAATCTAGACGGTCAGCTGGTGGTGGCCATTTCATCTCGGGCGCTGTTTGACTTTGAAGAAGAAAACCGGGTCTTTGAAGAAGGAATGGCGCAGCCCCAACGCGACGGCAGCAAGCGCGATGCAGCCTACATGCAGCTGCAGTTAGAGCGACTCGACGTGCCGGCCAAACCGGGCGTGGCGTTTTCTTTGGTCAAAAAACTGCTAGCCTTCAATGACGCGCCGGAGAGCCCGGGTGAAGCGCCGGCCAACGGAAAGCCGGCGCAGCGCGTCGAGGTGGTGATCCTTTCGCGCAATGACCCGGTTTCGGGCATGCGCGTGTTTCGTTCTGCGCAGCATTACGGGCTGAAAATTCAGCGCGGCACCTTCAACCGCGGCGAGCCGCCCTGGCGCTACCTCAAGCCGCTGCACGCCAATTTGTTTTTGTCCACCCACCTGAGCGATGTGCGCGCCGCGTTAGAGGCCGGCGTGCCGGCGGCGCAGGTCTACCCGCATTCGGCCCACGCCAGCGACCAACATCCGAATGAAGTGCGCATTGCCTTTGACGGTGACGCAGTGCTGTTTTCAGACGAGGCCGAGCGCGTGTTTCAGTCGCAGGGGCTCAACGCTTTTCAGCAGCACGAGCGCGACAACGCGGCGCAGCCTTTGCTGGCCGGCCCGTTCAAGCCGCTGCTCGAAGCGCTACACCGGCTGCAGGAGGCCGGCACCTCACGCATGCGCATACGCACCGCGCTGGTCACAGCCCGCAGCGCGCCGGCGCATGAGCGCGCCATCCGCACGCTGATGGACTGGAACATCCAGGTCGACGAGGCCATGTTTCTGGGCGGTCTGGCCAAGGGCGAGTTTTTGCGCGAGTTCGAACCGGACTTTTTCTTTGACGACCAGACCGGCCACGTCAACTCTGCCGCGCTGCACGTGCCTTCGGGTCATGTGGCCAGCGGCGTGTCAAATCCCAAGGCCTGACGATGAGCCCCGTCTGCAGCCGGCGCACCACACTTTTGAGCGCATGAAAAACAAACAACTGTTGCTGCTGCTTTGCTTGCTTACGGCCGTGCTGGCTTTTTTAGCGCTCGACCTTGGACGCTACCTGAGTCTGCCCTACCTGCAGCAAAGCCAGCAAGCTTTCAGTGACATGTACGCGCAATACCCCTGGCGTGTGAGCGCAGCTTATTTTGCTGTGTATGTACTGGTGACGGCGCTCTCACTGCCCGGGGCGGTGGTGTTGACGCTGGCCGGTGGTGCCGGTCTGGGCTTGCTGTGGGGCACGCTGCTGGTGTCTTTTGCATCGAGCCTGGGCGCTACGCTGGCCATGCTGAGTGCGCGTTACCTGCTGCGCGGCGCGACTGAAAAACGCTTTGCAAGCCGGCTCGCTGGCATCAACGAAGGTGTGGAACGTGACGGCGGTTTTTATCTTTTCTCGCTGCGGCTGATCCCGGTGGTGCCGTTTTTTGCACTCAATTTGCTGATGGGTTTGACGCGCATGAAGACCTGGACTTTTTACTGGGTCAGCCAACTCGGCATGCTGGCCGGCACGCTGGCCTATGTGAACGCCGGCACGCAATTGGCACAAATCAATTCGCTGGCCGGCGTGCTCTCGCCCGCCGTCTTGGGCTCGTTTGCCGTGCTCGGTTTGCTGCCGCTAATTGCACGCAAGGGCTTGGCGCTGATGCAGCGGCGGCAGGTCTACGCGCGCTGGCAAAGTCAGCGACCACTCAAGTTTGACCGCAACCTGATCGTCATCGGCGCGGGCGCAGGCGGCTTGGTGTCAGCCTACATTGCAGCGGCTGTGAAAGCCAAAGTCACTTTGGTTGAAGCACACAAGATGGGCGGCGACTGCCTGAACTACGGCTGCGTGCCCAGCAAGGCCTTGATCCAGAGCGCACGGCTGGCGCAGCAAATGCGGCAAGCCTCGCGTTATGGCTTGCAGGACGCTCAGCCGCAGTTCAGTTTCAAGGCGGTCATGCAACGCATAGAGCAAGTCATTGCCGACATTGCGCCGCATGACAGCGTGTCGCGTTACACCGCGCTGGGCGTTGAGGTGCTGCAAGGCCATGCGCGCATCATCAACCCCTGGACTGTTGAGATCTCGCTGGCCGAAGGCGGTACGCAGCGCTTGAGCACCCGCAGCATCGTCATTGCGGCCGGCGCGCAAGCGGTGTTGCCCGACATACCTGGCTTGACTGAGGCCGACTATGTCACCAGCGACACCTTGTGGGCGCGCTTTGCCCGGCTCGATGCGCTACCGCAGCGCCTCTTGGTGCTGGGCGGCGGGCCGGTGGGTTGCGAGCTGGCGCAGGCTTTTGCGCGGCTGGGCGCAGAAGTCACGCAGGTGGACCTGGGTGAGCGACTGCTGCCGCGTGAAGACGCCGACGTATCAGCGCTGGTGCAGGCCGCGCTGGCTGCCGACGGCGTGCAGGTGCTCAACAACCGGCGTGCGCTGCGCTGCGAGGCAGACCCGCAGCGCCCAGGTGGGCGGCAACTGGTGCTGCAAGACCTGCGCACTGGCCTGGAATCGCAGGTGGCGTTTGACCAGATGATTTGCGCCATCGGCAGGCGCGCGCGCACAAGCGCTTACGGGCTGGAGGCGCTGGGCATACCCGCGTCGGCCACGGTGCAAACCAACGAGTACCTGCAAACTATTTACCCCAACATCTACGCCGCCGGTGACGTGGCCGGGCCCTACCAGCTCACGCATGCAGCAGCGCACCAGGCCTGGTATGCGGTGGTCAATGCACTGTTTGGTAGCTTCAAAAAATTCAAGGTCGACTACCGCGTGATGCCGCAGACCACCTTTGTGGACCCCGAAGTCGCGCGCGTCGGCCTGAACGAGCAAGATGCGCTGGCCCAAGGCATCCCCTTTGAAAGAACGCTGTTTGATCTGGCAGAGCTGGACCGCGCCATCGCTGACAGCCAAACCCAGGGCTTTGTGAAAGTGCTGACGGTGCCCGGCAAAGACACTATTTTGGGTGTCACCATCGTCGGCAGCCAAGCCGGTGAACTGCTGGCCGAATACGTGCTGGCCATGAAGCATGGCCTGGGCTTGAACAAAATTCTGGGCACCATCCACAGCTACCCGACACGGGCCGAGGCCAATAAATACGCTGCTGGCAGCTGGAAGCGCGCCCACCAGCCCGAACGCCTACTGGTATGGCTGCGCAAGTTTCACGACTTCATGCGCGGCTGAACCAAGGCCCCCTGCTACAGTCCTTTCATGTCTGATTTAACTGCTGATTTTTCGCTTGCTGCCACGGGCACAGTGCGACCTGAATTCGTCGAGCTGCACCGCGAAAATCATGCCGCCGTGCACGCTGAGCTGATCGCCGGTTTGCTGGCGCCGGCGGCTTTCACTTCGCCGAAATACCTTTATGACGCACTGGGCTCGCGGCTGTTTGAGGCCATCACAGAACTGCCCGAGTACTACCCAACGCGCACAGAAGCCGCCATCTTCAAGGCGTATGCAGCGGACATGGCGGCCTTGCAACCGGCGGCCGCCACCTTGGTGGACCTGGGTGCCGGTAACTGTGCCAAGGCGGCCGGCTTGTTTCAGGCTTTTGCGCCGGCGCGTTATGTGGCGGTCGACATTTCGGTGGAATTTTTACGGCAGGCGCTGGGCAGCTTGCAAGCGCAGCATCCAAAGTTGCCGATGGTGGGCATCGGCATGGACTTTTCCAGCGCATTTTCCTTGCCACCTCAAGCGGGCTCGGGCCCCCATGTGCTTTTTTACCCGGGCTCGAGCATTGGTAATTTCACGCCTGAAACGGCCTTGCATTTTTTGCAGCAACTGCGCAGCGCCTGTGACGGCGGCGGCTTGCTGATCGGCGTTGACCTGTCCAAGCCACGTGCCTTGCTGGAGCCCGCTTACGACGATGCACTGGGCGTGACGGCAGCCTTCAACCGCAATTTGCTGATGCATCTCAACGCCGTGATCGGCAGTGATTTCAAGCTGGCAGATTGGCAGCATGTGGCTTTTTTCAACGAAGCGGATTCGCGCATCGAGATGCATCTTCAGACGCTGCGCGCTGTCAATGTCAGCTGGCCCGGCGGCGAGCGCCGATTTGCCAAAGATGAGCGCATCCACACCGAAAACTCCTACAAATGGCGACAGGCCGATTTTGCAAAATTACTGCTGTCAGCCGGCTTTGCGCAAACCCGGGCCTGGACCGATGAACGCGGCTGGTTCGCCGTGTTCTGGGCGTCGGCCTGAGGCTTGTCATGCACGCGGTCAATGCACACGTCGGTCCTTTGCGTATCGTCATCGTCAGCCCGGCGCTGGCCGATGCCAACAACGGCAACTGGCAAACCGCACAGCGCTGGCAAAGCCTGCTGACGCCGCACGATGTGCGCATTGTCAAAACCTGGCCTGACCCGGCCGCACGCAGGGCCGGTGCACAGCCCGACGATGTGATGCTGGCACTACATGCACGCCGCTCAGCCGATTCGGTGGCTGCCTGGGCTGCGCGCCCTGCGGGTGCTCGCGGACTGGCGGTGGTACTCACCGGCACCGATCTGTACAGAGACATCCAAACCGACGCAGTGGCCCAACGCTCCCTGGCGCTGGCCGCGCAACTGGTGGTGCTGCAAGAGCGCGGCCCTGAGGCCATGCCGGCTGAACTGCGCAGCAAGACGCGTGTTATTTTCCAGTCCACCCCCGCGCTGGCGCCATTGCACAAGCCACCCGCGGGCATGCAATTGCGCGCGCTGATGGTGGGTCATTTGCGCCAAGAAAAATCGCCCGAAACGCTGTTTGAAGCAGCGCATTTGCTGGCGGGTGAAAGCGGCCTGTTCATCGACCACATTGGCCAAGCGTTGGACGCAGACCTGGGCGAGCAGGCCCAGGCCTGCGCCTCAACATGTCCGCTGTACCGCTGGCTGGACGGCCAGCCGCACGCAGCCACGCGCCGGCACATACAACGCGCGCATGTGTTGGTGCACGCCAGCCGGATAGAAGGCGGTGCCCATGTGGTGATGGAGGCGGTGTGCAGTGGTACGCCGGTGCTGGCCTCGCGCATTCCCGGCAATGTCGGCATGCTGGGCGAAGACTATGCCGGCTACTTTGAGCCCGGCCATGCGCAGGAGTTGGCAGCTTTGCTCCGGCGCTGCCGCGATGACGCTGAGTGGCTGGCAAACTTAAAGGCGCAATGCGCTTTGCGCGCGCCGCTTTTTGCACCAGCCCAAGAGGCCGCTGCGCTGCACAGCCTGGTGCTGGCGCTGACAGCTTGAACTATAGATATGAACAAAACAACATGAACAAGGTCTTTGATGCAATCGAGTGAACAACCGGTCCTGCGCGATATTGTGCTGGTCGGCGGCGGCCACAGCCATGCTGTCGTGCTCAAGATGTGGGGCATGAAACCCATGCCGGGTGTGCGCCTGACGCTGATCTGCCGCGACAGCGACACACCTTATTCGGGCATGCTGCCGGGCTACATCGCGGGCCACTACAGCCATGACGATGTGCATATCGACTTGCGCACGCTGGCCAGCTTTGCGGGTGCGCGTTTTTTCAAGGACGAGGTGATCGGCCTGGACCGCGCCAGTGGCAAGGTACTGTGCAAAAACCGCCCACCCGTGCCCTATGACCGTGTCAGCATCAACATCGGTTCAACGCCGCAGATGGGCCAGGTTCCAGGTGCAGCCGAGCATGCGGTGGCGGTTAAACCGATTCATCTTTTCAACGAACGCTGGCTGGCCTTGCTCGAGCGCGTGCGCCGCCAGCCGGGCAAGACGCGTATTGCGCTGGTCGGTGGCGGTGCCGGCGGGGTTGAGCTGACACTGGCCATACAGCACCGGCTGCGCAGCGAGCTGCGCATGCAAGGCCGCGATCCGAACGAGTTGAACTTTCACCTGTTCAGCAGCAGCCCGCACATACTGCCCACGCACAGCGCCGGCGTGCGCCGCAGCTTTGAAGCGGTGCTGACCGAGCGGCAGGTGCTCATGCACTGCGGCAGTCCCGTCACCCAAGTCTCGGCCAAAGCACTGCAAACGGCAGACGGTCAGGTGATGGCGATGGACGAGATCATCTGGGTCACCCAGGCCGCCGGCGCAGCCTGGTTGCAGCAAACCGGTCTGGCCCTGGACGCAGACGGCTTTATTCAAGTCAACGCGCAATTGCAAAGCATCAGCGATGCGCGGGTTTTTGCCGCCGGTGACATTGCCAACATGGTGGACAGGCCGCTGGAAAAAGCCGGTGTGTTTGCGGTGCGCCAAGGCAAACCGCTGGTCAAGAATTTGCGACTGTCCATCGAGGATGCTGCGCTGCGGGCTTACCGGCCGCAGCGCAGCTGGTTGGCCCTGATCAGCACAGGTGACCGCTTTGCCGTGGCCTCGCGCGGCGGCTGGGGCTTGGGTGCGGGCTCGGGTCTGCTGAGCACCTGGCTGTGGCGCTGGAAGGACCGCATCGACCGCGACTTCATGGCCAAGTTCAAAGACCTGGCGCCGATGTCGGCAGCGAGTGCGCAAGCACCGGCCAGCACCGTCAAGCTCGACGCCGAAGAGGCCGCACAAGCCATCTCCGCTATCGCCATGCGCTGCGGCGGCTGCGGCGCCAAAGTGGGCGCTACGGTGCTCTCGCGTGCGCTGGGGGCGCTTGCGCCGGTGGAGCGCGCTGACGTGTTGATCGGCCTGCACGCGCCCGACGACGCCGCAGTGGTGCGCGTGCCGCCCGGTCAGGCGATGGTGCACAGCGTGGATTTTTTCCGCGCCTTCATTGACGACCCGTATATTTTTGGCAAGGTCGCGGCCAACCACGCGCTGGGCGACATCTTTGCGATGGGCGGTCAGGCGCAGACCGCCACTGCCGTTTGCACAGTCCCTTCGGGGCTGGAGGCCAAGGTCGAGGACACACTGTTCCAGATGATGACCGGCGCGGTCGAGGTGCTCAACGAAGCCGGCTGCGCGCTGGTCGGCGGCCACACCGGAGAGGGCAAGGAACTGGCGCTGGGTTTTGCGGTCAACGGCCTGGTCGATGAAAACCTGCGCGGCGTGATGGTCAAGGGCGGCATGAAAGCCGGTGATGTGCTGCTGCTAACCAAACCCATTGGCACCGGCACGCTGTTTGCCGCGCACGCGCTGCTCAAAACCCGGGGCCGCTGGATCGATGCGGCGCTGGACTCGATAGTGCAGTCCAACCGGCTGGGCGCTGTCTGCCTGCAAAAGCATGGCGCCACCGCCTGCACGGATCTGACCGGCTTTGGCTTGCTGGGTCACCTGGTCGAGATGACGCGGCCTTCCAACGTGGACGCCGAAATCGACTTGAACGCGCTGCCGCTGCTGGACGGTGCGCAAGAGACCAGTGCCGCCGGTATTTTGAGCTCTTTGCAACCGGCCAATGTGCGGCTGCGTCGCGCGCTGCGCAACCAGGAAGAGGCCGTGGCGCACCCGAACTACCCGCTGATTTTTGATCCACAGACCGCCGGCGGTCTGCTGGCCAGTGTGCCAGCCGGCAAAGCTCAGGCTTGCGTGGCGGCCTTGAAAGCCTTGGGTTATGCGCACACGGCCGTCATCGGCCGCGTGCTGGCCCAAGGTGATGCTCTGGCGCCGATTGTTTTGAAGTTCTGATTTTTGAACTCAAAGCTTGGCAGGAATGGCGTCGCAGGCAATCCCTTTGTGCCATTTCTGGGGGGGCGCCAAGCAATGGTTAAAGAAATTTTTCAGGTAAAAATCCGACAAGAAGTAAGAGCGCCAGAGAGCACCTTCCCGCGGCACCAGGGTGACATTGCGCGCCAACTGACAGCGCAAGCTGACCACGCATTCATTGGCCTCTTTGCGGCTGCTGAAAAGATGCACGGTATAGCGCGGAATATCCTGGCCCTGGTTGAGCGCCCGGCTGACAGCACAAGCATTGATGCTCACGCTTTGAACCCCCGATTGCTTTTCCAGAAAATTCATCTCGGCCACCAGCAGGGCTAAAAACCAATCGCCCACCAGACCGTCGCACTCGTAGTACTCGTATTTAAGTTGGCTGACCACGGGTGGTTTTTGTGGCAGGCCGCCAGGCCCCAAGCCAAGCATGCGGGAGGCACCGGTCGTCGGCGCCAAGTCCGGCAAGTTCACCACCTCGGTTTCCAGGGAGCAGGCACTCAGCGCGCCGGCCAGCATCAGCATTGGCAGCAATTTGCGGGATGAAATAAAAGCCTGCAGCATGGTCATCAGATGTTACGACATGGGGGGTTGCGCAGCCACTTCTTGCTCGGGCCGGGTGGCCAGCATGAAGGCCAGCGAGCCCAGTGCAGACAACACGGCCAGCAGCGTGAAGCCCAGCCGGTAGTCACCCGTCAGGTCGGCCAGCACACCGGCCACCATCGGGCCAGAAACCTGACCGACGGCTGTGATAACGGCTGAAATGCCCAGAATAAAGCCGATTGCATCCCGGCCAAAATAGTCCGCCCGTATCGCTGACATGAACGGTCCGCGCAAGCCCCAGGCCAGACCATGCAAGGCGGCAAAAGCAATCAGTCCGGCCATGCCGCTGGCGTAGGTCAGCGCCAGCATCCCCAACGCATGCGACAACATGCACAAGGCCGTTACCTTGCGCATCTCAAATTTATTGCCGATAGCCGCACCCAGCAGCACGCCCAGAAATTGGCCAAAGTTCATCAGCATGATGACGAAGCTTGCCGCGGCAAACGAGTAACCCAAGCCTTCTTTCATGTGCGTAATGGCATGCACATTGACTGCGGTCACCACCAGCAGAGCCAAGCCGTGGCCGATGGCCAGCAACCAGAAAGACCGGGTTCGCAGCGCTTGGCGCAATGTGAACTGCGCTTGCACCAAAGGCAGGGCGCTACCGGACGCGGGCGGCGCTAAATTGAGCGCGGGGTCAAGACCGTCCATATGCTCTCCATGGTCTTCAGGACGGCGGCGTATCACGCGCGACAAAGGCAAGCCCAGCACCAAAGCAAGCACCCCCGAGAGCGTGGCGGTGTTGCGCCAGCCCCAGTGCTCAATGAGC
>Ga0214921_10003194_pt1 | contig 25359 bp, 16 predicted proteins | sample LL1505_MetaG_FD_177992 | JGI IMG/M metagenome (GOLD analysis project Ga0214921, IMG submission 177992) | Freshwater microbial communities from Lake Lanier, Atlanta, Georgia, United States - LL-1505 | ecosystem: Environmental > Aquatic > Freshwater > Lake | place: USA: Georgia | collected...
GTGATGGTCACGGCAGAGCTTCCAGGCTTTGCAAAACCTGGCCAAAAAATTGACATTACGGTTTCAGCCATTGGTAAGGCCAGCAACTTGCGCGGCGGTACTTTGCTTCTGAGCAGCTTGCGCGGTGTCGATGGTGAAATTTATGCACTGGCACAAGGTGCCCTCACCGCTACGGGCATTGATGCCGCTGCGGCTGGCTCTAAAGTGAACATTGGCGTTCCTACCGCTGCTCGCATTCCTTCAGGTGCTACGGTAGAGCGCGTGGTTGACAATCCATTTGACAAAGCAGATCGCATTGTCTTGAATGTTCGCGAAAGCGATTTCACCACCACCAATGCCATTGTGAGCGCCATCAATGGCCGCTTTGGCAACGATGTTGCGCGCGCACTAGACGGTGTGTCGATTACTTTACAGGCGCCGCAAGACCTCACACAGCGCGTTGCCTTCATAAGCATGATCGAAAACATGGACGTCATGCCCGGCGAGCCGCCTGCTCGAGTAGTCATCAATGCCAAAACAGGCACGGTGGTCATTAGCCGCAATGTGCGGGTTACCGCTGCCGCTGTCACGCATGGCACTATTTCAGTCGCCATTGCTGCTACCAATGAAATATCTCAACCTGGCCCATTCAGCCAAGGTCAAACCGCGCCGGTTCAAAACGCCGAGGTGAACGTGAGTGAACCCAACAAACCCATGTTTTTGTTCCAGCCTGGGGTAGACCTTCGACAAATTGTGGATGCCGTCAACCAAGTGGGTGCATCGCCCTCTTCCTTGATTGCCATCCTAGAGGCCCTCAAAACCTCAGGCAGTTTGCGCGCCGAACTGATTGTGATCTAACTCTGGCACAAGTATTGCTGTTCTTTATGAAAAGCAATTCTGAACAAACACCATGGACGCTGTTAACTCACCCTCAACCAACTCCTACCTAGACTTCGACGGTCTCGGTCAGTTGAAGGGACAGGCGCGCAAGGATGCCAAAGGCGCCCTGCGCGAAACTGCACAGCAATTTGAAGCCCTTTTTCTTCAAATGATGATGAAGTCCATGCGCGAATCTATTGTGAAGAGCGAAATGTCTGAGTCAAACACCATGGAAACCTTTGAAGGCATGTTCGACAAAGAGGTTTCCGTGCAATTGGCCAAAAAGAACAGCATCGGCTTGGCCGACATGTTGGTGAAAAACCTTGAGCAACAACAAGCCAACATTGCCACTACGGCAGATGTTTTGAAGCAGCGGCAAGATCCTGCCGCTTTGAACGCCACGAAGCCCTTCCCTCTGAACCCTCAGGCTGTGGGCATGTCTTTGGACAAAGTGTTAAATCCAAAACAAAATGGATTTGCTCTGCCCAAAGCAGCTTCGGGCTACATGCTCAACGCCAACCCCAAATTTATGTTGGGGGGTGACAAATGACCGACTTGGTTAGCGTAGCAGCCAATGCAGTTGCCTCTTATCAGCGGGCACTGGGAACCATCAGTAACAACATTGCCAACGTTTCAACTGACGGCTATTCACGTCAAGAAGTTGTTTTGCAGGCCAACCCCGTTGCCAAAGTGGGTACGGTGTATTTGGGTACGGGCGTCGCCATTGACACGGTTAAGCGTCAATACGACACCTTTGTTGAAGCCAACTTGCGCAACAGCAACAGCGACCTGACCAGCCAAGAGCCCATGGTGAATTATGCCAACCGTGTGATTGACATCATGGGCAGCGCCTCCATGGGCTTGAGTGGCGCGCTCGATCAGTTTTTCAATGCGGCGCGAGATTTGTCTTCAGACCCTGGCTCTACCGTGATGCGTAGCAGTTTTGTGCGTGATTCAGAAAACTTGGCCTCACGCTTTGGCGAATTGTCTGCGCAATTAGATTTGGTTCAGAGTGAAACTGACGAGGCCCTCAAAGGCTATGTCAACTCCATGAACACCATCTTTTCGCAATTGGCCGAAGTCAATACACAAATGACCAAGCAAAAGTCAGCCAAGGATCAGCCTGCTGACTTGCTTGATCAGCGCGATGTCCTTTTGAAAGACCTTTCAAGCTACGCACACATCAATACGCTTTTTTCAGAAAATGGCTCTGTGACGGTCAGTTTAGGACCGTCTATTACCAGAAGCGTGGCGGTGGATGGCATCAAATTTGTCAGAGTTGGTACAAGCTTTAATTCATCCGCCCCTGAAAAAGTAAGCCTGATACTCGACCCCTACGGCACACCTGAACCACTGACTGGACTGCGTGGTGGTAAGTTATCTGGCTTGCTGTCTTTCAGAGAACAAGTCTTGAACAGCAGCAGAGGTTCACTCGACATCTTGGCACAGTCTTTTGTCAAAGAAACCAATGCTGTTCACCAAGGCGGCATTGATGCTTATGGCAACACAGGCACCGAACTTTTTACCATTGAAAAAAAGGCCGTCGGATCTGCTGGCAGTATCAAGGTCGCTTTTAAAGATGCATTGCGCGTTGCTGCTGCAGCTCAATTTCGAGTCATTGAAGCGGCCAACAACACAAGTGGCACGGATGCGAGTATTGCTTACATCAAACCATTAACCACAGGTCCTGCAACACTGTCTGCCGTATTGCAAAATAACCCAAGCGATGCTTCTGCGGTTGGCTTTGCAGCAACAGTTGGTAAGCCCTACACAGGTATTGCAACCATACCGCACGGTATTCAAGATATCAGTATTTTGATGGGAGAGCCCGACCCAGGGCAACAACTCCAAGTTTTTACCAGAGATGGCAGGCAACTGGTGGGTGGAGCCATTAACAGCGACTTGCAAAGTTTGTTAATCAAACCAGAAAATGGTTTTGAAGCTAACGCTTCATATAGCAGCGCCTACCTAAACGTAACAGGTGCAGACAGCTATAAAGATTTAGAAGTTTTTTATGGTGCCAAGGCAGAAGTTGGCAAACAACTGCGATGGGATCTGGCCGAGGCCGATCCAACTAAGCACTCGGTCCTTGCCGCAAAAGATCTGCCTGCTCAACTTAAAAGCAGCGCTATTCAAACAGGAATGACCAGCATTGCAAGCGGTCTGTTTACTTTAAACGGTAGAGCCTTGCCCGCACTGAATGCCACTTCTTGGGCCTCTGTTTATCCAATTCAAGCGAACAACATTGCCAACTGGATCAATACGGCCAACAGCGTTCCCATCGTGAAGGTGCAGGGCGCAAGTGGGGCCACAACAGAAGTGGCCAATGTCACCTTTCCTGCATTGACCACGGGTCAAACTTTCACCTTGGCTGGCATTACCATTACCGCATCAGGCGCTGTAGCAGCCACTGATTTAGCATCGGCATTTGCTAGCAAAGCAGTCAATGCTTCTGTGTCGGCCGGGACCAACTTTACAACTTCTGGCACTTTGACGGGCTATGGAACCGCAAGTGCTACCGGTGCAGTTGTTCAATTTACATCAAGCAACCCGAACACCAGCGTAGCCGACCTTGAAGCCACTGGAAACAATGCCGCCTCGGTTGCAATTGCCATCACAACTCAAGGCGCTGCAGCTGCAACGACTGAGTCTAATGTGATTACATTCAAAGCGTTCAACCCCAATGATTTCGTGACCGTCAACGGCTTAACCTTCACAGCCCGAGTGAGCATGACAGCCAATGAGGTTGCAGCAGCTTTCTCTAACATTGCTTCTGGTACAACGTTTGCTGCTGCAACACTGGCCAATCCAATTGCGGCTGGTTTCGGTAAATACAGCGGCACCTTTAACGCAGGATTTTCTACGGGTGTCGCACCAGGCAATGGCACCATTACCGCCACCTCAACCACTGCCAATTCAAACGTTACAGACATCACCGTCAATGACCCCAAAATTGACGACATTGTGGCCACTGCCAGCAATGAAATTATTGTTCTGGCAAGCAAAATCAATTTAGCGCAACCTCTTTCAATCACGCAGACTGGTGTTGCTTCACCTGTTACAACAGTCATTGCAAATGGTTCGGCACCTTTGGCCAGCGTCAGCGCATTGGTCACAGCGATCAACAACCAGTCTGCCATCACGAAAGTCATTGCCAAAATAAATGACGATGGCAATTTGGTCTTGTCCAATGCTGCAGGCTTTGAGGGTCAAGACATTGCCATTGCAAGCACGGCGCTGCCCAATGCCTTAGGACTGACCCCGCAAACCTATGGTGGCACGATTACGCTGACGCGTCCTTTGACAGGGGGCGTTGACACGCCCATCAAATTAGGATTTGGCACGGGCACACCTGCAGATTTAGCCAAGATTGGTTTTAAAACAGGCGCCTACATCAAAGGCATGGCCAATGAAGACCTGATGGTTTTCTTAACGGGCTCTGGCGACGCCAAAATTTCTGCCAGCTACAAGGGCGCTTCTGTCGATGCCAAACAGGCCATCCGCAGCAAACCCTTGGAAGTGCGCTTTGACTCTGCCACACATTTTTACATTGTAGACACCACCACAGACACCAAGGTGGCTGAACGCAATTTCGACCCCTTGAAACTTGAACCTGCGTTTGTGTACCAAGGCATTCAAATTTCTTTTTCTAGCGCACCCAAAGCAGGGGACATTTTCACCATCGACGGCAACCGAGACGGCACAGGCAACAACGAAAACATGTTGATGATGATCGACCTGGAAAGTAAACCTGTGATGGGTGGCGGCAAAACGCTTGCAGCGGCCTACATCGACAACGTCAATGACTTGGGCAACATTGCACGCCAAGCCACCATCGCCCAATCGGCGCTGAAGGTGGTATTCGACCAAGCCGAGTCAGCGCGAGACAGCATCTCGGGGGTGAACTTAGACGAAGAAGCTGCCGACTTGATCAGGTACCAGCAAGCCTACCAAGCCGCCGCCAAAATTTTGCAAATTAGCAGTCAGCTGTTTGACAGTGTGCTGCAAGTGCGTTGAAGACAGGAAACTGAATCATGATGAAAATTTCAACCCACCTGATGTTTGAGCGCGGCTCTGCCCAAATGAGCACGGTGCAAAACAATCTGACGCAAACCCAAGCCAAGCTGGCCCAAGGCAAGCAAGTGATCAACGCCAGCGATGCGCCCGATCAAGCGGCCTCTATTCAGCGTTTGAAATCTATTTTGAATCGCCAAGACAGCTACCAAAGCAGCTTGAACACGGTTAAGAACAGACTGCAAGGTGAAGAAAGCACGCTGCAAAGCGTGAGCGATTTGCTGGTGCGCGCCAAAGAAGTGGCCGTGCAAGGTGCCAATGACACCCTGAACCCCGGCGACCGCAAAGCCTTGGCCACAGAAATGCAAGCGCTGCGCGATCAGATGCTGAGCTTGGCCAACACCAAAGACAGCAACGGCAACTACTTGTTTGCCGGTAGCCGCGTGAAACAGCCCGCCTTCTCAGAAGACTCTAGTGGCGTTCCTATTTACAAAGGCGACCAAACTCGCATGAACGTGCGTGTGGGCGAACAGCGCAGCATTCCGATTAACCGCACCGGCACCGATGCGTTTGTGCCTGTGGCTCGCACAGACACCGATGGCACCAGCGTGGGCGTTGGTTTTTTCAAAGTCATCGACGATTTAGTGGCTGGCTTGAATGGCTCTAAAGGCGCCGATGTAAGGCGTGGCGTGGGCGAGCTAGACAACTTGCAACAAGGCGTGAGCTTGGCGCAAGCGGAAGTGGGTACCAATTTGAATGTGGTGGACCAGCAAACTGCCGTGATTGAAGACACCACGCTCAACCTTAAAACCACCTTGTCCTCCATTGAAGACTTGGACTACGCCAGCGCCATTACCAAAATGAACCAACAAATGCTGAGCTTGGAAGCCGCGCAGAGCAGCTTTGCCAAGGTGAGTAAGTTGAGTTTGTTTAACTTCATTAATTGATTTAAATCACACGCGTCTTCGTTCAGCGCTTAAGTTTTAGAAACTCAATTCGAATATGTTACTGAGTCCAAATGCATAACTTTTTAAGATCACTATTAATTATTTTGAGAACCTAAAATGGCAACCAGTTCAGTTAGCTCAAGCACAAGCCCAAACACCATTTCGGCCTTAGGCGCCGGTTCGGGTGTGGATGTGAAATCATTGGCGCAAAGCTTGGTAGAAGCTGAAAAAAGTCCTCGCAAATCCGCTATTGATGCCAAAATCAAAAAGTCTGAAGGCGGTATTTCTGGCTACAGTGCGGTCAAGTTTGTATTGAACGATCTCAAAACAGCCTTCTCCAATTTGAAAGACCTCAGCGATTTCAACACCATCATTCCAAAGAACAGCCAAAGCTCGGCATTTACAGTCACTGCCAAATCCAACGCAAGCAGTGGTAGCCACACTGTTAACGTCACTGCTTTGGCCAAAGCTCAGCGCAACATTACCCCAGGGTTTGCCGATACTGCCAGCAGCGTGAACGGCGGTACGGCTTTTAGCCTTACCCTGACCAAAGGTACAGGTGCCAGCCAAACCACCACCACAATGAACATTGGGGCTGCCTATACAACGCCCCAAGGCATTGTTTCTACCATCAATGCTTACAAAGCAGGCGTAACCGCACAACTGGTTAACACTGGCGATGCCACTGCCCCTTATAAAATTGTGGTCACTGGCGCTACAGGTTTGGCTAATAACTTCACATTAACCTCAAACAATGGCGCAAACCCTAGCGCAGAAGTAACTGGCCTGTCGTTTGGCAACCCCATAGAATCAGCGGCCAACGCTGCAGCCACCATTAATGGCATCGGTATTTCTTCAAGCACGAACCGCATAGATGGTGCCATTACTGGTTTAACGTTTGATATATCTACGCTTACAAATGGCACTGCATCTGTAGATTTAAGCCGCGACACATCCAGCATAAAAACCAAACTCAAGGGTTTGGTCACTGCTTTCAACGAAGCCAATAGCATGTTGACCGTGGTGTCAGACCCTAAATCTACCGTTGAAACCTATGGTGCTACCTTGGTTGGCAACTCCACTGTGAGCAATGTGCGCACTCAAATGCGGGCCATGATTACCAGCGACTCGCCCAATCCTACAGACGGGCTAACCGCTTATAGAGATCTGGGCATTACCTTGAACAGAAGCGGTGAACTGGAATTGGACGAAGCCAAGCTAGATACCGTATTGCAAACCAAATACGACAGCATGGTCACCATGCTGACGGCCAATAGGGAAAATTTAAGCCCACTGAGCACTTTGTCTGCCGGCGCATCTGGTACTGCTGTGAAAAAACTTACGGAGTTATTAGACAAAACGGGCGCGCTGACCACACAAAGTGGCAATTTAACCAAGAAAATTGATGACTACAAGTTGGAGTTGACCAAGCTGGAAGAAAGAATGGCCACCCTGCTAGAGCGCTACAACAAACAATTTGGCGCCATGGAAAGCATGGTGGGCCAATCGAAGAGCTTACAAACCAGCTTAAAGAGCACCTTTGACGGCATGATGTCCGCCTACACGAATAATTAATCCTTAAATCTGTAAGCGCGACAAAATTAAGGGTTACGCCTAGAAAGAGACGATTTTGAAATTATTTTCAAAATTGCTCTCAAGTTTCCGATCGTCCCTCCGATTCTCAGTCCACTGAACTTCCATTTGCACCTTCTTGTTGTAAATGGACCGGTTGTTTTCGGCATGTTCAGCATGCTTTTAGAAAAGGACGGACACCTATGGCTTCCGAAATACAAAACACAATTGCAGCAGGCTCACCTGCCGTAACCAGCCGCATTGCTTCGCCTGCAGCAGCCCTGAAAACCAAGGCCGCTGTTGTAGAAGCACCCGCTCAACCCAAAGTAACAGCGCCAAAGCCAATTGATATTAAATTTGATGCGGCTGAAGTGCGTCAAACTTTGCAAGAAGCAGTGAGCTTCTTAAACAAACAACTAAACGAGCACAACAGAGGCATAGGTTTTAGCATAGACGATTCGCTTGAAACACCTGTTGTCACAGTTCGCAGCACAATCACTGGCGAAGTCGTTAGACAAATTCCCAATGAAGCAGCCGTGCGAATGGCACACAACATTGAGAGCATTAAAGGCATGCTCATCAATGCCAATGTTTGATAAATTATTTCAAACAAATTAATTTAAAAACTCAAGTTCTGAAAACAACATCCGAATCATCAGTTAACAAGATATCAAATTGGATTTCTTGTCAACTTCGTTAAATATTCTTTGAAGGAGAAAATCCATGGCAGTTATCAACACAAACGTGAGTTCTTTGAAATCACAAAATTCTTTGGCTCTCAATGAGCGCAAGCTTGGCACATCAATGGAGCGCTTGTCTACAGGCATTCGCATCAACTCTGCAAAAGATGATGCTGCTGGCCTGGCCATTGCTACTCGCATGACATCAGAAATCCGCGGATTAACAGCTGCCGTTCGCAATGCCAACGATGGTATTTCAGTAGCGCAAACTGCTGAGGGTGCGTTAGGTGAAATTACAAATATTTTGCAACGTATGCGTGAAGTGGCAGTTCAGTCTGCAAACGCATCAAATAATGCAACTGATCGTTCTTTTTTGAATACAGAAGTTACACAATTAATTGCTGAATCTCAGCGAATTGGTGAGCAAGCTAACTTTAACGGTATCAAACTGTTGAATGGCGGCTTTAGCGGAATGAATTTCCAAGTTGGCTCTAATGCTGGCGAAGTGATTGCTTTCACAGCAATTAAAGACTCTCGTGCATCAGCGCTTGGCTCTAACACTTTGGTTGTTGCTGGCTCAGCTATGAATCAAGCCCAGAGATCGACTTCTACGAATACTCTTCTTGCTAACACGACAGCTGCTGCAAGCGGAACGCAATTAGCATTAACTGAGAATGGCGTTACTTCGCTTTCAGCTGCACTAACATATGGCAATGCCGCTTCAGCAACTACAATCGCAGCTAACATTAATTCCGCCGCATCTAATCTGGGTGTAACTGCTGTCGCCAAAAACTCTACAACTTTTGGCGGCTTGGTTAGTGCTGGAACTGTTGGAATGAATCTTAATGGTAGTACTATTTCTGCAACGCTAACTAACGCTACTGATTTGACCGCGCTGGCTTCTGCAATCAATGGCGTTTCTGGTAGTACAGGAATTACAGCTACGTTCGATACACCTGGTAATAAGAGTTTGATGACCTTGACAACATCAGATGGAAGGGATATCACCATCCAAACCTTCACTCATGACGGGGCTACTGCAACTGCTGTTGCAGCTGGATTAGTGTTGACTAATGGTGCAGCTGGTAACTCTTTAACAAAAAGTGGAACTGTAGAAATTACAAGCCCACGAGGAGCCATAACCGTAAACAACCCTACTGGCACTACAGTGTTTGCAGCTGGTGGTCTCAATAGTTCTTTCTCTTCAGTTTTATCGGTTGACATTACAACTGTTGCAGGTGCAACTTCTGCATTGACTTCTATTGACGCAGCTTTAACTACTGTTAATAATTCTCGCGCCAGCCTTGGTGGCTTGATGAATAGATTTGAAGCGACCGTATCAAATCAAAATACTGCGATTACAAACTTGTCTGCATCGCGCAGCCGAATTTTGGATGCAGACTATGCGGTTGAAACCACCAATCTGGCTAAGGCTCAGATTGTCCAACAAGCTGCTACAGCGATGTTGGCTCAAGCTAACCAGTCTTCACAGTCTGTATTGGCCTTGCTCAAGTAATTCGTTGAACTAATTACTTTGCAGCATCAATTTAGGACGGGCCACTAATGTGTCCCGTCCTATTTCAAATGTTGCAGAGATAATTCAAACAGCTCCAACTGTTTGTTTCAATGTCGGAAATTATTTTTTTTAGTTTCCATTCTTGAGGAGTCCCCATGCCAGTCATTAATACAAATTTAGGTGCATTGATAGCACAAAATGCTGCCAGGGCTTCCGAGATGCAGAGTGCGCAGTCTATGGAGCGACTGTCTACAGGCCAGCGCATTAACTCTGCCAAGGACGATGCAGCAGGTTTGGCTATTGCAACGCGAATGACGTCCGCTATTCGCGGCTTGGGCATGTCTTTAAAAAATGCCAGCGATGGTATTTCAATGGCTCAGACAGCTGAGGGTGCGTTGGGCAATATCACGGATGCTCTTCAACGATTACGAGAGTTGGCAATTCAATCGGCCAATGGCAGCTACAGCAATACGGAAAGATCGTTTCTTGACAGTGAAGCTTTAGGACTGGTGGCTGAAGTGGCGCGCATTGGCGCTCAAACAAACTTTAATAATACAAAACTGTTGAACGGTACATTTGGTTCGCAAACGTTTCAGCTTGGCTATTTGACTGCAGACTCTATGGTCTTTGCTGGTATTGATGATTCCCAAGCTTCGGCACTTGGCAACCACAAGTTGGTAATGGACGGCACGGGCTTGGGTGACTTGGTGGCAGCTACTACAAATAATGCTTTAACCAATACGGTAAGCAACGCTTCTAGCTCCACATTGACAACAGCAAGCGGGGGTACAACCTCCGCCATAGCCATTGCTACTGGCGATAGCGCTAAACAAGTGGCCTTGAAAATCAATACAGCAGCGAATGCAATTGGCGTTACCGCGGTTGCCACCAATGCTGCAACTTTGAGCGGTGTGGCAGCGAACGGCACCATCAGTTTTACCTTGTCGGGGGCAGCTTCTGCCAGTGTTTCGGCAACCATTACCAATACCAACGACCTCACAGCACTTGCAGCGGCCATCAATGGCGTCAGTAATTCAACTGGCATTACTGCCACATTTGCAAATCCTAGTGTCAAAAGCTCTATTCAGCTAACCAGCAATGATGGCTCGGACATCAAAATTGCCAATTATGTTCACAGCGCTACTGCCAATACAACATTTGGTGAGGGCCCCGCAGACTTGGCCGGCGGTGCGGGTGCTACCACCACGTTAACCAACACCAACCATACTTCCGTGAAGTCTGGCATTGTGACCCTTTCAAGCACAAAAGGCGCCATTACTACGGCAAGCGGCAATACAAGCATTTTCACTACGAACACCCAAGTCAGTACGTTTGCTAATGTTCAGGGTATCAGCATAGCTTCGCAATCGGGTGCGTCATCTGCTTTGTCAGTCATTGACTCCGCTCTGACTCAGGTTAACAACAGCCGCGCCAATTTAGGGGCCTTGATCAATCGGTTTGAGGCTTCTATTTCAAACCAATCCAATTCAATCATGAACATGTCCGAATCCAGAAGCCGTATTCTGGATGCAGACTATGCCAAAGAAACCAGCATGTTGGCCAAGTCCATGATCATTCAGCAAGCAGCAACCGCCATGCTAGGTCAGGCAAACCAAAACCCTAGGTTGGTTCTTCATCTACTAAAGTAGTTGTTTTGAATGCTAATTAAGTTAGTTGTAACTAACTACTGCGACCAGTACTAGACCACCCTGATAGGTGGTCTTTTTTTGTCGAAAAAACGGCAACCCCTAGCCACTAAGCGGCAATCTTTCACCTTTTATTGCCGTTTTGCCTCATATGAATAGCTTTTTGACCTAGTTCAGGTGTCTGAACAGCGAGTATATAAGTTGGCACGGCGATTGCTTGCAACCTGATTGTCAACGTGGATTTCATGTGGAACCCGCGTCTTTACTCATCAGGAGCCCGAACATGCATTTAGACCTACAGCAATCCATGCGGAAATTTGCCGAAGCACAAGCCATCGACTTGCGCGAAGCTTCGCGATTTACGCCCGTGGATTTTCGTTTAGGCATTCAGTGGTTGGTCACACAGAACAACATCAATTTGGCACAGGCCCTGGCAGAAGCTGGCTTGGCCCTTTATCCTAAGAGTGAAGATATTTTAGCCATTGGCGGCTTGCTAGCCATAACCCGCGAAGACTGGCACTTGGCCATTGAACTCTTAAATGACTTGATCATTATTCAAGGCGACCGCACACAACCAATGACTTGCCAAATGTTGGCTCGTGCATTGGCATGCAACTTAAACCTTCCAGAAGCCAAAGATGTTCTGGAGCAAGCCCTGAAAGTTTGGCCGCAAGACCCTGTGTTGCTGGCTGAATACGAAGACATCAAGAAAGCGCCAGTTGTATCGGTTGCCTCCTCTTCCTTTAAACAAAATTAATACTGAGCAAACCACACTCAATGGCAATTCATTCAGAGATTTTTTTGTCTCTTGCAAAACCCAACCTCTGAGTGAATTACTTAAGCCTTCTGGAGATCAAAAATGACTGTTATCAATACCAACGTTAAAGCGCTATTCACGCAAGCGGCCCTCAAAGTGGCCGGTCGCGATAGCCAAATTGCGATGGAGCAGCTCTCAACCGGCAAGCGCATCAACAACTCCAAGGATGATGCTGCGGGCCTGGCCATTGCCGCTCGGATGACGCAAAACATTCAAGGTCTGAACCAGTCCATTCGGAATGCGGGCGATGCCATCTCCATGATTCAAACGGCTGAGGGCGCAACCCAAGAGATCACGGTCATGCTCCAGCGCATGTCCGAGCTGGCCGTTCAGTCTGCCAACTCCACCTACTCCGCCGACCAGCGCAGCTACCTAGACCAAGAGTTCCAGCAACTCAAGCAAGAGATTATTCGCGTCTCTGAGATGCACGAGTGGAACGGCTTTCCTATTTTGAACGGCAAGGCTGGCACCCCCGTGGGCTTGCCCACCACCATCACCGCTGCTCGCGCAGGCGTTCCCGCCTCTGGCGCCCTTGGCACCGGCAAGGTTTTAGAGACGGGCGATCTTGAGATTCAAACCGACAAGGGCTCCTATGCTGTGCCAGCTTCTATTGCTGCAGCCGATCCTAAGAGCAACACCATTGCATCTGGCAGCAACAACGCAGGCAGTGCCATTGCCATTGCTGCGGCCATCAACTCACAAGTGGGTATCACAGGTGTCAGCGCCGTAGCCGGCGCGGCCACCATTGGCGCCACCAAAACCACCGTGGGTAGCACCTCCATTCAAACCGACTTGTATGTCAACGGTGAGAAGGTCTCCCTTAGCTTGTCTGCAAGCCACACGCTCAACCAGCGCCGTCAGTACGTGATGGAGAGTATCAACGCGGGCACCGCTGTGCACGGCGTGGTAGCGGGCGACAGCGGCACAGGCGGCTTAACGCTCACAACACCGGACGGCAGGAACTTGTCCGTTTGGTACGACTCAACTTCTGTGCAGGGCTCTGACTTTGGTTTGGGCTTAGACACCACACCGCCCTCCAATCCTTTGGGCGTAACCGGTGTGTCTGGCGCTGCCGCCAGTGCGTTTGGTGCTAATGAAGCTACTACTGTCACGTTTCCGGCGCTCACCGCTGGTCAAGGCTTTACGCTGAACGGACTGACTTTTACTTCTACAGCAAACACCACCGCCATTGAGTTGGCTACTGCGTTTTCTAATTTGAAGTCTGGTATGTCTGCGTTGGCAGCAGCAGCAGCATCAACCACCGCTACTTTGAGCAAGGGTAGCTTTACTGGCTCATTTGCTGAAGGCTTTACCACTGGCTCAAACAACGGAGCCAATACAGTCACCGCCACTGCCGTTAGCAAAGGCAATGTTGGCAATATCGTTACCAGTGACACCATACCAACTATTGCTAAAACAGAGGGCGCAGCGGGTACAACCGAAGCCGTAACAGTAACGTTTCCAACTTTAACCAGTGGCCAGACTTTCACTTTAGCTGGCATTACTGTTACAGCACAAGGTGGTTCCGCCGCAGCCGCAGACATAGCAGCCGCTTTTGCCAGCAAAACAAGCGTTGGTGCTACAGTTACAGCTGGTACCAATTTCACTATTTCCGGTACAACGACCGGTTGGACTACAAGCGCTGTCGCTGGTGGCACACAAGTTACATTTACTTCAAGTACAGCTGGCAGTAACGTGACGGACTTAGCAGCAAGCGGTGCCAATGCAAGTGCGGTGACGTTTGGAGCCGTTACTCAAGGTGTGGACAATTCCGAAAAAAACGTCATCACATTCAAACCTTTGAATCCTAACGACTTTGTTACGGTCAACGGCCTGACTTTCACCGCCCGAGTCAATATGACGGCCAGTGAAGTGGCAGCAGCTTTCTCTAACATTGCCACTGGTACAACGTCCGCGGCTTTAACGCTTGCAAACCCTGTTGCTGCTAATTTCGGCAAGTACAGCGGCACCTTTACCTTAGGAAATGGCGCATATTCTACGGGCGCATCTACAAACAATACCGTTACAGCAACTGCAACCAATCGAAATGCTAACGTTGACGACTTAGTTGTCAACGGCGTTTTGGCTGGAACTACCTCTACAACAGCAGGCTCGACTGTGGCCGCTTCAACCGTTTACGGCAGCGTGACTTTGAACTCGCAAAACTCTTTCACCATCAAGCCAGGTGCAAAAGCTTATGCCACACCAAGCGCACCTGCTGCCGACCCCACCTACGCCAACTTTACGGCCCTTGGTTTTGAAGCCAAGACCATCAATGCAAAAAACATTGGTCGTCTGAACTTCCAAGTGGGCCCTGCTGCCAACCAGCTCATCTCCATTGACTTGGCAGACTTTGGTAAAAATGGTGACATCACAGGCCCCATCACCAGCGACAGAGCGCCTACCAATTTGCTCACCGTTAACTCGGCCAACGACGTGATCATGAACGTCAACAAATCCCTAGACCGCATTGCCGCAACGCGTGCCACCATGGGTGCCGTCATGAACCGTTTAGAGCACGTCATTGACAACTTGACCAACGTGGTCATGAACTCTGAAGCTTCTCGCAGTCAGATTGAAGATGCTGATTACGCTCAGGCCTCTACCGAGTTGGCTCGTACGCAGATCATGCAGCAAGCCGCCACTGCGGTGTTGGCTCAGGCCAATACTTCACAGCAAACTGTGCTTAAGCTGCTGCAAGGTTAAGACTAAGTTCGGCCTCAACAACAAAGCTTTGTTGGCTATAAAGCTAGCGCATGAAACTCTCAAGGGTTTCATGCGCTGGCTTTTTTTATGGGTTGCCACACATGTGTGGCAAGCTTCTGCCACTGCATTGAGGTTTTCGGTCCAAAGCGGCAAGATAAAGCTGGCACACGTCTTGCTCCATACCCTGTATTCGCCTTGGTAGGCCCATTCTTCTTGGGTTTGCCCGGGCTTCTTCACCACAGGAGCTAAACATGCACATTGAACTACAACAGGCCATGCAACATTTGGTCGCCGAGCAATCTTTGAACCTCAAAGAAGTTTCTCGCTTTACGCCCGTCGATTTCCGCCTAGGCATGCAATATTTAGTTGCTCAAGACCAACCCGACTTGGCTCAAGCCTTGGCTGAAGCTGGTTTAGCTTTGTATCCTTTAAGTGAAGACATTTTGGCCATCTCTGGCCTCTTGGCTATTACCCGTGAAGACTGGTCTCTTGCCGTAGAGATCTTGCAAGACTTGGTCTCCGTTCAAGACAACCGCGTTCAGCCCATGACGTACCAAATGCTGGCACGCGCACTGGCTTGTAACTTAGATGTGGCTGAAGCGCACCAAGTGCTCGAGACCGCTCTACAGAAGTGGCCCAACGACGCCACCTTGATTCAAGAACGCAATGCAATGGCCGCAGTTCAGGATGCCATGCCTGCCCCCTCATTAACCAACTAATTAAATAATTAATTGAACTAACGGCACAAACAGCGGCAACGTGTTGCCTCCAAGCAATACAACGCAACATCTTGCCACTAGCCCCATTAGGAGATTCCCATGACTGTTATCAATACCAACGTTAAAGCGCTATTCACGCAATCGGCCCTCAAAGTGGCCGGTCGCGATAGCCAAATTGCGATGGAGCAGCTCTCAACTGGCAAGCGCATCAACAACTCCAAGGATGATGCTGCGGGCCTGGCCATTGCCGCTCGGATGACGCAAAACATTCAAGGTCTGAACCAGTCTATTCGGAATGCGGGCGATGCCATCTCCATGATTCAAACGGCTGAGGGCGCAACCCAAGAGATCACGGTCATGCTCCAGCGCATGTCTGAGCTGGCCGTTCAGTCTGCCAACTCCACCTACTCCGCCGACCAGCGCAGCTACTTGGACCAAGAGTTTCAGCAACTCAAGCAAGAGATTATTCGCGTCTCTGAGATGCACGAGTGGAACGGCTTTCCTATTTTGAACGGCAAGGCTGGCACCCCCGTGGGCTTGCCCACCACCATCACCGCTGCTCGCGCAGGCGTTCCCGCCTCTGGCGCCCTTGGCACCGGCAAGGTTTTAGAGACGGGCGATCTTGAGATTCAAACCGACAAGGGCTCCTATGCTGTGCCAGCTTCTATTGCTGCAGCCGATCCTAAGAGCAACACCATTGCATCTGGCAGCAACAACGCAGGCAGTGCCATTGCCATTGCTGCGGCCATCAACTCACAAGTGGGTATCACAGGTGTCAGCGCCGTAGCCGGCGCGGCCACCATTGGCGCCACCAAAACCACCGTGGGTAGCACCTCCATTCAAACCGACTTGTATGTCAACGGTGAGAAGGTCTCCCTTAGCTTGTCTGCAAGCCACACGCTCAACCAGCGCCGTCAGTACGTGATGGAGAGTATCAACGCGGGCACCGCTGTGCACGGCGTGGTAGCGGGCGACAGCGGCACAGGCGGCTTAACGCTCACAACACCGGACGGCAGGAACTTGTCCGTTTGGTACGACTCAACTTCTGTGCAGGGCTCTGACTTTGGTTTGGGCTTAGACACCACACCGCCCTCCAATCCTTTGGGCGTAACCGGTGTGTCTGGCGCTGCCGCCAGTGCGTTTGGTGCTAATGAAGCTACTACTGTCACGTTTCCGGCGCTCACCGCTGGTCAAGGCTTTACGCTGAACGGACTGACTTTTACTTCTACAGCAAACACCACCGCCATTGAGTTGGCTACTGCGTTTTCTAATTTGAAGTCTGGTATGTCTGCGTTGGCAGCAGCAGCAGCATCAACCACCGCTACTTTGAGCAAGGGTAGCTTTACTGGCTCATTTGCTGAAGGCTTTACCACTGGCTCAAACAACGGAGCCAATACAGTCACCGCCACTGCCGTTAGCAAAGGCAATGTTGGCAATATCGTTAGTGGCAATTCAATCCCAACTGTTGCCAAAACAGATGGTGCAAAATCAACCGAGTTTGTTGATGTAACTTTTCAAGCTTTAGGAAATAATGAAACTTACACGCTAGCTGGCGTAACCATAACTGCAGGCTCAGGCGGTGTAAGTGCTGCCAATTTGGCGGCGGCCTTTGCAAGCAAAGCTGCAGGCGCTACTATATCGAGCGGTGATGGGACCGCATTAAATCATTACACCGTCACAGGCGGTGCCGCAACTCTAACCGGCTACTCCACAGGAACCGCTGCAGGTAGTGTGGTTAGGTTTACATCAAGTACCGCAAGTACGGATGTAGCAGATTTGGCACCTACTGGCACTAATGCAAGTAAAGTCACAATTGGCACGATCAGTCAGGGCGCCACAACTGCAAGTGGTACGACTGAGTCGAATCTCATTACATTCAAACCTCTTAACCCTAACGATTTCGTTACTGTCAACGGTCTGACTTTCACCGCCCGAGTGAATATGACTGCCAATGAAGTGGCAGCAGCTTTCTCTAACGTTGCCTCCGGTGCAACATCCGCTGCTCTAACGCTGGCTAACCCTGTTGCCGCTAATTTCGGTAAATTCTCTGGCACCTTCACTGCAGGGTTTTCTACAGGTGCCTCTACCTCTACAGGCACAGTGACAGCAACTTCAACAACTGCTAATACAAACGTTCCAGAGGAAATCGTTGTTAACGGCATTTTGGCTGGAACTACCTCTACAACAGCAGGCTCAACTGTGGCTGCTTCAACGGTTTACGGTAGCGTGACTTTAAACTCGCAAAACTCTTTCACTATCAAGCCCGGCGCAAAGGCTTATGCCACTGCAAGCGCACCCGCAGTCGACCCCACCTACGCCAACTTCACAGCTCTGGGCTTTGAAGCTAAGACCATCAACCCCAAAGGCATTGGTCGCCTGAACTTCCAAGTGGGTCCTGCCGCCAACCAACTCATCTCCATTGACTTGGCAGATTTCGGTAAAAACGGCGACATCACAGGCCCTATCACCAGCGACAGAGCGCCTACCAATTTGCTCACCGTCAATTCTGCTAACGACGTGATCATGAACGTGAACAAATCCTTGGACCGCATTGCCGCAACGCGTGCCACCATGGGTGCTGTCATGAACCGTTTAGAGCACGTCATTGACAACTTGACCAACGTGGTCATGAACTCTGAAGCCTCGCGCAGCCAGATTGAAGACGCTGATTACGCTCAGGCCTCTACCGAGTTGGCCCGCACGCAAATCATGCAGCAAGCTGCCACTGCGGTGTTGGCTCAGGCCAATACCTCGCAGCAAACTGTGCTTAAGTTGCTGCAAGGTTAAGGCTAAGGTAGGGGCCTAAAAGCAGGCCCTGCTTTTTTTTCTTGCGGTGTTTTGTTTTTTTGCACCCTTCAAAGTGTCGGTAAATTGACTAAAAGCCTTATTAATTAATCAATAAGTACTCAATTTAACATGGCACGGCCATTGCTATCTCTCATGTATTCCTATGCACATGAGGCACCAGAAAGCAATGAGCTCTTTACATACTGCGCAACAAGTTTTGTGGCTAGACCCCGTCCAGCCACTCAGCGCGCCTGAGCACGCTCAACTTACAGCAGCCGGCCTGTCTGTTCGTTGTATCAGCACGCTAGACGAACTTCAGTCTGCCTTAAGCCATGGCCAAACAAGGGCCCTGGTCATTCGGCATGACAGCAGCTTAGATTTACTACAAAGCTGCCAAAACCTCATGATGCGAGCAGGTTGCTCGATACCTATGGTTTGCCGCGTAGACCGTCGACATTTGGAATTGGCCGTACAAGCCATGCGCCAAGGTGCAGCCCATGTATTGGCTACGGACGATTGGTCTGACACTTCTTGGCAAATGGCCCATCAGGCCATTCAAGCATTGCGTTTGTCTTCTTCTGCAGCTTCTATGGTGGCGCGCATGGCGCCCGCCTCAGAAGTGGTGGCTGCGGCCACACCCCAAAAAAGCGTGGTGTATGTAGATCCTGTTAGCCGTCATTTGTTGGCGCTGGCCCAACGTGTGGCGCAAGCCAATGTGACGGCGCTAATTGAAGGCCCCACTGGTGCGGGTAAAGAAATTTTGGCGCGTGTGTTGCACGAGTCTTCTAAGCGCGCACGCGGCCCATTCGTTGGTTTGAACTGTGCCGCTTTGCCAGAGCAGCTGATTGACGACATGTTGTTTGGCCACGAAAAAGGCGCATTCACTGGCGCCCAAAAAGAATTCAAGGGTTTGTTTGAACAGGCCCAAGGCGGCACTTTGTTCTTGGACGAAATTGGCGAAATGCCTATGCACTTGCAAGCCAAGTTGCTGCGTGTGTTGCAAGAACGTTTGCTCACACGCTTGGGCTCTGAGCGCCAAATGGCCATTGATGTTCGCATCATTGCGGCTACCAACAAAGACTTGCGTGTGGCCATTTCTGATCGCGAGTTTCGCGAAGATTTGTATTTCCGCATTAGCACTTTCAAGCTGCGCGTGCCCCCACTGCGCGAGCGCAAAGGCGACATTTTGCCCTTGGTGGCCAGCTTGTTGCTTCGCCATGCGCCCAACGCGCAAGACTTTACGCTCAGCGATGAAGCGCAAGCTCAACTGTTGGCCTACCCTTGGCCAGGCAATGTGCGTGAATTAGAAAACGTGGTTCAGCGTGCTGTGGTGTTGTGTTCTGACCAGCACATCGAAACACACCACCTCATGTTTGACGATGCGGCCGATATGAACCTTCACTTGTCGCAAGAGTTCATTGCAGGCTCTGCGGGTCCAGAGACGTTCAATAAGTCGGTTACTTCCATGTTGCCTGTGTCGCAATTGGGCATGCCCAACGAAGCCTTGCGCTTTCCAGACACCAGTGCCACAGAAGACAACACCGTCATTGCTTCCAATTTGCAAGAAGCCGTGAAAACCAGCGAGCACCAAATGATTTTGGCAGCCATTCAAACTACAGAAAGCCGTATGGAAGCAGCAGCCAAGCTAGGCATCAGCCCACGCACATTGCGTTACAAGCTGGCCAAGCTGAAGGCTGAAAACGGCAGCATGGCTTGGGCCGCTTAAGGGAGCACATCATGGTCGACAAAATTAATTCCCAAAGCAACATTCAATCGATGTTACAAACATTGCGCTCATACCAATCGCAAGCTGCAGGCGGTATGGACAGCGATGGCAACAAGGTCGGTGGCGGCCTGAATGGCCTCAATGGTTCACAAGCGCCACAAGGCCCTTCTGGCTTTGGCGACTTGGTGCGTCAATCTGTCGACAAGGTGAATGCCAACCAAATGCAAGCCAGCAAAATTGCTTCTGCCTACGAACGTGGCGAAGGCGTCCCCCTGACAGATGTCGTGCTGAGCATGCAGAAATCGTCCCTGAGTTTTGAGGCCACCTTGCAGGTGCGCAATAAAGTACTCAAGGCTTACGAAGACATTTTGAACATGCCGGTTTAACGCTTTAAAGATACGACAGAGAGATTCAAAAAATGGCCACCACTACAGTAGCTCCTTTTCAGCCCGGACTAGCCTCCGGGGGTTCGAGCAGCACCGCGCTTGCCACCACAGGTGGCTTAGGTTCTAACGCCGGCGGTGCTTTGGCAACCTTTACGCCTGGCATGGACATCAACACCAGCTCGGGCATGGGCGGCGCCTCGGGGCCTCTGGCCTCTATCCAACAGTTGATGCAGCAGCCCAGCATTAAAAAAGCCATGCCCCTCATTTTGATGGGCTTGGCTGTTTTGCTGTTTGGCATCATTTACATCATGATCAACATGCCCAGCTATCGCCCCCTCATGATCACCATGAGCGAAGCCGATCAGCAAACTGCCATCGAAGCTTTGAGAACCTCCGAATTCAAACCCGTCTTAGACCCTGCTACAGGTCAAATTACGGTGCCCTCGAACAAGTACCACGAAGCACGTATTTTCTTGGCCTCAAAAGGCATTCCCAAAACTGGTCATATGGGCATGGATTCACTCAAAGACCAATCGGCCATGACCACCAGCCAGTTCATGGAACAAGTGCGCTACACCTCGGCCATGGAGCAAGAGTTGGCGCGTACCATCATGCAAATTGACAGCATTCAACAAGCCCGTGTGCACTTGGCCATGCCCAAGCAATCGGTGTTTGTGCGTGACCGCACACCCCCTAAAGCCTCGGTCATCATCACCCCTCATGCTGGGCGCTCGGTGTCGCAGAACCAAGTTCAAGCTTTAGTTCATTTGGTGGCTTCTAGCGTGCCCCTCATGACGCCAGAAAACGTGGCCGTAGTAGACAACCAAGGCAAGCTAATTACCGAGTCAAGCACCGCAGCCACTTTGGGCTTAACGTCGGCACAAAGCACGCACAAGCAAAAGATGGAAGACCTGTATCGCCTGCGCGTGACCCAAATTTTGGCACCCATTGTGGGCGACAACAATGTGCGCTCGCAAGTCAACATGGCCATGGACTTCACCCAAACTGAAGTCACAACAGAAGATTTTGACACGCGTGAAAAAGGCCCTAAGACCCGCTCTGAAGCTTTAAGCGAAGACAAAAATTCGGCCATGGAAGCCGCTGGCATACCTGGTACTTTGTCTAACACACCGCCGCCAGCGCCTTCTGCTACCACCAATTCTGCAGCAGCTACGCCAGCGGGCACAGGCGGTGGTGTGGGCAACTCCACGGCACGAAGCACACGAAATTACGAACTTGACCGCTCTGTGCGCCATGTGAAAAATGCAACGGGCACAGTAGACCGCCTGAGCGTGGCGGTATTGATCAATGAACGTGCCCCAACACCTGGTGCCAAAGATGACAAAGGCGTGGCAGGCCCATCCACTCCCAATCCCTATACCGAAGAAGAGATTACCCGCATGCAAAATTTGGTGCGTGGCGTCGTGGGTTTTGACGAAAAACGGGGTGACGTGGTCACTGTGGTGCAAGCCAAGTTTGAGCCAGAAGCAGTTTACGACCTGAGCATTCCTTGGTACAAAGACGAAACGATGCAAACCTACATCAAGAGTGGTTTGTTGGGCCTGATGTTCTTGGCATTCCTGATGTTGGTCATTCGCCCTGCTGTGTTGCGCATGTTGGGCTTGCTCAAAACGCCAGCCGAGTTGGAAGCCGAAGCATTGGCTGTGGAAGAAGCAGCCAAGAAACAGATGATGGCCGATGGCGAGTTGTCACCAGAAGACATGAACGCTATCCAGTTGGGCGAAGGCGAAACTTTGGAAGAAATCAAAGCCAAGCTCAAGCCCAAGAAATCCAGCATTTCCATGGAGATGTTGGACACTGCCAACACTTACGACGACAAGGTGGCGCTGGTGCGCATGATTGTGGCGGAAGACACATCGCGTGTGGCCAGTGTGCTGAAGAAGATGATCAAAGAAGCTTAAGGAACGACCATGGCAGAAAAAGTAATTCAAATGACGCCTGCAGAAGCCGAAGCCGCCGAAAAGCTTCGCGTCGAAATGTCCAACATCAGTGGCGCTCAGCGCGCTGCGGTGCTCATGCTCTTGCTGGGTGAGCAACAAGCTTCTGAAATTGTGAAGTTTTTAAACCCCACTGAAGTGCAATCTTTGGGCGGCGCCATGGTGGATGTGTCTGACGTTTCGCAAGAAGCGGTGAACGCCATCTTGGATGAGTTTGTGGCCACCATTAAAAAGCAATCGAGCTTGGGCTTGGGCTCTACCGATTATGTTGAAAAAGTATTCAAGCGCGCACTGGGCGACGACAAAGCGGCATCGGTCTTAGGCCGCATCTTGCCGGGTCAAAGCACCAAAGGTTTGGAAATTTTGCAGTGGATGGATGCCCGCTCTATTGCCGACATGATTAAGACCGAACACCCACAGGTGAACGCCATTATTTTGTCAGTGCTAGACCACCAAGTGGCGGCCGATGTGCTGAACTTCTTGCCTGAAGAAACACGCCCTGAAATTATTCAGCGTGTGGCCAGCCTAGAAACGGTTCAACCTTCTGCCATGCAGGAACTTGAATCGATTATGAAGTTGCAGTTCTCTACCAATACGAGCTCGAAGTCTTCCAGCTTTGGTGGTATCAAAGCAGCTGCCTTGATCATGAATTCGACCAAGACAGCTTTGGAGGCTTCTATCATGGGCGGCCTGGAGAAAATCGATGCCGACTTGATGATGCGATTGCAGGACAACATGTTCACCTTCGAGAACCTCAATGCGGTGGATAACAAAGGCATTCAGGTGCTTATGCGTTCAGTGGACAACAACCAGTTGATGATCGCCATGAAGGGTGCCAGCGACGAAGTCAAAGCACGCTTCTTCGACAACATGTCAGAGCGTGCCCGAGGCATGTTCAAAGACGAGATGGATGCCAAAGGCCTCATGCGCTTGTCGGATGTGGAAGAAGCCCAGAAACAAATCATGCGCTCTGCACGCAAACTTTCTGACTCAGGTGAGTTGGTCTTAGGCGGAGGCGACTTTGTATAACCCCCTGCCCGCAGGCAAGTCTGCCAAAACAGGGGCACCTCGCGGTGTCCCAATGTGGCAACCACTCAAGCCGCTCAAGCCCATAGAGTTGCAAAACGCTGGCTTTGTCCAAGAGAATTATTTGCAGCCCAAGTCTACGCATTTTGCGTTGTGGACTGTTGAAGAGCAGTTGGCAGCTGGCAAGATTGCAGACGCCGCTGACGAACTCTCTGGGGCTGATGCGGCCAAGCATGGCGATGGCCAAGCATTGGAAGGTTCTGAAGCAAGCTTAGAAACGGATACTGGCCAAGACCCTTTGGCCTCACTTTCAGGCCTAGATGCAGAATCGCTTGACAAAATCAAACAAGATTCTTTTGAGCGCGGTGTGGCTGAAGGCCGAAGGCTGCAGCAAGAAGCCGCGCTAGAAGAAACCACTCAAAACGAAGCCGACAGCCTTGCAGCCTTGGCCGACAAAGCCAACCAACTCTTGGTCAACATTGAACAAGCTGTGCTGGCTTTGCAAGAAAGTCCTGCTGATTGGAACGAACCCCTAAAACGCTTGGCATTGCATTTGGCCGAGCAACTCACGCTGACTGAGCTCAGCATTTCTTCCAGTGGCATTCAAAATCTGATTGACCGCTGCATAGAAACTTTGGATGTGCAATCTGTTTCTAGCGTCGTGGTAGAGCTCAACCCTTCCGACATGGCTTTGTTGCAAAACCACAAGGCGGCACCAGGCGAGCAAACACACTCATGGCGTTTGGTAGCCGATGCGCATTTATTGCCTGGCAGCGTGCGTGTGCGCGCTGACGATGCGGTGGTGAGCGATCTGATAGAGCACCGCCTTGAAACTTTGGCCCAAGCCTTGTTGCAAAACACCAAGCCTTGGCAAGCGCAAACCGCGTTCCAGCCCGAGCGTCTTTCAGCACGCAGAGGCAAAGCGGAAACGGTTGAAGATGCCTTGCCACGCGATACCAATTCTAGGTTTGCACAAGCAGAGGTTTTGGATACCGCAGAAGATGTGGTCGAGGTACCCTCACCTGCTTCAGAATTGACCAAACCCCTGAATTTATCGTCTTTAGATTTACCCGATTTAGATTTGCCTGATTCAAAGCCTCCGAAGAATGAAGACGCTGCAGGGGAAGCCCATGACTAACTTTGCAGCCGAAGTCGCACGCACCATGTCGCGTGCGCGGGCCTCTAGCCCCGAGCGCTGTGGCACCCTGGTCCGCTTGGTGGGCTTGCGCATGGAGGCGCGCGGCATCATGGCACCCGTCGGTTCTAGCTGCGAAATAATTGGCCAAGATGGCCACAAAATTGAAGCCGAAGTCGTTGGCTTTAACGACAAAACTTTGTACCTCATGCCCCTGACAGAACCTGTGGGTATTGGCCCTGGCTCTTCTGTGCGCATGGCCTATGACTTGGGCACTGCTTGCCTGGGTCCTGAACTGTTAGGCCGCGTGATTGATGGCCGCGGTGAACCTCTAGACGGCAAACCCAAGCCAGCATGCAAAGCACGTTTGAGTTTGCTGGGCTTGCCCATCAACCCCATGGAGCGCGGCCCCATCGACAGCGTGCTTGATGTCGGCGTGAAAGCCATCAACGGTTTATTGACACTGGGCCGCGGACAACGCGTGGGCTTGGTGGCAGGTTCTGGTGTGGGCAAGAGTGTGCTCTTGGGCATGATGACCCGCTTTACCAAAGCCGATGTGGTGGTCATTGGTTTGGTGGGTGAACGTGGCCGCGAAGTACAAGCCTTCATTCAAGAATCTTTGGGTGAAGAAGGCCTGGCCAAATCGGTGGTGGTTGCCGCCCCCGCCAATGTTTCACCGGTGCTGCGCTTAAAAGCCGCTCACATGACGCATGTCATTGCCGAATATTTTCGCGATCAAGGCTTGAATGTTTTGATGCTGGTGGACAGCCTGACACGTGTGGCACATGCCCAACGTGAAATTGGCTTGGCCATTGGCGAACCCCCCACAGCCAAAGGTTACCCACCTTCTGTATTTGCCTTGCTGC
>Ga0214921_10003195_pt1 | contig 25358 bp, 18 predicted proteins | sample LL1505_MetaG_FD_177992 | JGI IMG/M metagenome (GOLD analysis project Ga0214921, IMG submission 177992) | Freshwater microbial communities from Lake Lanier, Atlanta, Georgia, United States - LL-1505 | ecosystem: Environmental > Aquatic > Freshwater > Lake | place: USA: Georgia | collected...
ATCGGTTAGAAAGCTATAAAAAGTAAATATATAAAATTATTACTTTTTATCGGTTAGAAAGCTATAAAAAGTAAATATATAAAATTATTACTTTTTATCGGTTAGAAAGCTATAAAAAGTAAATATATAAAATTATTACTTTTTATCGGTTAGAAAGCTATAAAAAGTAAATATATAAAATTATTACTTTTTATCGGTTAGAAAGCTATAAAAAGTAAATATACAAAATTATTACTTTTTTTATTTTATTTATATTTTTAGATAATTATTTTATTTTTTTTTTAATATTAAAAAAGCATATATCTATATTTTCATGTTTAATTAAGTATTAACAGTGACATTGTTATTTGGTGTTGATGGTATTACCCACGACCTGTAGTTTGGAATGCCCATACTATTGAATCTCCAATTCCTGGATTATATGTAATTCCATTTGTTGTATTATTCCATACCAATTCAAATATCGATATTGGTATAGCTAATACATCAACTGATGAATTAGGCCATGTAGGTGGCATTGGAAATGCATATGCCATGTACCATTTATTATCCGTACCAACATATGGAACAGTCATAAAAGCGCCCTGTGCATTTATGCCGGCTATCCATATTACCCACTTATCAGCACTATATGTCGATCCACTTGGATCTGTAATTAATAGTATACCAGTCCCACCGGCAGCCATTTTTGTTGCCATAGGTATTGTCCATCTTCTTAATCCAGTACCATTAAAATGTAATGTAGATTTTACATCTATTAATCCTTGTCCAGTACCATCATTATTTGATAATATGTGTGTATTTACTTGAGGTGTTTGTATAGTTTCATTATTAATAATATTACCAGTAACATTGATATTACCAGATATATCTACATTGCCATTTGTTTGTAAACTATTTGTTTGTAAACTATTTGTTTGCAAACTATTTGTTACAGATAAATTATTAAAATATGCTGTTTTTGTTTGGTCAGCATAAACAGAAGCAATATTTTGAATGGCTTCATTTGAAAGATTTGTAATTGATTCACCCTCAGTTAAATTTTCTTGTTTTTTATATAATAATAATAATAATAATAAAATTATTACAATAACTGATATAGTAACTGTTTGTTTATTCATATATATATATATAAATATATTATATTATAAAAATATTATTATTTATATTAATTATTAAGTAATAATTAATTAGTATAATTAATTGGTATAATTAATTGGTATAATTAATTGGTATAATTAATTGGTATAATTAATTGGTATAATTAATTGGTATAATTAATTGGTATAATTAATTGGTATAATTAATTGGTATAATTAAACATATGAAAATAATAATATATCAAATATTATGTTCAAATATTGATATTGTAGATTTTTGTAAATATCTAGGAGATATCTAGGAGATATCTAGGAGATATCTAGGAGATATCTAGGAGATAATAATTCTCAATATAGAATATTAGAAGGAATATATTTTTCAGGCGGATAAAAGATACACTAGAATATAAAAAATTGATTTTTTATTTATATTGCGTATCTAAATTTTTTATATAATATAAAATAAATATATTATACAAATATGGAAGAACAACCTATAACTACTAACATTGATAATTTTACAGAATTAACACAATTCTTTAATGAAAGAGATATTACAACATATGAAAAAGATACATCAATAATTGATGTAATAAAAACAACTATGGAAAAATCACATCTAGATACAGGATTTTTTATTGTTGATCTTTCAGTTATAATAAGTCAATATAAAAAATGGATGGAGCATTTATCCAGAATTAAACCATATTATGCTATTAAATGTAATCCAGACCAGCTTCTTATTAAAACGCTTGCAATGTTAGGAGTAAATTTTGATTGTGCGAGTAAAAATGAAATCATTCTTGCATTAGAAGCAACAAATAATGATGCAAGTCGAATTATTTTTGCAAATCCTGCAAAAGCCGATACACATCTTAGATATGCTCGTGGTGTAGATGTTGATCTTATGACATTTGATAATATGTACGAATTACTCAAAATTGTAAATTATCACCCAAATGCTCAACTAGTTGTCAGAATAAAAGTAGATGATTCGCATTCTGTTTGTCGATTTAATTCTAAATTTGGTGCGGATATTGATGATGTGGATGGCTTAATGAAACTCGCAAAAACGATTGGATTAGATATTGTTGGTGTATCTTTTCATGTAGGATCGGGATGTAAAAATGTTGATGCATACAGAACAGCTATTGAAAGATCTAGAAAGGTTTTTGATATTGGACGCGATAATGGTTATACACTCAAAATATTAGATATCGGTGGAGGATTTCCAGGAACCGATGATACTAATATTAAATTTGAAGATATTGCCAAAACTATTAATGAATCTATTGATGTATATTTTTCAGAACAAGATTTTCCTGAAGATTATGGATTACAGATTATTGCAGAACCAGGCAGATATTTCGCATCGGCATCACATACTCTTGTATTAAATGTCATTGCAAAGAATAAAATAGTAGATAAACAAACAAAAGAAGTAAAATTTGCATATACTCTTAATGATGGGGTATATGGTTCTTTTAATTGTATTATGTTTGATCATGCTAAACCACAAATCAAACCATTTAATGAGAGAGATGGTAAAGTATATGATTGTACAGTATATGGACCAACTTGTGATTCAATGGATACAATCGCTCAATCATGTAAACTACCAGATCTCGCAATCGGTGAATCTGTTTATATAGAAGATTCCGGAGCATATACAACGGCTGCTGCATCTAATTTTAATGGATTTCAACGGACGCCTTGCGAATATATTATGAGATACTAATATATTTGTAAGGCTTGGGAAAATAAATAAAAATATTTTTTTTATTTCAAACGACGCCTTGCGAATATATTATGAGATACTAATATATCATAATATATTTGCAAGCCTTGGGAAAATGTGATGATTATTTGATACTGACACCTTATGAATTTACAGTAACATTATTTTGTAAAACATACTTGTTACCATTTCCATCATATACCACATAATTAGATAGACCGCTATTAATTGGTCCAATTCCCCATTCGCCACCATTTTGAAATTTATCATCATCACGTGCATCAACTGTTATTGCTCCAGAATTACTATAACTTGAATAATATTGATTTAATGGAATAGAAATTATTTCTACAACTGCTTGTGTCCATGCATTCCAAGTAGGAAATTGTGTAATCCACCATTTATTATTTCTTACACCAATTGCAACATTTGCTCCACTTATTTGTTTAATAGTATATTTATCTATTGGAAATGTATTACCAGATGTATCATAAATTGGTCCTTTATACACACCAATAGAAATAGTTAATGTAAATGGTTTACTATTATTATAACTTATTGAACCATTAATATTGATATTACTTAAATTAGTTGTTCCAGATATATCTAGATTATTTAAATTAGTTAAACCTGATGCATTTAAATTATTAGTAGTAATTGTACTATTAACATTCATTGTTCCAGATACATTCACTGTTCCAGATACATCTAGATTATTTAAATTAGTTGCACCTGTTGCATTTAAATTATTAACAGTAATTGTACCACTGGTATTAGCATATACAGATGCAATATTTTGTACAGCTTCATTTGATTGTTCAGTCATAGTAAAATTTTCTTGTGTATTATATAGAAATAATAAAGCAAGTATAACTAATACTAAAAAAATAATAGTTTTATTTTTCATATATTATAAAAATTGAAAAAAATTATATATTATATATTTTACAATATAATAATAACTACAATTATCATAATAAATGATGTCATTTAATCAATGTAAACAACTATTTGATGAGTTACAAAACAATATTATTATATTCGTTGATAAAGATGGAGAAACTAAAGGAACATTTGATTTTATAGAAAAATATCCATATTTTTACGGAGATATAACAAAAAATATAGATAGTAAATTAATAAAAAAAACAAAAAAATCAAAATATTATAAAATGTTAGATATAGAAAATAATAATTGTTATTATAAAGATCATAATAATGATCAAAAAAATAATATAATGTGTCAAATGTTTAAGATTATTATACAAAATAATATATTTGGTGGTAAATATAATTATCTTCTTTTAATTATAAATAATCCAAATTATGATATAACATCAACTGATATAACAAAAAGAGGAAAATATAAATTAATAATATATAATATTTTTCAATATGGTATATATTTTAAATATTTGCATGAAATTTCAGAATATACATCATTATTATAGTGTTTATTATTTTTATTTATTTTTTATTTATATAATATATGGCACCACAAACAATGATAATATTCTTAATATTAAATTTATTGGTTATTAGTTTTGCATTAAAATTTCTAAATAAATTAAATAAAAGTAAATTAGATAAAAATAAATTAGATAAAAATAAATTAGATAAAAGTAAATTAGATAAAAATAAATTAAATAAAAATAAATTAAATAAAAAATTTTATGATATATCTATTTATCCAGAATTAGAAAATATAAAATTATATAATGATGATATTCATGAAGAATTAAAAACAGTATTAAAAATGAATAAATTAAATGATTGGATAGATTTGATGGATTTGATGGAAACAGAATTAAATGATACAAAATTAAATGATATAAAATTAAATGATATAAAATTAAATGATACAGCAAATAATATGTGGAAAATTATGCCATTTTATTATTATGGAACTTGGTCACCTGAAAATTGTAAAAAAATGCCAAAATTAACAGAATTTTTAAAATCATTACCAAAATTAAAAATTGCTTTATTATCAGTTCTATCACCGCATACAAGATTAAATGAACATAAAGGATCGGGTAATCATTCAAATAATGTTTTAAGATGTAATTATGGATTAATAGTTCCAGAAGAATGTTATATTTATGTAAAAGAAGATAATGAAAATATGGCAACACCAGGTGAACATCAAAAAAATAAATGGTTAATTTTTGATGATTCAAAAACACATTATGCTATAAACAATAGTGATTATCATAGAATTGTATTAATAGTTGATCTTGAAAGACCAAAATATATAGAAAAAGGAAAATCAGATGTTAGCAATACAAAAGAATTATTAGATATAGTTGAATATTTTAAGAAATCTCAAGATTCCAATCTATTGGAACAATTAAATGGGAATTTATTAGACCAAAATGATCTTGATCAACAAAAGCAGGATAAGATTTAAATTCTTTATTGGCACTTAATCCCGATGGATGTGAACTAATAATAACTTTATGTTTATCAAGATCTATTAAATCAATTTTTTTATAAGCTTCACCACCCCATAATACAAATACAATATTTGTAAGATTATTTGATATTTCCTCAATAATTTTATCAGTAAACCATTTCCATTCTGAAGAATGACAATTTTTTTGTCCATCAATAACTGTTAATGATGTATTTAACATTAAACAACCTTGATATGCCCAATAATCAAGACATCCAGATGACGGTATTTTTTTAATATGACCATATTTTTTTAAATTATTATAAATATTTTTTAACGATGATGGTATTTCAAAACCAATTGGTACTGAAAATGATAATCCATATGCTTGAGGAACTATACGATCTTTATATATTTCATTATTAAAATATGGATCCTGACCGATAAATACAACCTTTACTTCATCTAAAGGTGTCATACAAAATGCTTTAAATATATAATTAGGTTTAGGATATAATAAAGCAGTATCAAAATAAGAAGTATGGCTTTTTTCCTGAGGCAATAAATCATCTTTGGATGATTTTAAGTTTGTGTCATTATTTTTAATATATTTATTTAATAAATTATTTATAATTTTTATTCTTTTATCTTTAAATATTTCATTAAAAATATTTTCCCATGTATAATCAAATGGTAAGTTTTGTATATCTATATCATTTTTCCAACTAGATTTTTTAGAATAAGATTTTTTTGTAAACATAAGAAATATAATAAACTATAAGAAATATAATAAAAAGAATATAAAAATCAATTTTTATTTATTATTATTTATTATTTATTATTTATTATTCGCAACACATTCTAATTTACCATCTATATTTTCAATATTTTTACATTTTGAAACATTATGTAATAAAGTTGTTCTATCAAAATCAGCTGTATCTTTACAATCACATTTCATTACATCATATTTGGTATTAAGTTTACAATTATTACATGTATGAATATATTTTCCTGGTGGATTAATTTGACAAGTATGTTTTACATATCCATAATCATATTCAAGATTTTCTTTTTTATCATTTAAAATATATAATCCAATAAAAATACATAATAATACTATTAATATCCATATTATTTCATTATTAGTCATAATAATAATATTATAGATAAAAAAATAATATTATATTTATTTATATATTTTATATTTTTAATTTAGAGTTTTTAATCTTTTTTTTAGGTATTTCATCTATATTTAAATTATTATCAGTCTTAATATTTTTAATTATAATTTTTTCTTTTTTATTATTATCACTATTATTATCACTATTATTATAACTATTATTATCAGTATTATTATTAATATTATTATCAGTATTATTTTTAGTATTATTTTCAGTATTATTTTCAGTATTATTTTCAGTATTATTTATACCAAAATGTTCCATACGTTTTTTAATATCTTCAGTTAATTGTTGTGCTTCATTTAATTTATTAATTTTAATAATAAGTTTATTTACTTTTTCATCATCAATCAATATATGTTTAATTTTTTCTAATTTTTTATAAGTTTTACTAATAGTAACGTTTGATACACCGAATAAATTTTTAAGAGATTTTTTTGTCATATTTGTAATGCAATTTAATTCAGCCATAATTAAAACACTAGTTGCAGCAATAGAAAATTGTGTATGTTCAGTAATAATATTTAATTTATCTATATTTTTTGCTATTTTAATTGCTTGTTCCATATAATAATTTTTGATATTCATTTCTGTACAATATTTTTTTACATAATGTTCTGATCCAATTATATTTAATTGAACTGTCATATTTTTTATTTCTAATAATTTTTTTAAACTCTTAATACCTTTATTTAATTCTTTAATAGTTAGATTAAATTGTTCAGCAATATCTTTTGTAGATATTGGTGTATTTGTTTTTTTACAAGAAATCCAAATACAACCACCTTGAATACCTTTATTATTTTTTCCTCTTGTTATGATATGTTTTCCAATATTTTCACCAGATGGATGTTTACAACTCTTGGCTGCAGCATAAAAAATATTAGCAGATTGTTGTATATTTTTATTTAATTTAAGATTTTCACATTTTTCATTAATAATTTTAAAATCATTATACAATGATCTTTCTCGATACGGCATTGCTCCCCAATTTTGTAATTTTTTTAAATTACTTTTAACATTTGATGGTAATTTTGCACCCATCGATGATTGAGGTAACAATTCATTAGTGACTTTATTGAATCTTTTATTGTCTTGTTTATTATCATCATCATATGATCTAATATCTGGAGTAGAATCGAATAAATTATTGATAACTTCACCACAGTTATCACAAAAAATAATACCATTTGTATGATCTTCTATAAATTCAGATGAATCACATCGCGAACATTTAGATTTATTTGTGGCAATATTATCAGTATCATTAATAATATTATCATAAATATTCTGAAAATATTTACCACAATCTAAATTATCTAAATCATCTAAATTATCAAGATCATCTAAATTATCAAAAATATCATTATCGTCTAACTCTATATCTAAATTAATATTATCTCCAGTATTATTATCTTTGTTTTTCATATTTAAATATTCAATAATAGTCATATCTTTATATAAATTAATTAAATTTCAAATTTTTTTTATATAAACGCAGAATTGAAATATTTTTCATGATTAAAAGTTTTGCTATCTACTGAATAATTTGATATATTATCTAATAATACAAAATCTAATATATCAGATATATGAGATACAATTTTTACATTAAAATTATTACATATTAATTTATTATTTTTTTTGATTATTTTATCAAAATCAATTTTATTTTCAGAAGGTATAAAAACTAATTCAACACCTGCTTTTTTTGCTCCATGTAATTTGCTTTCTAATCCACCAATTGCTGTAATCATTCCATTTGTTTCTATTTCTCCAGTCATTGCAATATTATTTTTTATTGGTAAATTTAATATCTTTGATATAAAAGCAGTTGTAAATGCTGCACCTGCACTAGGACCATCTTTAGGTGTTGATCCATCAGGTGTATGAATATGTAATCCGTCTGGATTATCTTCTATAAATTTATTTATTATTTCAGATTTTAATAAATTTGTTGCAATAGTAAAAGAAAACTGTATTGATTCTTTCATAACAGATTTTTGAGATCCTGTTAATTTTAATTTAAATTTCTTACTATTATTACAATTACGATAAATTAATATAGGTAATATACCACCAATTCCCGAATCAGTTGCATATAAACCATTTATAATACCAACACATGAATTTGGCATAATTTTTTTAATATTAATATTAGTTTTATCAATAATAGAATCAATTAATTCAGTTGTAATAATTATTTTATTATTATTATTGTTTTTATTTTTATCAAATAATCCTCTTGAATAAATTTTATCAAGATTTAATTTTAATAATATTTTTTCTACTTTTCTTTTAAGATTTCTCACCCCAGATTCATAAGTAAAATTTTCAATTAAATATTCAATTACAGTATCTTCGAATAATATTTGTTCAATATCCATATTTATTTCATCACATATTTCTTTTAATATATGATTTTTAAATATTTCTATTTTTTCAAATGTTGTATATGGATCAACATTGATTTGTTCAATACGATCTAATAAAATTTTATCAACTTTAGATTGATCATTATATGAAAATATGAATAATACTTTACTTAATGGAAATGTTACTTCTTGAAAAAATTTATCATTAAAATTATCATTTGTATTTGAATCGGTTATGTGAATAAGAATATTCATTACTTCATTAATACCATATTTAATACCGGTTTTATCTATTTCATCTATAAATATAATACAACGAGGATATCCTGTTTGAGTCATTTTACGAACAATTAATCCTGGTTGTGCATTACTATAAGTAAATGAATGACCTGATAAAATTGATGCATCGTCAATACCACCAACATTAATTTGTGAAAAAGGAATATTTAATATATCACCTAATGTTTTACCAAATAATGTTTTTCCAACACCAGGTGGTCCTCTTAAACCAATAGATTTACCAATACTGTTTGGATTAGATATCCATTTTGCAATTAATTCTATTATAGTTTCTTTACATTTATTATGACCAAATATAATATCATTCATTTTAATTTTTGCATTATCAATAAATTCTTTAGCACTTTCTTTATCATTATTAAGAATACTAAATATATCTGTATAATCTTTACTTATCCATGGAAAATCTATTAATGTTTTAACATAATCAAGATGCTTATAATTTTCAGATGATCCAGATTTTATTTCATCTAATTTACTTAATGCAATTTTTTTAACATAATCTGGCATAGATTTACTTGCTAAAATTTGTTTTTTAAGATCAATATCACCAGTATTCATTGAATTAATCTTTTCTAATTCTTGTAATATGATAGTATCTGATTTTTTTAATTTAGCTTGACTTATAAATTTTAAATTTTTATAAATAATATCTGATATTAATGTAGGTTTTGAATTATTATCAATTGATTCTTTATGATCTTTTGTAATACCGAATAAAAGAGCAGCAATATTAATAGATGTAGATGAACCTAATAAAAGAAATTTAATAATTTCAAATTTAATAACAATATCTGAATGTATAAATTCATTCATTACAGATTTAAATATCATATTTGAATATTTAGTATATTTATTATAATCTTCTGTTATTTTTTTTATACAATTATTAGATTCACATAATAATAATTCACCAATTGTAAGATTTTTAACATATGATGATTTAAAATTTTTATCAATATCAATTATATTTTCTAATTCATTTATTATCATTTTCTTTCTTTCAAATAAATATTCATTACATAATTGACTTGTTCTAATAATACTATTAATAGAATCAATTTGAAAATAACCATTAATTTCTATAACTGATTTTAGTTTATTTATTCTTAATTTAACTTGATAAATATTACCTAATAAAAAAGAATATTTTCCATCATTATTTTTTCTATTTAATAATTCAAAAATTTTATTTTTTTTATCAATACGTTTATCAGCTAAATAAACACAACTTATTGGAACAAAAGTTTTTCTAACTAATTCAAATTTATTAATATCTACATTATTTATTTTAATTTGACTATTTATTTTAATTTCACTATTTATTTTAATTTCACTATTTATATTTGCAGTATATAAATTTAATATTTCATCAATTGATGATAAACCAATATAAGTACATATTTTTTTTATCATTGAATCAATATTGTTAAAATTTGGCAAAATTAATTTTGGATAAAAATCACTAACAGTATTATTTTCTCTACATATATTTATTGTTTCTATTAATGAATTTAAATTACATATTGGTTGATTAATTTCTATATCTTCTTCTAATTTAAATTCTTTATCATTTATATGATCATTTTCATTATCATAATTATCTAATTTATTATCTGGTGATAATATTAAAATAATTTTGTTATAATAATTATTAAGATTATTTATTGTATCATTTACTAATGAATTTATTTTTTTTCTTTCATCAGTGGTCAAAATATAATTGTCATATAATCTATCAATATGAAATGATAAATTTATCAATATATCAGATTTAATTTTATAATCATTTTTTAAATAATAATTTATGATATCAGAGTATTTAATTTTTTTCATTATATATAATTTATATAAAATATAATAATATTATTAACATAAATAATATTATTTATTTTTTTTATTTATTATAAATTATAATTATAATTATTTTTCTATAACATTTTTAACGATAGTAAAAAGTATATATGAATACTAAAAATATTTTTTTATAATATAAAATATATAAAAAAATATATAGAAATATATTTTTCATATATTTCCTTAAATATATTTTAGGTGTGTTTCTTTTTAAAAAAATAATTATTTAAATATAGTATATTAAAATGTCTCAAAATACCAAAGTATCTAAATCAGCCAAATCCTCTAAAAAATCCGATTCTGAAAGTGTAGAAACTAAACCAGTAGAAACTAAACCAGTAGAAACTAAACCAGTAGAAACTAAACCAGTAGAAACTAAACCAGTAGAAGATAAAAAATCTAGCAAATCATCTAAATCTACTAAATCTGTTGAAACTAAACAAACAACTGAACCAGTAGTCACACAAGTAGCTACTGTACCTGTAACAGAACAAGTAGTTTCTACAGTTCAAGAAGGAGGTGATTCTAAATCTACAAAATCATCTAAAACTAAATCAAGTAAATCTAAATCATCTAAATCATCTAAATCCACTAAATCATCTAAATCAACTAAATCAACTAAATCAACTAAATCCACTAAATCAACTAAATCAACTAAATCAACTAAATCAACTAAATCTGATAAAACAACTAAACCTCAAACTGGTGGTGAAGGAGAAGAAGAAACTGGAAATGATCGTTTTTTCCATTGCGTATACAAATCTAAAGAGGGTACTGTAGTACGTGCTGGACGTTATCGTGGTAAAAAACCAAAACAAGCAGCACGTAAAGCACTTTCTCGTGTTGTCGATAAAAATCAAGTAGCAATTGGTGAAAATCTTGTATTTTTAATCAAAGAATGTACTCGTAACAGTAAAAAGAAAATGTACGCATACACCGGTTCACGTGTTCTTCTCGAAAATCCAGTAACTGTTCCAATTAAAAAACTCAATAAAGATGGAAAACCAGTAGTTCTTGTATATAAACATGAAAACAATGTAAAGAAAGTACCACTTTCTGATTGTGGTGATCTTCTCAATGTAAATTTTGAAGAAGAAGATCAAGTAGCTCAAGTAGCTCAAGTAGCTCAAGTAGCTCAAGTAGCTCCAGTAGTTCCAGTAGTTCCAGTAGCTGTAGAACCAACAGTAAAAGTAACAAAAAAATCTTCTAAGAATTCTTCTAAAAAAGAAGAATCATCACAAGTAAGTGCCTCAAAACAAGAAGCTTCTGTACCAACTGAAGAAAAAACAAAAGAAAAATCAGAAAAATCAGAAAAAGCAAAATCAAAATCCAAAGCAAAATGAATATTTTAATAATGATTTTATAAATATATAATTTAGTTAAAATAATAATATATATAATATAATATATATATTATTTGAAATGTTGAATACTCAAAAGATAAATAAATTAAATACAAATAATTTAAATACAAATAATAATGTAATTAATAATGATCTAAATAATATAGAAAATGTTCAACCAAATGTTCAACCAAATGTTCAACCAAAGGTTCAACAAAATCCAATGGTAATAAATAATTTTAATATAGTTGGAGGTGATCAAAATAATTCTATTATAGTAGAACATGATAAAAACAAAAATGAATTTATATTTAGAAATTCAAATAATCAATTAATAGGAGGATTTAATATATTACAATTATTTAAATTTATAAATAATGATGATGATACATTTTTAATAGATATCAATATCGGTACATCTGATAATATTATAGCAAAATATATTTATGATCCAAATAAAGATCATAATAGAACTTATGATTTAATATCTCATATTGATTCACCTTTCACATGTAATATTGATTTATTAGTAAAATTATATACGGATATAATAAAATTAGAAGATAAAATTAATGAAACATTATCAACAAAATCAAGAGATATTGTTGAAAAAATAAAAGATAGAAATAATAGATTTATTCATAATATTTTAATAAGAATATTAAAATTATCAAATACACTAATGGATAATGTTAGATCAGATCAACAGAAAAGAGAATTAATATTAAGATATAGTATTGGTGCAGCTTATAAATTATCAACAATGACACAAGATGAATTATTAATAAAAAAAAATCATTATGATATATTACAATCAGATATTAATAAATTAAAACAAATACAAGATAATATGATTTCTAAATTAGAAGCTTTAAAAAATTCGATTGATACACAAAATACTAATATTGATAATTTAATAGAAAAATTAAAACAACAAAAAATATATCAAAATGGAGGAAATATCAAACCACAACAATCAACAACATCCTTTATTTCAACATCATCTATGACACCAAAAATAAATACATCAAATATATCAAAAACATCAAATATATCAAAAACATCAAATATAAAAACAAATACATCAAAATTAACAATATCAGATACGTCATTAATTTCTCAATCAACTGAAAAACTAACTGACTTATCAGAATCATCAGAATCATCAGAATCATCAGAATCATCTGAATCAACTATTGATATTATTAACGAAGGAATGAATTTATCAAGTGAAAAAACAAGATCATTAATTAATTCATATAAATTAAATTCATCTGTATTACCATCAACTTCATTAAATACTTTTACTATAACAGAATAAAATAATTATGGTATCAAATAATTATCACATTCTATCACATTCTATCACATTCTATCACATTCTATCATAATCTATCACAATCTATCACAATCTTTAATAGGTTATGACAGAATTTATGAGTATTTATAGCTTTAAAAAATAATCATACTCGTCATAATTTCTATAAAAATGTTATGATTTATGATGATTATTTTAACGGAAATGTTTATATTATTATAATAATATAATAATATATAATATATTATATTATGACAACAAATATTATGACAACAAATATTATGACAGAAATAAATTCATTAAATATATCATCTTTGTCAAATATAGATAATAATTATACAAATAATTTAAATAAATTAAAACAAGAAAATAAAGAAAAATATGATGAATTGACAAATAATATATTTATGTTAAAAGAAATTATTGAAGAATTAGAAAATAAAACAAATAAAATATTAAATGACATTAATTATTTAGAAAAAATATTTAATGATAGTTTAAATCTATTTGTTAATATTACTAAAAATAAAGTTAACTAATTTAGACAAAGTTAACTAATTTAGACAAAGTTAACTAATTTAGACAAAGTTAACTAATTTAGACAAAGTTAACTAATTTAGACAAAGTTAACTAATTTAGACAAAGTTAACTAATTTAGACAAAGTTAACTAATTTAGACAAAGTTAAAATATATTCTCAATATCTTTATATTGATTATCTTGATTATCTTGATTATCTTGATTATTTTGATTATATTGATTATCTTGATTATCTTGATTATATTGATTATTAGTATCAATTAATAATTGTTTTTCTTGATCTTGTTGACGTAATTTTAATATAGTTTCAATATCAGTACCAGTATCATTATTATTATTATGTTGAAGATTATTTTCAAGATTATTTTCAAGATTATTTTCAAGAATAATATTTGATTTATTTATAACACTAACATTAAAATTGATACCATTCATATTATTATATAAATTTTGGGAAAAAATATTAAAATCATCAATTATTTTGATATAAAATTCATTAGTTTTATTTTGATTTTCATCAGAATATATAATATTAAATATTTCATTAATTTTTTCTTGTAATATTTTTATTTGTTCTGTTTTTAACATAGTTTTATTTTCATCTATTAATATTCTTAAACTGTATAACATATTTTCCAATTCATTTTTTGGATTTTTTGAATTCTGTAATAATTCATTTTCAGAAAATATTTCTTTATTTTCATATTCTGTTATTAATTTATCACATGTATCATTTACTTCATCTATTTTTTGTTTATATTCAATTCTTGTTGGTTTTTCATGTATATGTAACCACAATAATGTATCATCGATATAATTTTTTAATTCTGTTTTATGATCTGTATCAATTTTAAAACCATCATTACATATTATATCAAAAATATTATAACATAAATCAAATAAATTTTTTCTTAATTCTTTTAATTCAGATAATTCTTTTTCACTCATTTTTTCAGAATATTCTCCATCAATAATATCAATGATATTATTATCATCTAATAATTCATTATTTTCATCATTTTCATTAGAATATATATTTGTACCAACAATATTATTAGTATCATCTAATGTTTTAACTTCATTGTCTTTTTCGAACACTCCTCTAATTATTAATGTACCATAACGTTTTTTAAGATTTTCTAGAATATTTTCTAATTCATTATCACTTCGTTCATAATATTTTTTTTCTTTTAACCATTGTAATACATTTGTGATATCATTGCGTATAGTTTCTTTATTATTATCAGATAATTTATAATGTATATTATTAAGATTATTTAAGATATTTGAACAAATATCATCACATTCATAATGCATCATTTTTTTACGTCTCTCTATCTCATCTCTAATTTCTAATTCTTTGGCTTCCTCAATTAATTTTAATATTTCTTGTTTTGTTAATCTTCCTTTATTTGAATTAACTATAATAGATGATTTCTCTTTAGTTTTTGTATCTTCTGCACTAACTGTTACTATACCATTAACATCTATAAAAAATGTAACATCAATTTTTGGCATACCGCGTGGTTCTGGTTCAATACCTGTTAATTCAAATTCTCCGACAAAAATATTATCTACTGTTAAAGATCTTTCTCCTTCATAAATTTTAATAATAACAGATTTTTCATAATCACTATCTGTTGTATAAGTTCTTGTAATAGAATATGGAATAATAGTATTTCTTTCTATTAAAACATCCATAACACCGCCAACAGTTTCAACACCCATTGAAAGTGGTGTAACATCTAACAAAGTTAAATTATCTGTAAATGGATTAAGACTACCAGATAATATAGCTCCCTGATATCCGGCACCAATTGAAATAGCTTCATCTGGATTTAATGATAAATTAGGTTTTTTATTAAATTTCATTTCGATACGTTTAACAATTGACGGCATTCTAGTCATACCTCCAACTAAAATAACTTCATTTATATCATTTGTTGTTAATTTAGAAGCATCTAAAACATCATCAATTGGTTTTAAACAAATTAATAATAAATCACCACAAATTATTTCTAAATCATTTCGTGTAATTGGATAAATTAAATCTGTATTATTATAAAAATTTTTAACACCAATATAAGTTTTATTTTTTGTTGATAATATTTTTTTGGCATTTTCACATGATTGTTTTAATTTTTGTATACTTAAAGCCTCTACACCTTCTAAATTAGTTAATTTATTTTGATGTTTAAATTTATTGAGCGAGTATCCTAATAATTTATTATCGAAATCAACACCACCCATATGAGTATTACCAGCAGATCCAAGAACTGTAAATATATTTTGACCAAAATCATCAACTGATATTTCAACAATTGATACATCTAATGTTCCTCCACCAAAATCATATACCAATACATTTAATACTTCATCGTTTTCTAATTTACGATTTGCAAGACCATATGCAATAGCAGCCGATGTTGGTTCGTGAATCATTCTTACAACCTCAAGTCCTGCTATAGTTGCAGCATCAAATGTAGCTTGTCTTTGTGCATCAGTAAATCTAGCAGGTATTGTAATTACTGCTTTTGTAACAGGCATTTTTAAATAATCTGATGCTATATGTTTCATTTTAATTAAGACATTTGCAGAAATTTCTTCTGGTGAAAATGTTTTAGAATTAGAATATCCAAGAGTTGATAATAATCTTATATTATTATTTTCATCACCTATAAATTTATATGATAAAAATTGTTTTTCTTTTTGAACAATTTCATCAGAATATTTTAATCCAATTAATCTTTTAACTTCATAATATACATTATCAGAATTAATAATACTTTGATTTTTTGCATCAAAACCCACATATTTATTTACATTTGTAAAACCAACATAACTTGGAATATATTTATTACCTTTTTCATCAGGTATAATTTCAATCTGTTTATTTCTAAATACCGAACAACATGAATTTGTAGTACCTAAATCAATACCAATTATATAATCAATATTAGTTTCTTCTAATAAATTATTAATATCATTTTTTGTTTTCATAAAATTTAATAAATCATTATCTAATAAAATTTCTGTATTATTATCTATATTATTATCTATATTATTATCTATATTATTATCTATATTATTATCTATATTATTATCTATATTATTATCTATATTAATATTATTCATAAATATAATAATAAATATTATATTTATTACATTATATTAACACATTATATTACACCTTTTTCACTGAAAAATGGGATAGTAAACAAGAATGTAATTGTACTCAATTAAATGAGCTAATTTCTACTTGACAACTATAAATAATATATCCCTTAACTGGCATTGGTGTTATAACACCGATAGGCTGTTAAGGGATATTATTTATTTTCTATTTTTATATTTATCTTTTAGATTATCATTGTTATTTGTTTTGATTATATCTACATTATTTATATCATTATTATCATTATCATTATTATCATTATTATCTTTATTATCTTTATTATCTTTATTATCTTTATTATCTTTATTATCTTTATTATCATTATTTTGTACAGTTTTAACTTTAATTTTCTTTTTGGGTTTTTCTGAGACAAAATCTTCTTTAGAATTATCTGTATTTTTTATAGATTTATTTGTGACAGATTTTATATTTATTTTTTTCTTTTCTTTTTTATTATTATTATTATTATTATCATCTAAATCATCAGAATCTATAATTATATTATTAATAATATCATCAAAGTCTTCACCTAATTCTTCTCTTAATTCATCTTCTAAATTTTCTAATTTTGATGATGATTTTTTAGTATACTTATCAATAGTTTCAATTTCTTTATTTATTTTTTCTATCTCCTCTTTTGATAATTCATCATTTTCTATTAAATTATTAATGATATCATCAATCATTTTCTTTTCTTTATTTATTTTTTTCTGTTCTTTTTTATAGAAATCTTTTAATTCTTCAGAATTTTTAGGATTATATTCCAATCTGTAACGATAATTTTGTACATATTCAAATTCTTTTTTATATTGATTTTTTTTAGATGTTGAATATATAGTTTTTAATTCATCATTATGTTTTTCAATAATACCATTTAATAATTCAAATTCAGCCTCTAATAATAACTCATCATAATCAACCGCACTAACTTTATGAACTATTAATTCATCTTTATTTTTCATATTAGTATCAAAAATCTGATCTTTATAATATTTTTTATAATTTTTATTAAATAAATCTTTTTTAATAATATTTTTATATGGTTGATTTGTTCTAGATCTCCACCATTCTTCAATTATTTTTTTATGCGTAGGTATAATTTGATTATATGTATCATCTAATTCTTTTTTATTTGTTTTATTGATTGATATTGGTTGAATAATTAAATCAGTAATTTGATTTTTATTTAATCCAATTTCATCAATATTTTTTGCTCTTTTAATTTGTTCTAATTTAGCCATATTAATTTTGTTATAAAAAGATGCATCTTTTGATCCATTCATAAAAGATGGATTATTATTTAATAATGGATTTTTTTGAAAAGGTGTATTGTTATTCATATATGTTTGATATTTATTCACTAAATTATTATTCATAGGTTTATTATTTCTATTCATTATATAATATTATTTATAAAAAAATCAAATCAAAAAACACACAAAATCATATTTTACAAAAAAAAAATATATAATATTATATGAAATTAGACAAATATTCAAGTTATTTATACAGATATATGAAAAAAATAAATAACAATTTAAAAATAAAAATAAATATAGAACAAACAATTATATGTAATTTATTAAATATATCAAAAACTATATATAATGAAAAAATTGTTATTCCACAATATCAAATTAAAAATATTAAAAAAATACATGATAAAAATGATTATCCTCAATATTATGAATTATTTAAACAAAAATTTCCTGAAATAAAAACATTTAAAGATTTTATTAATTTTTATACAAAAAATCATCATGATTGTAATTTATATGAAATTAATAATATGTTAATCAATCAAAATAAGACAATTAATCAAGATAGATATGAAATATTTCATAATTTTTATAATAATTTTTTATCCATAGATATAATACACGAAATTGAATCACATGATCTAAAAAATATTGTAATAGATAATGATTATTATAAAATAAGTCTCTATTATTATAATATTGATGACAATAATATTAAATATGAATTAGAAAAAATAATAAAAATAATAAATCTTATAAGAGCAATAAATAAATATTATAATATTAATAAATATGATTTTTACAATGTTATTATATTTTTAAGCAATAGAAAAAAATATCTTTTTGATAAAATAAAATTAATATCTCCGATGAATATTAATTCCGGAGCAACTATACCATTATATTGTGTTACTGTATGGAGAAAAGAAGAATTAGAAAAAGTATTAATACATGAATTATTACATTATATACAATTAGATAATGAATTATTTGAAAATAATCATTTATGTAATGATATTAATAATATGTTTAATATTTTTGATTTAACTAAAAATAAAATTAATGAAAATAGAATTAATGAAAGTTATAATGAATCAGTCGCTTCAATAATAAATATGTGTTGGAAATCTATAAAATATAATTTAACTATTCAAGATATATATGAAACAGAAATGAAATTTTTATTGTATCAAACATCTAAAATAATCAAATATTTTAATGGAAATAATGGATCAGATTTATTTAATATAAATATAAATCAAACTTCATCATTTTTATCATATATAATTCTAAAAATGATATTATTTTATAACATTAATATTCTATTAGATTTTATAGAAAAAATAAATTTTAAAATAAAAGAAGAAAATATTAAAGAATATAATAATATGTTAAAAATTATTATTGATAAAAAAGATTATATAACAGATATAGATAATATTTTAAAATTAAAATTTAATACCAGATTTTTAAATAAAACGGTAAGAATGTCTATAATATAAATTAAGTTATCTTTGATAACTCAAATCTCTAAAAATTAAGACTCTGTTGACTTTTGATTATTGTTCTAGTGGTGTAAAGGATATTAATTTATGATCATAAATTTTTCATAAATTTTTTATAAATATTTTATAGATTTTTTATAAATTTTTTATAAATTTTTCATAGATTAAAAAAATTGATCTTTTAAAATCATAATTATATAAGATTATAATTTTTATTATAATAAATATGAATATTGAAGGTAATACATATATGTTTTATGATAAGTATTGTTGTGATCATGGATACAAAAATGAAAATACAAATAATATAACATTAGAACAATTATATTCTGGAGATTATATAACATTTGTTGGTAAAGATGCGATAAAAGAATTTAATAAATATACTGATATTCCAAATATTACTGAAGACATTGACACTAATTTTTATCAAATAACTTTTTTTGTTATACCAATAAAATTATTATCAAAAACAGATATTTGTGAAGAAAAAAAATATTTAACAGTATGCGTTAATCATCAAAAATTAAAAGAAAATTTAAATAATATTCCAAATAAAGATTTTTTAATAAGAACATGTTCATATCATTGTGCATATAAAACAAAAAAAAATAATAAAAACACAAATGAATTAATAAAATTAAAATCAGCTGATGCGAATACAGATATGACCGATCTAATCATTGAAGAACCATCATTTACTAAAATACGATTATTTGATTATCAGAAAAGAACAGTTAAATGGATGTATGATACTGAAATTGAAAGAAGAAAATTAAATTATAGTCATAATGATGAGATATTTTTTGGTGACATAGTATATGATTCGGTACAAAAACAATTTGTACAATTTGAAGATCGTAAAAAAATAGAATTTGATGGAGGATTACTTGCAGATGAAATGGGAGTTGGAAAAACATTTGAAGTTATTGCTGCATCTTTAATGAATCAACCAAAAAATATTTCATATTTTAATGACGATACATATCTTACAAGTAAAGCAACAATTATATTTTGTCAAAATCAAGTGGCAGAACAATGGACAAGAGAATTTGAAAAAACAATTAAACAAGAGTATAATTTAAAAGTTATAAAATTATTTGCAAAAGTACAACATGATAAATTAACATATATAGATTTATTAGATGCAGATTTTATAATTGTTTCTTTTAATTTTATTGGTAATGAATGCTATTTTGACCAATGGATTAAAAAATTATCTGGAACTAAAAAAGCATTAACGTGGATAAAATCATCACAATATTCTAAAGAAAAGGCAACAGAAAAAATATTAGAAAAACTTAATGAAATTAAGACTGATCCTAAAAAATTATTTGAAACTAAACCGTTATTAAATTGTATTAAATTTTATCGTATAGTAACTGATGAATTTCATTCTATAATAACTGATACAAAATATTCATATATATTAAAATTATTACCTCTTTTTAAAAGTAAATATAAATGGATTGTAACAGGTACACCATTTGATAAAAGTGAATTATGTCTTGAAAATATGGTTGATTATGTTACAAATTACAAGATAACTAATGTTAAAAATAACAAGATAACTAATGTTAAAAATATATTGGATATTGAATCTGTACAAAATTATCTATTAAATAAATTTTATCGTAAAAATACAAATGAATCACGTAAGAGTGAATATAAATTAAAACCATTAAAAGAAGAAATTATAAAACTTAAATTTACTCCAACAGAACGTGCCTTATATAATGCATATATTGTTAATTCAAATGTTGATAAACTATCAGTACACGTACGACAGGCATGTTGTGATCCTCGTATTATTGATGAATTAAAAGATGAATTAGCTGGATGTAAAACACCAGAAGATATTCAAAAAACTATTGTTAATCATCATAAGAAAGTAACAAGTGTAGCAGAACGTAAGATAAGATTTATTAAATATAAAATAAAAAAAGCAGAATTTAAAATAAAAATTACTGAATTTAGACGTTATAGAAAATATCTTAAACAATTAGGATATAAAGTTCAAATTGAATATCCTGAAAAAGTAAAAGATCCTGAATTTGATAACACTGATAATTTACAAGAATTAGGTGAATATTATATTAATGATAATAATGATAATGATAATGATAATGATAATGATAATGATAATATAGATATTGATTCATCTGATGATGAGAATGATGAAGATAATAATAAAACGTTAATTATTATTAATGATAATAACATTGATAATATAGTAAAACAAATTCATAATCAATTAAATAATAATCCATCAATAACTCTAAAAACTATGAAAGAAAATTTAAATAATCTTAATTATAAACTAGAAGAAGCAATTAATCAATATGATGGTAAACGTTCAACATCTGAATTTTTTACTAATATGATGGATAAAATAAATAAAATTACTGAGAAACATAAAAATAAAAAAAATAATGATGATATTGATGAAGAAGAAATGTGTAGTATATGTCTTAATCCAATTACAGGTGAAGATGTTGGTGTTACAAAATGCGGACACATGTATTGTTTTCAATGTATTAAAGAAATGATACAATCTAATCCAAAATGTCCTCAATGTATGAAACCAACAAAACAAAATGAAATATATATGATATCATTTGAAGATCTTTCACGTAAAGAACAAACAACAGATATAAAAGATAAACTTAGCTTAATTAATAAGATTGGAACTAAACTTGCAAATCTTATATTTTACATTAAGAATAGTAAAGAAAAATGTATCATATTTTCACAATGGGATGATCTTCTCAAAAAAGTAGGTGATACTCTTGATAGATATGGTATACAAAATGTATTCTGTAGAGGTAACGTTTGGTCACGCGATAAAGCAATAAGAGATTTTACAACTAAAGAAAATATTCGTGTTATTATGTTATCCTCAACAAGTGCGGCTGCCGGAACTAATCTCACTGTAGCTACCAAAGTTATATTACTAGAACCAATTAGTGGTACTTATGAATTTCGTAAAAATACTGAAAGACAAGCTATTGGACGTGCGCATCGTACAGGACAACTTGAACAAGTATCAGTTGTTAGATTTATTATTAAAGATTCGATTGAAGAAGAAATTTATAATGAAAATATTAAAGAAGATGCCAAATTTAAAAATGATATTGAAATTCAAATGTTAACTGATGATAATTTAAATCTTACAAAAGAAGAAATAGATATTATTGCTAAAAATGAAGAAGAAAATCTTAAGAAAAAAGAATTAAAACCAAAGAAAAAAACTAAAACTGTAAATAAAAAAGAAGATAAAAAAATAAATAATAATAATATTTCAGATTCAGATTCAGAATCTGATTATGATTAGTTTTATAATATTAGTTTTATAATATTAGTTTTATAATATTAGTTTTATAATATTAGTTTTATAATATTAGTTTTATAATATTAGTTTTATAATATTAGTTTTATAATATTATTTTATTTAATAAAATAACTTAAATATATATGTCATTAAAGATATATATATTAATATCATGTCAGATGTATCGAGTGTATATTCAGATAAAACCCATTCAAGTAATTCAGAATGTAATGATAATAGTACATATGTTGAAAAGAATTTTGTTCCTGAAATATTTTTTGTAAATAATCAACGACAATTTAGATATTTTAAAATGATTGATAAATATTTTAGAAAATGTGATCCATTATTAGTTGAAAAAATGGTTAAAATAATTAATAAAGATAAAGATACTGATACTGGTGATTGTATATCTTTAAGAGTACTTGAATGGGTTGCTACTAGATGTTCTAAAAAAAATGTAGATATTAAAATAGATGATAAAGATTATTTTAGTATAAATATTATGTACAAAGCACAATTAAAATCTTATAAAAAAAAGAACTTTGATCCATTTAGAAGAGATAGAAAATTTTTGTATAATTATGATAGAAAAGATAATACAAAACTAGTAACAACAACACTTGGACAATTAAATTTCTTTAAATGGGCTATATCAAATAAAATTATTGATTGTGTTGAAAAAAATTATCAAACGATTATTGATGAAATGAATAAATCAAATAAATTAGATAAAATAAAAAAGAAAAATAAATTAAAAAATAAATTAAAAGAAGAACAATCTTTAAAATCTTTAAAATCAGAAAAGAGTAATAATTCAGTTATTACTAATATAAAATCAAAAGTTGTTAATAAACAAGAAGCTTATAATTTTATTGTAGAATTTGATTAACTTTATTTATTCATCATCTGTTTGTAATGCGACTTCATATGATGTTTCTGTATCAATAACATTATTTACTAAACAATCATCATCATTATTTTTTTTATTTTTATTTTTATTTTTATTTTTATTTTTATAAAAATGATTATCATAATCAGAATCATTATTATTATCATCATTATTATTATTATTATTATTATTATCATCATCATTATTATCATCATCATTATTATCATCATTATTATTTAAATTATTATCAAGATTATCTGAATTATCTGAATTATCTGAATCAATAAATGAATAATCTAATTTTTCTATCCTTTTTGGTTTGAGTTTTTTGACTTTCATTTGTCTCACAATATTTTCTAAATATATAATGTTTTCTTTTTTATCAAAAATAATTGATTTAATTTCAAATACTATTTGTGCTTTACCATTATTTTTTAATAATTCATACATTTCTCTTTGATCAACTTCAGTTTTTTTATTTTTATATATTTTAGTGATATAATCAGAAGATTCAAAATTAAGATTTAAGTTCAGAATATCAAAAGATAATTCTTTTCCAGAATAGTTAGATGTTAACTGTCTATAATTAAATTTTGTTTTTAATCTTTTAGTTATTTTTCTCTCTTGAATTATATTAACAATAGTTGTATCAAGTTCATCAAATTTTTTTTTTATATTTTCTTTATTTTTTAAATTAAGAATTATATTTTTTTCTGTAACAGTTAAAACATTTAACTCTTCTAATTTTAACATTAATGCATTATTTTTTTCATAACACAAATCAATTTTTACAATATCATTATTTTCTTCATATGGATCATATAATACTAAATTATTACATTGTAGATCAATAAAATTAACTATCATAATTATAGATTAATCATAGAAATAAAAAAAATAAAAATAACGCTAATAAAAATAACTTTAATAAAAATAACTTTAATAAAAATAACTTTAATAAAAATAACTTTAATAAAAATAACTTTAATAAAAATAACTTTAATAAAAATAACTTTAATAAAAATAACTTTAATAAAAATAACTTTA
>Ga0214921_10003196_pt1 | contig 25355 bp, 20 predicted proteins | sample LL1505_MetaG_FD_177992 | JGI IMG/M metagenome (GOLD analysis project Ga0214921, IMG submission 177992) | Freshwater microbial communities from Lake Lanier, Atlanta, Georgia, United States - LL-1505 | ecosystem: Environmental > Aquatic > Freshwater > Lake | place: USA: Georgia | collected...
AAACAGGCACACACACACACACACACACACACACACACACACGCACACACACACGCGCCCCCGGCAAAACCGACAAACCAGGCAAAACCAGCAACTCAGGTACCCCCGTCAAAACCGGCAACTCAGGCACCCTCGGCAAAACCGGCAGCAGCAAACCCTACTGTACCAGCAACCTCTGATCCAGCTACACAAAAGATTCTATCAGATGCGAGAAAAATTATTAACTCTCAAAAAAAAGAACCGCTTTCAACTGAAAACTTTACGGTAGATACAACTGAACATGAAATGACAGTCAATCAGCGTAAAAGAGCTGCAACAAAATTAGACTTGGCACCTATTTCACAATGGTTTCCAATGCCGGCACCACAAGTTGACAGTGTTGCTGATACAGCTGCACCTATAAATACAAATACGAATACGAATATAAAAGAAGGTATGGAGAATGCTGACGCTGACACGAAGGATATCATGGAGCGAAATATTACGTCCATCAATGCAAATGATAGTCAATCCAAATTCAAATTACGTGATTATTACATCAAGGCAGCACATAACGCGTTCAATCCAGACAAGTTTAAAAATTCGAATGTTAGCATGGAGGCATTTCTTTATGTGATTGCGAGAGGATGTAGGTTCGTTGACTTCGAAGTATTTTCGGTAGAAAACCAGCCAGTGATTGCTTCATCATCTGTGAACTCTTTCAATTATAAAGAAACATATAACCATATTCCAGTTACTGATGCATTTGAAGTACTTGGAAATTATGTATTCTCTGGGGCAAAGTGCCCGAATCCAGGCGATCCATTTATTATTCATATGCGTATGATGTCGCAAAATATTACAATGTATGACAAACTTGCAAAGATTATTTCACAGAGTAAATCGGTTGCACGATATTTGCTTGGTCCAAAATACGGCCGTGAGTTTCAGTCCAAGGATTTAGGCAATGAAGACCTCCTCGATTTCAAGGGAAAAATAATTTTGATAGTGGATGGTTCAAACCCAGTGTATCGAAAAACGAAGTTATTTGAACTAATCAATATGAGTTCAAAATCGCTGTTTCTTTCCAAATATAACTATTTCGGCGTGAAAAATGTAGGAGATCCGCAAACATTCAAGGACTCAAATAAAAAGAATATGTGTCTTGTGCTTCCAGAGAAAGCGGGGCGTCCCATAAATGACGGTCATAATGGTCCGTTTACCTGGGGGTGTCAAATTGCCGCAATGTGTTTTCAGGAGGAGGTGCGTGATGAAAAACTTAAAGCATATGAAGACAAATTCGCGTCAGTTGGATATGCATTTATTCTTAAACCGGAGGATTTGCGTTATGTCCAAATTACAATCGCTCCTCCAGCGCCACCCAACCCGAAGGCGTCGATGGAGGCTCGTCCAGCAGAAGCGGCAGGTGGTGTCAAGATTACCATATAATTTGCTTTTTGCGCCCATCATCATCCATGAATAGTTGGACTTGTGCAAATTATCTAATGATATGATAGATATAACATATCATTTTAATCAAAATGCCACATAATAAACACCACGAACACGGCCATAGTCGCGGACGCGGTGACACTAGTGCGGATGTTTCTTATGACGAAAAAGAACTCGAGATCTTGCGCGAAGCCGTCGATATCGTAGAGAAAAAGAAGGGGGAAGCTATAACCCATGATCCGAAAGTAAAGAAAATCATTTCAATCGTTGAAGATTTCATCGCAGACAAGAAACTTGTGTGTTATGGTGGAACGGCTATCAATAATATCTTACCAGAAGATGCCCAGTTTTACAATAAAGATCTAGAACTTCCTGATTACGACTTTTATTCCGATAATGCGTTAGATCACGCGAAAGAACTGGCAGATATTTACTATAAGGCTGGTTATGAGGATGTAGAAGCAAAATCGGGTGTTCATCATGGTACATACAAGGTATTCGTTAATTTCACTGGAATCGCAGATATAACCCAAATGGAACCTGCATTATTCAATGCAATCTCTCGAGATGCAATTGTCAAGAGTGGAATTCGTTATGCTCCACCCGATTTTCTTCGTATGGCGATGTATCTAGAGCTATCGCGTCCAGATGGCGATGTGTCTCGTTGGGAGAAGGTTCAAAAACGCTTGACTCTTTTGAACAATCATTATCCGTTGAAAGGGTATGACTGTGATAAGATAGAATATCAGCGCGGATTTGATGGCGCAACAAAGGCGAATAGTGGGGAGATTAGTATTTCAAAAACAAGATCCAAATCTAGGTCCGCGTCTAAGTCAGCGTCTAGGTCAACCGTCCGTTCTCAGTCAGTGAAGCGTGGCGGAGGTGGAGGTGGTAGCGTAAAAGCATTAAAACGAGATGCAATTAAGGGTGTGATTCGAAAGTATCGTCATATGGGCGCATATATGAAACATCTGTTTTATGCAGTACCATCCCACGAAGAAACGATCGGTGATTTCAGTTATAAACTGGAAGAAGATAAATTGACGCATCGTTATCGTTTGATTGCAACGTATGAGAGATTACTGGGAAAGAATGACGAATTCGTATTGTATTCAATGAAGCGAAGTGATTTAGATGGCGATGCAACACCTAATGCGAGCAAGAGTGCAAGTAAGAGCGCAAGTAAGAGCGCGAGTAAGAGTGCGAGCCCCAGCCCTAGCCATAGCAAAAGCGCAAGCGCCAGCGCGAGCAAAAGCGAGAGCCGGAGTAGGAGTAAGAGTCCGACACCTGCATATTCTATGAGCAAATCAAGTATTTCTTATTCAAGCAAGCGAGAGAAAGAAATGGCAGAGAGTGATGTTTACAATATTGTTCGTGATGTATTCATTAAAAACCGCGCAGTATTCTTTGGCGGGTATGCGAACATTTTGTACTCTAGGTACATGCCAAAGCATCAGCGCCGTATTGTTCATAAAATACCCGATTTCGATGTTCTCTCTGAAGACCCACGAGATCTATGTGAAGCAGTGGTTCGCGAGCTTACTGCACATAAATATACGGATGTCAAATATACAAAGCATGCTGGCGTTGGTGAAGTCATTTCCGAACATTATGATATTCGTATTGGTGATGAGGTTATTGCATTTTTATACAAACCTCTTGCATGCCACAGCTATAATACAATACGGATTGACAATGAATCGATTCGTATTGCGACAATTGATACAATGTTAAGTTTTTACTTGGCGTTTATCTATGCTGATCGCATTTACTATGACATTAATCGTATTTTGTGTATGTCCCAGTTTCTATTTGACGTTCAACAACATAATCGTCTGAAGCAAACTGGACTTTTGAAACGTTTCAGTATTAATTGTTACGGAAAACAACCTACGTTGGAGACAATGCGTTTCGAGAAAACTGAAAAATATGAAGAATTAAAAAATAAAAGAGGTACTCGTGAGTACGAAGAGTGGTTCTTGCGATATATTCCATACGAAAATACCGGAAAGAAAAAAACGACAGGGTCGGGGTCGGGATCCGCGTCTAAGACCCGTAAACGTAAGAGAGACTAGAATCCTTCACCAAGTTTATTCAATAATTTCATAATGACAAAAAAGATGACTGCAAACATAGCACTTGTAGCCGTTAAGCCTATCATTTTGAAATTTCCATCCTCTCCAAACAACGAAGGGATAAAATGGAGAAGTTGCGCGCGAAAAATCGGCATCTGGAAAATAAAATACATAACGCCTACCAAAATTGGCATTTGAATATCATAATAAATCGATTCAAGTGTATCCAACTGGTTCGATTCACGTGCATTTGCGCTAATTATACTCTCCATGGAAGTATGATCTTTGATGTAATCGAAATCACTATCGCCTGCACCAGCATCTCCCCCGTCTGAAAAATGTACCGATTTTGGTTGAGGCACATAATTTGGTCTAGCTTGATCGTCGTGTGTAAATGAATTCGGGTTCATCGGAATATCTCTCGTTGGTATCATCGTCATTCCATTCGCACTCGCACGTTGAACGCCTTGCATAACTTCATTCATCATATTCCCTGGTACATGTGCTGGCCCTTGTTCGACCCCAATATTGGGAGAATAAATAAGTGGCGCCCCATTGTTTCTATTGCCGGAATTCGGGTTCTGGCTACTTAACGGTAGATCATCAATACTTGTTGTGTCACTCATTGCTAAAGAATATTTATATTTAAGATGTGGATATACATATTCTAATATTGAAGAGACAGATTTTTAGACGCATTCAATGATTAATGCATTTTCACTTCTTTCTTACTTGGATCACATTTCACCGCATTTGTCTTGTATTCATAGCATTTGTCGTCCAATTTATATGTGTCATTTTCTAATTCCTTAAGAGGAGGGGCGCGAAATCGAATACATGACCGATCTTTACATACTCTTCGAAACAATGATGCAATACCTAAGCCGAGGACGATTGATATAATAATGCGGCCTGTTTCTGTATGGAGAAGCCGTTGAAAACCCATTTTAACTAGATAGGTACTCTAATATATAGAAATATAAATTAGAACCATGTGTCAGCATTTGTTGTTTATCTCTTATTGAACAGGTATCTTCTTCAGATTTCCCTTCACTTTATCACAAGGAACCTCTTTTGCCTTAAATGAAAAGCAATTATCAGCACGGTCTTTAAACTGGAAATTGCGAAGATTGTCAGGCGTGGGGTAAACATATATGATCTTCGGGTTCGGTACCGAAATGTAGACATAGAAAAGACCTATGGAGAGACTTACGATGAAAATGGGAAGGGAAATATGTTCAAATAGGTTAAACATTAGGTATTGTATATAGCAGATACCGGTAGATTGTATTATTATATTATGTTGCGATAATAACGTGATTACTGACGTTTTGCTGCCGCCACTTTTGCCTGCATCGCCTTTATTTCTGCTGCTTTTCCAGGATACCATTTATTACCAGATTGCTCTACTGCGGCCGCCACTCCCCCTCCCCCTCCCCCTCCCGCTGCTCCAGGCACTGAAACCGCACCCACTGGCTTACTTACGATACGATTATCTGCAATCCAATTCGGCATGATCACTGGCATATACATTTCATGATAGCTATATTTCTTCTGCGTGAGATTGAACTCGCCGTCATTGTACATTTCAACGAGCGCACCATTCGCATTTTCTGTGGTCTCTATTTGTGAGTATATATACTTCGTATCTCGCAATTTCATATATGCTGGCTCAATATCTGTCTGATAGAGAACAAGAATATCATCGATGATACTCCGATTCTTCCATTCAGAGTCACGAAATTCTGTCATATACTCCTTAATCCGTGCAACTTTCTCGGAAATTACACGTGTTAATGTATCTGTATCCTTTTGGAGGTCGTTATTATCAGTTACACTCAGGTAGTAACTCCTGAACTCAGCATACATTTTCAATTGTTCTTGTAGTTTATGCTGAACTGCGTCAAACTGTTCGAGTAGTTCGTCCTCGTTAATGAACCTGAATAGAAGATCCAACTTCATCCGGATAATCTCGTCTTTTGTCGCACGGACTTCTTCTAGTGATTCATTCATCAATGTCTCTAAACTCGCATATTTTCCGCGACTCACCTCAATATGAAAACCGCATGGTTGAGAGATATTTCCGCATATCGCCTTCAGCTTACCATCGGCCTCCGTGAAAATAGAACCGCCTTCCTGTTTGCATACAATACATGCGGGTTTGATCATTGCGAGACGCTTGGCTTTTTGTTGCGCTGAAAGAGTCTTCCAATTGATGATGGGATCATTTATCAAGCGTTGTCGGCGTTTTTCAAGCGCAGAATTGTATTTATTCTTCATAGAGTAATATCCGTGAATAGCATCATTTATTTTCACGCGATCTTCCTCTGGGATGAGTTGGTAAGGGTAAATCAAACCGCGGAACTCGTTTGGATCTGCTGCACGCTGAAGATGCTTTTTAAGCGCGTCTTCTTGTTTGCGTGTCATTTCTAAGAGGATACGAGTTGCTTTTTTAAGAGTATCGCGTTTATCCTGGGCTTCTTTTTGTTCTGCAATTTTTGATGCAGCTGCCCCTCCATATTGCGTGCGCTCTTGAATGGCAGCATGTAAATCTTGGTATACTGACATGTTTCGCGTATTCGTATTCTGTTATACTATCGTTAGAATCAAATACTGGTAGTTAAACGTCGTCGGCTCCACTCCCTTCACTCGTTCCGCGCTATGCGTAATTACGTTTCCAATAATCCTCATCCGGATTCTTCCATATTGGAAGATTGGTAAGCATGCCCATTCCATTTCCGGCAGGATGAATGCGGCAATCCATCGGAATTCCTTTACTTTGAGCATAATGACTTGCATTTACCATTTTGAGTTTCGAAAGAATGTATTCTTGTTGTTTACGCTTTTTCGCGTCTACTTCTTCTGGTGTCGGTTTGCCTTTGTAACGAATATATAAAAATACGCCTAAACATAGAAAAAATGCGACACCTACTATAAAGTTGAATGTTTGTGTATAGTAATAATCTTTGAGATTATGGCACTGCTCGAGAGATTTACTTAAAAAATATCGAACACCTGGTTCTGTTAATGTTGGTGCTGGAGCATTATCATTCATCACCGCGACGAATACGAAACACTTACTATACACGGAAAAAATAACGAAGAAGTGGAAACGCAACGCAGTAATCCTATTATACTACCATTATCGACAAAGACAAGCGGAGCGACGCGATACAAATAATCCATGTATAATGTAGTTACACAAGGATAAAATATGGCAGAGTTAAGTTCTTCCGTTGCAATCGGTTTTTTCATCGTTTTATTTGCCGGTTATTGTTATTACAAGTACAAGAAAAATGGAGTATTAACTGCTGGAGTTACAACGATGTTTTTCATTGTTCTTATAACGGGGGAGTATTTCATCAATCTTGCAATGTCAAAAGATATATGTGGTTTTGATCAAGAGAAAACTGCAGTCATCGCAACCCTTTTACCATGGATTCTTGTTTTAGGAGTGCTTAAGGCTGCTCTTGTCGTATTTCCTGGATGGCTTACACCTTTTAGTAATACATTCGGGTATGTTTTTGTCTCCATTGCTACCGATTTGAAGGATGTTTTCAACAATATTTTAACACCTCAATTCGATTTAGAACCACCCAAGGATGGTCAAAAAGGCGGTGGTGACAGTAGTGGTGGGTTACAAGATAGCGCAGATATTCCGGAAGATAATGTAAAAAATAAACGCGATATTGGACGTGCTTTAGAACAAATCTATACAGATCAATCCATTCTTCTTAATGAACTCTCTCTTGATAACCTGGATCGGTTTTGGGACAGTTTCAAAGAATCAAAGCTCATCCGGACGTCTGCAAAGATTGAAGACTTAGAGAAAATCCGGAAATTCTTAATGATGAAGACAATTGTAGGTGAATTTGTATGGCTAGTATTATGCGGTATGTTGGTCGTAAGTATTAGTTATAATTACTTACTGAATATGGGTTGTACATTTTCTCCTGAGCAACAGAAGATACGTGCTCAGATCTTGAAAGAGAAACAAGCTGAAACAAAGAAGAAAGAAGCGGAGGAGAAGAATAAGGTATCAATCGTGACCTAATGAGTGAAGCGACCCAAAATTAGACAAACACTCTCACTGCGGGAAGTGATATGTAATAAACAGTAACATAAGATAGTATTCCTAATATAATTGCAAGGAGCCAAATTGGTATTATCGTTTTGCTAGAATATCCAATTCCAAATTCACGCAGGCTTCCATCTTCATTATATAAAAATGATGGATTCATGTACTGGACCAACATAAATACGATGACATATAACAAAATGGCTGTGCCTGCTAAATTATTTCGGATCATTGTTTTCAACGTGTTCATTATGTATTGTAATAGTATCTACTAATATATTACAATATTACTTTTATTCAGGTTTAACCGTCATCCGACTCCTCCTCTTCTTTCTCATTGTCTTCGCCATCGCCGGCTGCTTTTAGTGTTTTAAATATAGAAGTCCATTGTTTGGCAATATATTTCAATAATTTCTTCGCGTAATTATCTAGATCTTTCATTTCATCAGAATTTTTAGTTCCATCAGTCCCATTCACCGCCACCACCACCGTCCACTGCGCCACCCCCACCTCCTGCGTCACCTTCGTCGTTGTGCTGGTGGATATACGCAGTATCATCATCACCTGCATCATCATCCTCAGGAATGCCCGACGACATATCTAATTCATGCGCCTCGATTTCTGCTGCGGACCTGTCCGCTTCCAGCGCCTCCATAACATAAATCTCTCGGTTCATATCTGTCACATAATCCCGGCGGCCAAGTTGCTTCTCTTTCTGCGCGATCTTCTCCATCTCATCACGCTCTTCATCATAATAATCCTGGTCGTAGATTACAACGCCTGTCTGCGATGTTCCGCGGCTCCAGATTCCCATCTTGTGTGTTTTCATCAGGTTTTCGAGTTGACGTTCACCCACTGACATTGCACCAATTCTCTCGACAACGCCATCTTTCTCCTTATCTTTAACCCGTGTGAGCTTCTCTTTGATATTCGCGAGATTGAAATTGATCGCTGATTTATCCTTCTCAATCATACGGAGATACACAATCAGGAGTTCACTGACACGTTGCCCAAGTGCTTTCTTGTCTCCCATGACGATATCCATCTCAGAAAGAAGTTGCCGTTTGTCTGTAGCTCTTACAGAGTCACTAGAATACAGACGCGAATGAGGATCGATATCGTCGCGTTGTTCGTCTTGTTGTTCGCGGAAATTGGCTGCGCGCGCAATTGCACTAGGTGTGTCTGATCTTGCGAAGTCGGCAGCAGCAACACTCGATGTCTTTGTCTTGCTGCTTTTTTTCGCACTAGAAGCGGGAGCGCTACGCCGTAATAAATGCATAGGTTCTGACTGATAAATCGTTATTGGGGTTTCAGTCACCAGCTGAACAAATGTTCGCATGAACGAGAGAAAATAGAAGAGGTGCAACTTACATCCAATACTGCGATCAAATACAGAATACATTGTGAAGATATTCTTGCGTGTAGAATGTGGTACACGTTCACCGAGTTCTTTCATGATGTCTACTTCACGTGGTTCTTCACGAGAAACTGCGATAGCACCACGACTACTGAGACCTTGACTTTGGACAGCAATCGCCGCAGCAGCTGCCGCAATCTTCGCGTCTTTCACTTCATCGAAGAATACCTCCGCCATAAAAGGCGTATTGTCCATCATAATTTTAAGATCTCGGACATGATGTTCGGCATGACGCAATACCTCCTTGATCACGTGATCATTATAGAACGATTTGAGCGCGGTATAATGCGATGAAATAATCGTTTTAACGTCCTTCATATGTGTATCAGAAAATCCCCAGTGTTTCGGTACATTCGTGTCATCAAAATCAAGACTATTATTAATAATATTGGGAATAACGTCGATCAATCGCGTCAATGTATTCCGCATAAATTGATAACTCTTTGCCGCGGTTTCATCGGTGGCCGACATAAGAACTGTGCTGCTCTTATTGATTTCGAAATCCAGGACAGTATCAATGATACGTTCAATCTCTCGGAACTTCCCTTTGGTTTGTTTCCCGTTTTGTTGAATAAATCCAATCACGATCGCGCGCAATTCACGGTTCTTTGTTTCAAGATAATTCTTAAGATCACGCATTTCTTGTGTATCTTCTTGTACAACTGTCGGTGAATCTGACTGAAGAATCGCGAGAATGAGTTGCCGCAATTCTCTCGGAATAATACACTGGTCAAGTTCACTGCGCACTAGTTCACGTTCACGCGGTTCTTCTCTCCGATCGAGGTCTTCATCGCATCGCTCTAAATAAAGGACCGCGTCTTGAAACCGTTGAAGTTGCGTATTCTCTTGAGGTCGCACTGCCGTCTTATATCCAGCATCCACCATTTTATGGCCATTGACAGCTTTCAAGAGTCGCTCAAGACTCTTTTCATCAAAAATACTAGAGTCCTTCTTCAGTTTTGCGATCTTATCCTGGATAACATCATTTGGATTCCAGTCTTGCGGGCGTGGTGGACAAATCTCTCGAAGTTCTGGATGTAAAAACATAGATACAGCGGTTGCAACTGGATTCACGTTTCCTGCTTCTTCTCCTCCGGCTGCCACGGCGTATTGCTGATTCATACGGCAATAATGGATAAATGCACGATAAATCGTCTGTTCGTCGAATGCTTCCGGAATATTCGGGTACTGAAACCGCGTGTTCCGATTGTCAATAATCGTCGTCGCTCGCGACTTTACCGCCATCTCTCTCATCGTTTTTGTCAGGAATCCAATAATCCGATTGTGATGATGAATATTTTGTTCGCGCTCCATGAAATAATCGACCACGCGTTTACTTCTGCGATCAACTGGCTCATTACAGCACGCATTTTCCAAGAATGGCTCGCTCGCCATATTCAAGAGTAACGGGCTGCTATTCTTCACTACGGAGTGTATCATTTGCTGAATCGAGAGACTGAAATATTGACACTTGCTTTCGAGTACAGAGAGTTTATCATGCTGACCGTGATAGCCGCGCTTCATATCCGTAATCAATTGATTTGTGAAGTCAGCCGATACGTTCTGAGGTGTTGGCATATTGTCGAGAGATTTCATCGGAGGCATAAAATTCCCCCAACGCAACACTGACATTTCTGCTGGAATAGCTTCAGGACTACCCTCGCGAGATTTCAAATAATCGCGTTTTGCTTGCATACGCTCTTTGATAGCAGGTTTCGTAAGAATCGATGCGTCAATGAATATCTTCATCTTCGCAAGAATATCGCCCTCTTTTTTAAAGGATTTCAGTGTATTCCACGGCTCAATGCTTGTCTTGATTTTATATGCAATACAGGCAATATACATCATACCCGATACGTCACCATCACCATCAATTGGGTAACCGGTAAATGAGCGAATGCATCCAGCATGTGTTTTCCGTGTCTTTGGGGTTGGAATCGCACATTGAATCGCGACTGTTAGATAAGAAAGCGTGAGAAGAAGAAGTGTCTGGAAAAAAGTATCTTTGTATGGAGGGAGATGCTTGCCCTTCTCTAGAAACATTTTCTCGGATTTCGCGCGATATGCGTCTTCCGTAGGAACAGCCTTTTCTAACAACGTGAGTGTATTCTGAATAATGAACTCGCGTTCAGCATGAAGGTCAATACCCATATAACCGGTCATGGTAGTAATAATATTGTTGATAATACGAGCATTTGGGCTGTCATATTTCTCCAAGATACTCAACCCATGAAGTCCGCCTCCTCCAGCTGCCGCTGCTACTGCTGCACCACCTCCCGCCGCAGCTGGTTTCGCCACTTTGAGTACACCTTCACCCAGATCAGCCTCGATGATATCCCTTGTAACAAGGCGAAACCCAGCATCATCAAACCCTTCTTCGGTGACGTGTTCTATTTTCTTGATAAGCGCGCCGCTGAACTTGTCCACCCATGCCTCACCATCATCACTGATCGTTCCACGCTCTTTACAAATTGTGTCAATGACGACGGAAAGTGCACTCATTCCATTCGAACCACCTTGGATAAACGCGATCGCGATCGTTTCATAAAACGACGGAAGCAACTTTGAATTGGATTTAATACAGTATAACCAATTCGGATCTTCGTCCATGATTTCATTCGCTTTGCGCGTAAAACTCGTAATAAATTGCATGAGATCATATTGACGCTTTACAAAATCGGTTTGGGCGATAATCTTGTCTTTAAGCGGTTCCATCGGTGAAATGATGGCGTCAATATCTTCCATATCATCTTCTCCAGGAGCGCCACCACTATTTGAAGGCGCATGAAACCCGATTTTGTATTTGCGATCGTTGTACTTATAGAACTCTTTATTCTGTATCTCGGTGATTCGCGCAATGTTTTTCAGATCATATTCGAATTTCTTATTTACAAATTCCATGAAATTCTCTCTTGTCACCTGATACTTGACATCGAACTCCGCCTTCATTTTATCGAGAAACGCCTTTTTAATGACATCCGCGCCTTCCTTGCTCGTGATGTGCGCCATCGCTTCATGAGTTTCCCCACCCATATTTTCTATTTCTGACATCATATTTCGGGTAGCGCTTACGGCAAACGGTATACAGTCACGATTTACGTTACAAAAATAATTTTGGTCACTGCTTGGGATCATCGGAGGAATGGTTGTATCGCGGACCCATTTTCCATTATCACGTTTAAAATAAAGGAATTGTGTTTCAGTTGTTCCTAAGTTATCATCGTCTATTCCTTGACGCGACGTTCCCGAGAAATCTGGCTCAACATATTCATCCACTTCTACGACTGCATAGTCTCCGTCATTTACGGGTCGCATACCCGGACCGATCATGATCGCTTCCGACTCCTTCTTCGCCTCTTCATAGGTCATCTTCTTCTTCTTGATGAGTTCGTCGACCAGAAACATTGAGAAATCGCCGGAGCTCATCGATTCTTGTTCATCGCGGTACGATTCCAGGAATGCATAATCAGTGGTATCATATTTCTTGTCGAAAAATATAGGTTGGTCACTATCATTGTCTTCTTGTACTGCTTCTTCATTCTGATAATTCTTTGCAAGGACCATGCCGAATCGTTTGGGAGCATCTGCATTTACGGCCGATTTTGCGGGTCTTGCAGCAGCGCCACCGCCGCCGCCACCAGCAGCACCACCAGGTGCACCCCCAAGCATGGCACCCGCATCACGCAGCTTCTGGCTTTGTTCACCTAATACAAGATTGAAATCGAATGGTGTGATAAGTTCAGTGGTCGTAATTGCAACCGCATCCATGTATAGTTTTGCATAATCAACCGCAAGCATACGAGAAAGAAGTTCGGATGACGAAAGAAGATTGTCGTTATATTCCGTTTGTTCAGATAACCCGGCAGCATATGATCGACCGCGCATTTGTTGACGCTGACGTTCATCCATTCCAGAAGATACACCGGGTGCGGCGCCAGACGCAGAACGAACTTGACTATCTTGGAAACCGTATGATTTGAATACATCTGCGTCCATCATTTTTCCAGTTACAATCAATTTATAAATCATAGATACTCCCATATAACGCACGTTGTAGTGAAATGCGCGCAGACGACCAAACTTTCGGAAATTCGTCGCATAATTCCGCTTGTATTCGAGAACGCGTTCGTATAAAAATGCAACAATCTCGTCGTATTGTTTCACAGTAAGATCCTCTTGATAGATGAGAAATGGTTCAATAAAAGAGAGAACATCCTGTAGTGTCAATCGCCCATGAATATACTGACGCATCATTTCGAATATACTGCGTGTCTTAGGAATGATCACCTCAAGGAACTTTCGATATTTATCACGTTCGTTCATGGATGCGGCCCCAGCCCCACCCCCAGCACCCACTTCTGGTTCTAAAACAAACTGTTTTATTTCATGAAGCAGTCCATGAGCATTAAGGTCGAGAGGAGTATTAAGGTCATTGATACCATGTGTCGTTAGTTTCATCATTTGGCGCATCATATCCCAGTAATGTACATGTTTGGCATTGAGGTCGCATTTATCTAGAATATTGATTGTCGGTAGTGAAATACGCGAATAATGCATTACCGGTTGCGGAAATGTGATGAATCCCGTAATATTCATACGGTCATTCGGTGTAAGATTTGCGAATTCTGTTGTCCGTTTTAAAATAGCGCCTGTTTCACCCCCGGCTCCAGCAGCTGCACCTGATGTAATGGCTGGTTTGACCTTGGAAAGACCTAAATTGTATTTCTGAATAACAAACCTACGCCGTTTTACTTCTTCACCGGTGACAACAGATGAATAAAAGTCGTCCAAGTTATCAATAACTGCAGTGATATTCTCGTTCACCTGACGTGTACTGATTACATCCTGTGTATATCTCGGATCGTTGCTAGGTGTAAAATGCCGCGCTGAAAGAATTGTCATGTACTGCGCATATGTGAGAGATCCATCGCACCATTGACGCTGAAGTTGAATTTCGGCTTCGCGTTCTTCTTGGATGAGACGCGGTGCAATATCCATTTCTGCAGCGACCCTTTCGTCGATCGGAATATCATAAATCACTTTGCGGTTTTTCACGATTGGAAGAATCCACCGAAGAGCATGATCCATCTTCATCAATGATTCGACAAGAGGACGATACAATACGCTTTTGGGAGCCGGGACAGCTGGGTTTCCATTCGTATCAAATCGAGAGAAGTTATGACGGAGTTCACGAAATCGGACAACCATACGCTGAATATTAGTGAGAACGCTGCGGGTTTTTTCAGGTGTAGGGACATTCGTCATCAATGTATCGAGAAGATCGTCACATTGCTTGTCTAAATTAAAGCGGCGGTTTTCATCCGGAATGTCGACAGTCTGAATGAGAACATCTAATTCTTCGCCAACTTGAATTTGATCAGCGTCAATAAGGATTGAACGCAATTTCTCTCGAATTGCAGCAACCGGAGCAGTTATAGCAGCACTAGCAGCAGCATTTAATCCGGAAGCACTCGAGGCTACAGAACCAGAAAGAACCGTATGCTCTGACTCTCCTTCCGGTTGTTCACTCGCATCTTCGCCTTCTCCGAATCCTTGCTGTGAGCGAGATAATTGCCGCTGACGACGGCGTTGTTCAAGAGGGGTCAGATTCTCGTCAACTACAGCATCCATGCCCATTGCAAGGAATCCTGCTTCACCGGCACCTTCTTCATCACGCAAACCAGTATCAGTCGCACCAAATGATGATGGCGGTGCACGAATCTTGATCTCTTCGATCGGGAGATTTTCAGGAATACCCATGTAACCGAAATTGATATAGATCATCTCATCCTCTGGATACGTCCGGATTTCAATCATATCCTCTTCCAGATTTGTAATCATACCCGTAATAATTGTTGGAATATCGCCACCGAAGCGAATATCAATCCATGTAGAAACGACTAAATTATTTTGTCTGGCATATCCTTTCTCATCTGCACGACTAAGAAGTTCGATCGATGTTATACTTTCATCGCTGAGATTACCAGTTGCATCAATTTTTAAAATATAAGGTGTAAGTGTATCCGTGTCGATAAGTTTGATTTTACGTGAAGATACATAATCAACTAAAAAAGTGTGTTCATGGATTTCTTGATGTGTGGGTGCAATGATTGTTATAAAATCACCAAGTTTAATGGATAGAGACAAGACTTCTCCACTTTCGCCACCACCACCGGCATCAGCAGCAGCTCCCCCTCCTCCGTTGTCATCGCCGTCACTGCCATCATCGCCGGTGTTTCCACTTATTTTTGGGTCTTCTTCCATTGTTCTTAGTATATGTATCTACTATTTTATAGGCCGAGTGTTTATGTGTTTTATATACCAATAAATCAAACTGATATAAAGATTAAACCTATGATAATATACTAGTTTATACTACTATGTTTTCTATATCTTCTACCGAATTCGCCGATTTACCTGCCTTCATCGAGAAAGTAAAGTCTGAGAGCGTCGATGGCAACGACGATTCACGTATGAATGAGATTCGTACGTGGTGTGCCGAGAAGGGCTTTCTTTTTCATTTTTCTAAAACTTCGGCAGGGGTATTTTACACATTGAAGTATGACCGTGCTAAACTCACGGAGGAGCAATACGAAACATTGGGTCGTTTTCGTTCTGTTGTTTTTGACAAGGATGGTAAGGTATGCTGCATTGCGCCCCCGAAGATGTTGAAGATCAAGAGCGAGATGAATTCATGGCCAGTTAATTCTGCAGGAGGTCATCTATCGGCAGAGGAGTTGGTGGAAGGTATTATGGTAAATCTCTTCTGGCATGATGGATCGTCGGGTGACGGTGGTGGTAGTGGTAAGTGGCTTATTGCTACCAAGAGCTGTGTTGGAGAAGTGTCATTCGATCATATTGTCGAAGCGCAAGCAGAGGCTCAGTTGCCTCCTGCATCGGATACTCCAGCTGATGAGTCGAGTGCTACTCGGACTAATACATTTCAGAAACTGAGTGTTCAGGAAGTGTTGCGTAGGCGTATTTGTGAGATTTTGAGTCTTTTGCCTGGTGGATTGGATACGGTTCCTAAGGAATACTGCTACTCATTCGTTGTCCAGCATCCCAAGAATCAAATTGTTAACGTCATTACTGTTCCGAAGCTCTACTTGGTCGCAGTGTACCAGTTGTCACCTGCACCAGAATCAGTTGTGGGAGTGAATGCAATCCGCATTGATCGCGACATTTTCTCTGCGAACTTTGGTGGAAGCGTGTCACATATGCCTTCCGGCTTGACATGTGTCGCGGATGCAGAGACAGATGATGCTGCAACTGCGACATTTACACCTCATACTGTGGAGGACTACTGCAACATGTATTCATCACCACAGACTGCTCGCAGTGTTTCATTACCTGGCGTGGTGTTCGTGGATAAGGACACTGGCTTCTGCTACAAGATGCGTAATGCCAAGTATGAAAGTGTGAAGAAGCGTAAGGGTATGGAGCAGAAATTGATGGCGCAGTATCTTCAATTGCGTAAGGATCATGGAATCGACGAATACTTGAAATACCATCCACAGCATTCACGCGCATTCCGTCAGTTCCGCGATCGTCTTCATGACTATACTCAACGCCTATATGATGCATACATTGAGCATTACGTCAAGAAGGATGCGAAGCCTCTGAAGGAATATGACCGCGAGCTGAAGACGCATATGTACAAGATTCACTATGATCTGTATTTGGCGACGATGAAGGAGTCTGGTGCGTTTGTCACGAAGCATACCGTTATTAACTATGTGAATCAGTTGGCAGCGGCGCAGCAGTTGGCGTGCTTGAATGCGAGCGCAGGGTCTGATTCGACTTCGGCGGGGGCGGGGGCATCGAAATTTTCTGAATCGTCAGCTTCTGCATCTACCGGTGATAGACGGTCATTTCAGAGAAAACCTATTGAGCGTTCGAAGACCAGTGCCGGTGCAGGTGCTGGTGCAGGTGTGAGTGGAGTGCATGGTGCAAGAGATCCAGAGTCGCGATCAGGGTTCCGTAGCGCAAAACCGTCGAGGGGCGGGCGTATGGTGCCCACGCTGACGGTTCAGATTCCCAAAGCGGATGACATGGACGCTGGACCTGGGGGGCAGTTAAAGGGTTCTAAGGGAACTGGTGTTGTTAAAGTTCAAAACAGGTTTGCGGGTTTGGACATGGTTGATTAATGGCGGGATAATTAATGGTGGGATATGGAATAAAATTGATTGATAATAATTGTAAATACTATTATCAAACGAACGAACGAACCAACGATGTCATTTCCAAACTGTCCTCCACCCCCGCCATCAACGCCACTCCCTGACCAGACAGAACTATATTTCGGTTGGTTTTCGGAAGCACTTCAACAATTACGCATATCAAATCCGACCCATCACAAGTTCAATGGGAAAATGATGGTAAGCCCGCCGTATTGCTACTGGACCCAAGGAGATCAAAAGGTACTTGTTACGGATGTGACACATTCAAGCATTCCGACGCCGCGTCAGGTGGCGAATGGCGATATTTATCTAGGACAGGTAGATAAATATTGGGGGAGATCGTATACACGGATGTAGGTTATTATTACCCCGGAGCGGAGCGACGCAGCGCCGTTGGGGGCGCACCCCCCTTAAAACAACTTCGACTCTGCATGCTGGAATGGTCTTGCTGCCTTCTCCACCACCAATGGTTCCGGCATGAAGAGTGCCATCCTCTCAAAGAATTTCACCTCGGGGAGTTGCTTCAACTGAGGGACAACGGGTGCTTGCGGGTCAACAAGGTTCGTAGAATTGATGCCGAATAACGCTGACTCAATATCCACGGAGTTCTGAGAGAAGTGCTCGCGAGACATTTTCGTCGGGAGGATGCCAACACTTTCAAATGCTAATCCAGGCTCGAACGCTTTACCTGCGTATCCATTTTCAAATGCAACATAATTGCGTGTCATTTTTTGTGCATTTTGCTCGATCTTAAAATCGGGGCGCGTATTCTTGTTTCGTGTAGATGCCATTCTTTATATATCCTAAACAATATTATTCTATTATTGTATTATTCTATTATTGTATTATTCTATTATTGTATTATTCTATTATTGTATTATTCTATTATTGTATTAATATCTTGTTTTAAGATAGTCAACGATCTCATCATGTAGCGGCTTGGGGATTTCTTCCTTGTGTTTGGCATGACGAAGACAAGCATGGAATAGATCGAACAAATGAAATGAAAACATCATGCAGAAAATCATCTCGATATTGTTTTCTTTTGGCGTAAATCGGCGTTCATGTGGAGACGGAGATAGTGGAGGTGTGTCTTTGTCGTCGTGATCATCGTTGTCATGAATGTCTGTATGATTCGTATCCTGTGAATCCGCCACTATACCCGAATTATATAATGGATGCAACTCTAAAATCTCCCGGATTCCTGTATGATCTTTGTATCGTTCGTATAAATCATTGATCACCGCCGATACAATTTCAGGATGGTATTCGTCGGTCGTGATTCCGAATGCTTGAAGAAATTGGATACGAAAGAGTGTATCTTGGTCATCTGGATCTTCAATCATTTTGTAGGTGGGGACGATATCATATTGGTACCCTGAGAGATCGATTTCGGAAGGAGATGAAATCGGTCTGAGTTCGGGTTCGGGTTCGGGTTCAGAATCATTATTCGATTGAATCGTAGATATAGCTTCAACTTCAAGCTCATACGGTTCTACAATACCTGCATTTTCAGTGTTATTATCCATTTCAATTATCGGTATATAAAAATATATGAAATATAACTTTATATTATGTCTCGCAATCGCTACATCATTGGTGATTTCGCTCTGCTCGGGTCTTCGCCGATTTGACATGTGACCAGAACACATCTTACTTGCCCCCATTGAACAGGTACTCCTGGTCACGCACCAACTCACGCGACGGGACTCCTCCACGAATCCATCCATTCACCGCCGCACCCTCCACATAATTCGCCGGGTTGTTAATCGTCGTCTTAAACTCCTCCTGAAGAGGATAGTCGCTATGCGCAGAGTTCAATTGCTCCGACAGCTGAGTAATGCTCTTCTTATTGGTATTCAGGTCGCCTTGAAGCATCTTAGACTCGAAATCAACATTCACTGCGCCGCGTCCTAAATAAGGCACGGTCTTAAAGGGGCGTTCAAGGAGACTCAACTTACACTTTGCATGGGTGTTCAAGCTTCCGATCGAGAGCTCCGAGCTGGTATCAACCGTGCATCCTCCAAACCCGCCATGTCCTCCCTTGTAAAACACGTTGGGTTGACTGGTTGCAAACTGGATAGGACGTTCCATCTGGCAGTCCGTGGAGAAGAAGTTGCTCAGCGCATAGTTGGCAGAATTCAGGTTCTGGACGTTGCGTTGCGACAGATCTCCAGTATCGCACCCAATCCGCGACATATTGTCAAATGAAAAGTTATGTACGTAAGCCATTGTGTGATTTATCTTATAATATATTGTAATATATTGTATATTATATATTCGTAACATTCAATATATGATAATTATTGTCCTACAACTTGACCTAATCGCGAATTGATACGGCCACATGCAAACTCATCACCCTCTTTACACGATTTCATTTCACCATAGCAGAATTTCGCGAATGCATCCTGATCATTCGGAATACGGGTATTCGCCACAGGATGGAATTGTCGCATCGAAGATTCAAAAACAGCATTATCACCTAAAGTTCCAAATAATTTGCCATATGTTTCTTCGGGGGTATGGTTCGGTGTTATCGACGGGACGTCTTTACCATCTACAATAACGTTACTTGCATTTGTGTCGATACTTCCACTGACAAATCTCTTGGTTGATTCGTTGATTTCTTGTTCTACAGCAGGGTTGAATGATGGTGCGGCGTTTCTGCGGTGCGGATTATCGCCTATTTCGGGCAAAAGCGGATTCATCAACGGGTTCGTTGGCTTTGGAGAAGTAAAGTCGTTGCGCATCAGATCATACATTTCTGGTTTGTCAATATTATTTGCGAAACCCTCTTTCGTTTTAAGGATCTTCTTTGCTTGTTCGGTTTCCATACCATTCTTCCCTTTATAAATGAAATTGTAAATCATGACAATAATTCCTAAAGTAATTCCGCCGAGTATAAAAATAGAAAATGATGAAGTAACGAGATAGCCTAAAATGGTGGCGAGAATGACGAAGCGAGTAATTGCGTTTAATTTTGCAGGAGGATCCATTGCCGTCTGTGGCCATATTTCGCGAATGTAATCTTTATTCATGAGCACAGCAGGGTCTTCCACCCAAAAAACTTGATCTTTACTCATTATTTGTGCTCTGCCTGTTTATATGGTAATATATAAGATACTATAATACTTATATATTATGAAGAATGAATTATGAAGAATGAATTATGAAGAATGAATTATGAAGAATCAGTCGTTCTTTTGTTTATCGTTAGTAGGTCTCGGTGTCTTGGCCGGTTTTTCACCAGATTTAAATACAGATGTAGTTTGTCCATTCACGGGAAGAGGGGTAGCAGAGGCCGCAGCAGAAGCAGCAGCAGCGGAAGCCGCTTGCTTATCTTGGACCTTTTTAAGCAACCTCTCGCGCATCTGCGCCTGCTTCAGATTCTTATTCAGTTGTGATTGCATTGCACCAAAATTCACTTTACCACCACCTCCTCCACCACCCATTCCACCAGGAACATTCATCCCCATCTTGCTTAACATACTTGCCAGGTTGTTCATCCCCGGCATATTCTTCATCTTCGCCATCAATTCGCTTGCCTCTTGCATGATCTCGCTTTCTTTCAGCTCACCTGATTTCAGTTTGGAATCGAGTTTGGAACCAACCGTCTTAATAATGCCGGACAACTTGCTTGGATTCTTCAGAAGTTGCTGAAACACACCCTTCATGGAAGTTTCATTCTCCATATTCAGATTCAGATCAGCGGCAGTCTCTTCTGCGATTTCCTTTGCAAGCATTCCAATCTTACCATTCAAAATAGACGAGAGATGCTCATGAATTGAGCTGGCATCGGGAATAGGCGGTGCAGTGCCATTTGCACCACTACTAGCACCCGCAGCACCCGAAAACGCCTCATTCATAAAATCGGTCGCTTTCTTGAACGATTCGTCCATTCCTTCGGTACTGGAGGATGCGGTGCCATCCGCATTATTCCCGAACATCGAACCCATTTCACCAATCACCTCCTCGAGTTTGGTTTTTAGCTCATTGTCGTCGATTGCCTCAAACAACTTGGCGGTATCCCCGAAAGATCCCATATCCGAGAGATTGTTTACAATGGAAAAAAGGATCAACTGAAGGTACTTCCAGATAATATCCTTGGTGTTGCTCGTGATATCCTCAGTGACCCAAATCTCTCGGAAATCGACTCCTGGAAGAAATTCCATGGGCGCTGGTTCTGATTCTGCATCAGGTGCGGCGGCGGCTGCGGTGGCAGGGGCGACTGCGGGGGACGCAGCAAACAACGACTCATTTTTGTAAAGAATATCAAAAAACTTAACCGGATACACCTCTCGACAGTGCGAATACAACTCAATATAAAGCTCATCAGGCATAGGTTTCATCTCATGAGAGTACCCTAAATACTTCTCAAGGACCTCACGATACTCGGGGAATGAGCAATCAATGTCCCGCAGAAAATCGAGAATAATCGTCTGAAACTCTGCAGAAATATCAGCAATAGTTACTGGTTTTTTGTTATTACCATTGCCCGATTGCTTGGGCTTATTGCCGGATTTACCATGCTTCTTGTGTTTATTATGATTTTTGTTTCCACCCATGATTATATTGAAATCGAATGAATATGTATTATTACTAGATCAAATATTTAAGTTAGTTACGCCCTTGGAATTTTTACCCCTAAAACTGTCTGAATTTTATTTACATGAGTGGCGTTGTATACGCAACCACCTCGTTCGATCTCTGCAACGATGGAAACATCCATATTGCATTTTTGCGCAAGTTCCTTTTGCGTTAGCTTCTTTTCGCATCGCGCGGTTCGGACAGCATCGCTGGTCACCTTCGCGATGTACTTTGTCTTTTTCGTGTCATCGCCGCCGCCGGCAGTAGTGGCGGCAACAACAGCGGATGCTGAATTGACGGATGATGTGCTTGCTGTTGCCGATTTTTGAGTGACGGGTTGGGTTTTTGATTTCGGTTTCGAGAGGGTCACGGTCGTCCAATCTTGGCAATCAGGCACCTCAGGTTCAGGAGTGCTATATCTATTTTTCGACATGACGGGTAGGGCGTACGGTGAACGGACGAGGTAGTATATATAGTATCGCGTGATAGGTTTATATCGGTATACAGAACGGATACGGATATAGATGTAATTATTGTATAAGATATAATAACAAACGATCCAAGGCCGCTGTACATGACCTGGCTTGTCGTCGTAAATTCGATATTCTTTGTAGCAACCTTGACTGAATATCTAATTTGTATGAAATATATCACAAACAACTACGACTACAAAAACGAATGGTTCAATGTCCTTCTTAGTCTTTTATTTACCCCATTCTATAGCTGTTTTTTCATCAAGAAGTTTTCATGGACGCAGATTAAATCGTATTTGTCGCCAGAAAGACGCCATGTTTTGAAATACCCGATCATAACTGGAGTTTTGTATACAGTGGAAACCGTATTCGTATTTTACGCATTAAACACGATTACACTAAGCTACTATACAATATTACGGTCCGGTTTCATTATTTTCAATATTCCGTGGTTCAAATACCTCCTAAAAAAACCGATAACTCGACTGTATTATCTCAGTTGTGCATCGTTGGTTGTCGCGCAAGTAGTCTCATCTGTACAATACATATTCTATTACCAGGCAAACGCTGACACACGCGCACAAAATGTCATTCAAAATATCGTCATTGTCTTCATATCCTGCTTTTTGAACTCGACGTATAATAATGTGATCGAGTATTCGATGGGCCGATACGGCGACGTGATGCCGAATATCGATTTTCAAATCATTTTTCAGAGCACTTATTTCGTGCTTGCGTCACCTTGGGCTGTATACTACACGACAAAACACCCACCTCCCATAAATGTAAGCGCGATGACAATGTACTTCTTCATCGCATTCGGGCTACAACTCTACATGTTCAATAAGATATACATTCTGAATAGCAAACAACGCGCGATCCCGGCGAATATTCTGCTGAGTGGACTGGATATTATACGACGCGTGATCCAGTTGACGTATTCATTTGTATTCTTCAAAGAACCGTTTGATGCGATCATCGGCGTCTCTTTGTTGTTTTTGGGGGCGTCTGGTGGACTATTACTGTATCAGTATATTCTGGATTACAGGTTAGGTACGAGTCTTGAACATCGTCAAATGTTGGATACACCCGATCACGAGCTGCAAAAAGTATGATAATGAAGATATAAGTAAAAGACCGCGAAATTCAGCAGGAAGAGCGCCTCAATGGAGAATATCGCCGCGTCTTGCAGGACGCCGATAACGGTCACGACCATAAATAGGATTTGCGCGTAAAGAAGGATACGGAGAATGTCGTGGATGTCGATGGTGGCGATGCTAGCGCAGAATGTATGCCCGGTCATAAACCCGACAATCGCAAAGAATGCCGCGGCGGCAAAGATATAATGTACCGGGTCTTGTTCGGGAATAAAAATAACACCGAAAATCCCTACCAAAAGAACCGAAATCGACGCCAATGACCACATGCGCGAATTCATATAATCCACGCATCGCTGATACTCGTATATCACGGTAAACCCGGTCATAATAAGCATGCATACTGCGATAAAATACCTGGTTTGGAATAATGGCGCAACTTCATTGAAAAAGGGTTCTTGACTTGTAATGATACTTGAGATGCTTCGAGTGCAGGTGGCACTGTCGGTGGCGGTATTGTATTTGTAATAGACAAACGCAACAGGCGCGATATATGCGAGTAACATACATGCCAAAACAATTGTTGGATTCATTTGATTTATTATAATTACCGATTAGTAATCATAATAAAATACGTAATAATTACCATTTATATCCGGCAAATTACCATTCATAGTACTTTATACCCGAGCTGACAATCGCACACGATTCTTTGATCATTTGAGAGTATGCAGGCGTACCACAAATAAATACTACTACGTCTTCTGGTGTATTTGTTTGGTCTGAGTTTTCGATAATGGTAGTCAGATAATCAATAAGTGTTGTAGGAGTAAGTTTTGTATTCTCTTCTGAAATGAAAAGTGTTTCTTTAACTACATCTGCGGCAGACACAGGTATACGTAATATTGCATCATCGCGTGTACGATAAGATGAAAGGTAATGAATCTCCTGGCGCTGTTTATTATTTTGACATTCACTTTGTCTGTCTTTTATCCACGCAAGACCCATACTATAAAATGGAGTAATTCCAGAGCCACATGAAAACATAAGAATATACTTTGCGTGTATTTTGTTCGTATCAGATACAAAAGATCGAACATCTGGTGATGGGTCATAATACCTAACACCAAATGGTCCTTTTACGAATACTGTCTGATTGACGAGATACTTGTCACATAATAGAGGGGATACCTCGCCATTAGGAACACGTTTGATAAGAAAAGTCGCTGTGTCGCCGCCGCTGTTGCTGTCATTGGTTCTAGTGCACTCCGTGTATTCTACCGGTGTATACGGCCGTTTTTTTGTATCAAAATACAGGTTAAAATACATACCGGGTTTGTATTTCGGATACTTTTCGCAGAGTTGTATCGTAATTTTGTTGTGAAGTTGCCCATGTTGTTTACCAATCGTGATGTTTTTATACACTCGGTGATTCGATTCTTCACGAATTCTATGTTTTTCAAATATAGTGTTCATGAACTCTTCGCGAATATGTGCTTTTGTTTCGTCGTTACTGGTGATATAGTAGTAAAAAAATGATAGGAACGGAACTGACATCATTACAAGAGTGCTTATAATGTCATCGGTTGAAACATTGTCGGATGTTGCATATTTCGCGAATCCACCGATGAGTGCCACGAGTGTCCACAAAATATACTTATTGAGTTTCAAATTCACACGAGCGTATATCAATCCAACACCGACCAGAATGAGCGGATACAATTTGACGTCTGCCGCATTTATGAGATATACGACGAGCAGACTTCCACCATAAAACATGTGATACCAGAATGCCGAAATGATGTTTTTACGAACAAGTGTCATTAAAAATGACGCGATTTGAATCGGGAAAGCGACGGCAAGGATATACGGGATTTCCGCAAAAAGACAAACGATCGTCGCCATGAACTGTGAATGCGTATAAAAATACTTGATCGCGTACTGAATAGAAGCAGGACAGTCACTCCAATACGGCATCGACGCAGTTGTAGTTTCTTTTCGATTCTCGCGAAGA